>JAEEGK010001317.1_pt1 | contig 62403 bp, 44 predicted proteins | sample 8958771 | NCBI WGS metagenome assembly JAEEGK01 (sample SAMN16246547, study PRJNA631951) | gut metagenome | biome: gut microbiome; feature: rumen; material: SC-attached | host: Bos | place: Iran: Karaj | collected 2018-10 | reverse complement strand
GCTGTGGAAAGACTTATACAATGGCTTTTCTTGCAAGACAGTTAGCATTGCGATGCACGGATATACCTGAGATCGGATCACCGACGGTTGTAATGATTGTTGACCGTGATGACCTGCAGAAGCAAGGTGCTAAGCTTTTTACCAAGAGCAAGGAGTTCCTGAATCTTGGTGAAGTTTCCGTAGTTAAAAACCGTAATCAACTTCGTCAAGTATTGGGAGCAAGGCAGAGTGGTGGCTTTTACATCTGCACGATACAGAAATTTTGTGATCGCAAAGAAGATAAGATTGGCCTTATAAATGACCGATGCAATATAATCTGTTTCTCAGATGAGGCTCACAGAACACAGCTTGAACACTCGAAGAAGATACAGTTTACTAAAGATGCCGACGAGAACATGAAGGCTATGGTTTCTAAGCCTTATGCCAAAGTGTTAAAAGAAGCGTTCCCTAAAGCGACATTTGTTGGATTCACAGGTACACCGATAGAAGAGACTTACCAAACATTTGGTGAGGAGATTGATCGATACACTATGGATCAGGCAGTTGCCGATGGCCTTACTGTATCTATCAAATATCACCCGAGAATAGCCAAGGTGCTTCTTGATGCTGAAAAGATAAAGCAAATAGAAGCATACTATAAGAATTGTGCTGATGAAGGAGCAACAGAAGATGATATAGAGGCAAGCAAGCGTGCTATGAGTTCCATGGAGATAATTCTGGGAGAACCCGGACGCTTAGAGAGACTTGCCGTTGATATCCATGACCATTACGTTTCATCTTGTGAACAGGATCCGGAGAGAACGCAGAAAGCAATGATCGTATGTGCTAACAGGTTAATCGCGTACTCTTTGCTAATGAAGTTTAAGGATAAGTATCCTGAATGGTTTGTGGAAAAGAAAACCCCGGATGGTGTAAAAGCAACATCAGAAGAACTAAACAAGCTTAAAGAGATGCCGTTTATCGCAATGGTATCAAGTGTTGGCAAGAATGACGAAGAGAAGATGTACAACTATCTTGGTGGAGCAGCAAATGATAAGCGGACAGATGAAATGGATGCCGCTTTTAAGCAAGATAAATCTAATTTCAGAATTGTTATAGTAGTAGATATGTGGATTACGGGATTTGATGTTCCGTCTCTTACATACATGTACAATGATAAACCATTACAGAAACATCAGCTGATTCAAACCATAAGCCGTGTTAACAGAAAGTATCCCGGCAAAGAATACGGATTGATAGTAGACTATATTGGTATACGCGATAATATGCGTGAGGCCATAAAGATGTACGGAGGAAGTACATCTGTTGCTCCTTCAAAGGATGATGTTGAACAAGCTACCGAGGCATTCCGAACAGAATTATCTGTACTAAAAACACTGTTCACTGGTTATGATTTAACGCCATTCCTTGATCCTGAGTGTGACCCTGCTAAACGTTACACTCTACTTGCCAAGGCAGCGGAGTATGTTTTTGCATCAACCGAAGAACTGAACTCAGAGAGCGCCAAAGGAAAGATCAAGACAGTATCTTTCAAAACATATTTCTTAAAAACTGTAAAGCGAATGAGATCAGCGTTTGATATTTGTCAGCCTTCGGGTGAACTGGGCGAGGAAGAATCTGCTCTTGCTCAATGCTTTATGGCTATTGCCGGATTTGTTCGTAAAATGAGTGGCACAACAGACATAGATGCCGACACAATGAATCGCAATGTGTCAAAAATGGTTGAGGAGGCTCTTAAGTATAATAAGGTCGAGAGCGTTCTTGATAGTGGTGAACAGGAAGATATCTTTAGTCCTGAGTATTTTGAGAGCCTTGCAGATATCAAAATGCCAGCATCAAAACTGGAATTGCTTGTAAAACTGTTAAAAAAGCAGATTACTGAGTATGGAAAGACTAATCAAATTGCGGCAAAGAAATTCCAGGAAATGCTTGAGAAAACCATAGCGGATTATCATGAGCGAAGGAAACACTTAACACAAGAAGAAGCCGGAGCAACACAGGAAGAAGCCTCTGAAGGGATCATAAAAAATGCTACAGAGCAAGCACTTCAGATTCTTCGAGAAATGAATGAAAACAAGGAAAGCTTTAGAAAAATCGGGCTTACTTTTGAGGAAAAGGCTTTCTATGATATTCTGATGGATCTTCGAGATCAGCATAACTTTGAGTATGGTACCGATAAGATGGTTGACGGTATCCTTGTTAATGATAAGTGTAAGATGCTGGCAAAGAAGGTTAAAGAAATTATTGATACAAAGTCATCTTTTGCAGATTGGCTTAATAACCAGAATGTCCGTAATGAGCTGAAGCTTGATATTAAAATCTGTTTGGTAAAGAACGGATATCCGCCTCAGTATAGTCCGGAAGTGTTTAATAAGGTTATGGAGCAAGTTGAGAATTTTGAAGAAAACGCTTTATAGATACTGAAAAACGGGACGAGGATATGAGTAGAATACAATTGCCGACTCTATTGAATTAGTTGAGAATTAGATCGTGCCATAAAAAATGTTGGGTCTCAAGTATTAATAATATCCTTAAAGAGTATTTATTATATTGAGATTAGTATCACTTTTCTTTTGTGGATGTTCGAGGTATCTCTTTGATACCTCGAATTATGTTTATAATTGCGCACAGGGGTAAAGAACTATAGTTTTCATTTTTACAGGTTGTCTTTGCAAAGGAATGCTAAGAAAGCAAAAGGTATGAAACCATGAAGGGATCAAAAGGTTTAGATTTCTTTTCAAAAAAGTATTGGGTTTTTTGTGATAATAAAATTGAATCCATTTTGGCTACATATTCTGATAACAATGCAGATCTGTCTGACGTGAATGTTATCCTTGAACTTCAAAATATCAAAGAATATTTTGATGAACAAGAAATAACACCCACATTGAATCGTGGTATATATTTGAAATATAAAGAATTGATGCGAGATGTTGGTGATGTCGTGCGACGTTATTTTGAGAACATGACGGGAGAATCTATAGTGGCCAAATATAATTCGTGTGATGTTTTATTCTGGGACGATTTTTTTGAACTTTTTTATCGATATAAAGTATACGAAAAAATTCCTCGGGAGCGATTCGCAGAAATAATAGATGGGTTACATATGTCTCCCAATCAAGTACTTGCATATAAAACATTTGTTGACTATTTCGATAAAGAGATTGTAGATAAGCTTCTTGAAATTGATTTTGGTGGGGAGTTTTTTATTGAGTATTTTTTACAAAAACATAAAACATCCAATAAAGTATTTTTACCTAAATCATTAAGTGCTGATATGATTTACAGCGCTGTAGACAAGTATATTTCGACATATGATTTTGTTAGTCCTAAGCAACTTGAATTGGTGATTAATGGGAAGTCTTTTGACACAAGGAAGTTTTTGCTTGATGATAATTTGAGATATAAGGCAAAGAAGCGTTATGACAAATTAATTAATGGCAATGATAACCATTTAGTACATCTGATAAGTTGGCAAAAAGATATTGGTATAGAATTTACGCCTGAGTGTTGCGACATAGAAGTATCTGAGACAGCAGGTGAAACAGTCTACAGATATAACTCATTGTGGTTAAAAGATAATTTGGATTATCCAACCCTATTGAATAACTTCATATATTTATTTGGATATGTTGATTTGGATATGCGGTGCAGTTTTACGAATAATGGGTTACATAAAGGAATATTTGATAGTTTATCATTCGCAAATGGAAACGGAATGTATGAACAAAGTGAATTCTATAAAGAAAAAAATATGATAGCAGATGCACAAATGTCATGTTATATGCAGTTTTTACAGGATCAAGACATATATTTGGAGGAAATATGCAAATGGTTTTTTGAGGATTATCTTGCATATGAGTTTAATGTTAAGGGGTTTATATGCAATTTTCCTAGTCGAGGATTGAGTTACCTTGAAAAATGTAAAATACTTGCATCGGCCATGGATGGTGCAATTAAACAGTATAAAATGTTTGTAGAGAATGGGGAGATTGATAGGGACTTATATGAAATATCTTCTGCACCTGTTTTATATAGTAGCTTACCAAGTTATGTGAAAAAGAAGTATGCTTATATAAAAAGTGAAGATTTATGTAAAGAAGCTCAGATGCTATTTTCAAATCAATATGGACTGTAAATGGTAAAATATAAATGTACATTTATGGGAAAATAAAAATGTACAATCCTGTGTCGTATGCTACCATATCCATGGAGGTGACTTCATGGACGAGGCAGCTAAGACACAGCTTAAAATCTTAAAGTTGAGCGGTATTAAACCAAACTTCACTAAACTTGCCAAGATGTATGATATGGATAGGCGGACCGTTAAAAAGTATTATGACGGATACGAGGGCAAGCCCAAACATCATGCCAAGGCGAGCAAACTTGATGAACACAAGGATCTTATTCGGCATAAGCTTGAGATAAAAGGATCCAATATCATGGCCGTATATCAGTTCTTATACGATAAGTACGGGCAATCAATCGGTACTTACTCAAACTTCAGAAAGTACCTGAAAACTAACGGAATGTCACCGGCTAAGGCAGAAAAGGGACATCCTAGATTTGAAACAGAGCCGGGAATACAGGCTCAGGTTGACTGGAAAGAAGATATATCCATAGCCAACCGATATGGCGAGATCTTCACCTTTCAGGTGTTTGATTATAAACTGGGCTATTCTAGATACCCCATCTTCATTTACAAACTATACAAAACAAGACAGGATGTATTCGACTGCTTAATAACTGCATTTAAAACAACAGGCGGCGTGCCGAGGGAAATACTCTTCGACAACATGTCATCTGTCGTAGATCGTGACGGTAACAGGAAGAACATAAGCTCAAAAGTCCGGGCTTTCGCTCATGACTTCAACTTTAAAATAAAGTTGTGCAAGCCAAGACATCCTTTTACCAAAGGCAAGGTAGAAGCTATGAACAAGTTTCTTGCATGGCTAATGCCTTACCAGGGTGAGTTTGAGACCGAGGACGAACTTATTGAGATCCTTAATGGGCTAAATCAAAAGGTATGCAATCGTCCCTGTGATGAAACAGGTATTCCGCCATTACTTCTTTTTCAAAAAGAAAAGGAATACCTGCAACCATTACCAAGTGTTGATGTCATAGAATCATACCTTACCCACGATCGCCAAACCACGGTTAGAAAAGATTCAATGATCACTTACAATAAGTGCAAGTATTCCGTACCTGCAGAATACATTGGAAAACCGGTAAGACTACGGGTGTTCGAATGTAAACTGTATATCTATTATAGCACGGAAATCATTGCAACACACGCAATTAGTAATAAAAGATTAAACTATAACGAACTTCATTATAAGCAGCTTCTTGGGTCATATATGAAAGATCCTGAAGCAATCGATGTTTTGGCAGAAAGAAATCTGCAGCAGTTGGATAACCTCCTGTAAGAAGGAGTATCATGGCTACGCCACAAAAGCTTATAAACGGGCTCACAGAGCTCGGCATCGAAAAGATGCAGGAATATATAGACCGCTATTCCGATGCGGTAAACAAGGGAGATAAGTCCTTCAGCGTTGCTCTGGAGGAACTCATCGAGATCGAAAAGAAGCACCGCCAGGTTCGACGAGATGCAATAAACCTGCATATCGCCAACTATCCTTTCATAAAGACTCTGGACGACTTCGATTTTGACTTCCAGCCCAATCTGAACAAGAAAGAACTTCTTGAACTGAACTCGCTTGCTTTCGTTGAAAACAAAGAGAATGTAGTGTTTTTCGGTTCAAGCGGAGTCGGAAAGACGCATCTGGCAACAGCGATCGGCATAAGCTGTACCAAAGCCAGGTATCAAACGTACTTTATAACCTTTGAGAACCTTGTTACGCAGCTTAAAAAGGCACACCAGGAAAACAGGCTTGAATCAAGGCTTAAGTTCTTTGCCAAGTACAAGGTGCTCATAATCGATGAAATAGGCTATATGCCCATCGATCAGGACACTGCGAACATCTTCTTTCAGCTTATAGCAAAGCGATACGAGAAGAACAGTACAATCATAACAACGAACATGCCCTTCTCGAAATGGGGCGAGTTCTTTGGCTCAGCAACGCTTGCCAATGCGTTACTTGATCGTTTATTACATCATTCAACGATAATCTCCATAAAGGGACCGTCATACCGAACAAAGGCTATTCGGACCCTTTTGGAGAATGATCCCGCTGAGGAATGATCCGGGAAACTGTACATTTATATTTTCCCTTTTTTGTACATTTTTATATTGACATTTACATCATATTTCAAAGGTTTACGGCATCGGAAACTCAAAAATTTAAAATCCCGATGCTTTGAAGGCCTTATTTCAAAGGTTTACGGCATCGAAAATTCCAAAAATCAAAATCCCGATGCTCTGAAGATCTTATTTCAAAGGTTTACGGCATCGGAAACTCAAAAATCAAAATCCCGATGCTCTGAAGGCCTTATTTCAAGGGTTTATGGCATCGGAAACTCCAAAATTTAGAATCCCGATGCTTTGAAGGCCTTATTTCAAAGGTTTACGGCATCGGAAACTCCAAAAATCAAAATCCCGATGCTTTGAAGGCCTTATTTCAAAGGTTTATGGCATCGGAAATTCCAAAATTTAAAATCCCGATGCCCAGAATGACTTATTTCAAAGGTTTACGGCATCGGAAATTCCAAAAATCAAAATCCCGATGCTCTGCCCCCTGGGGAAGGGGGTGTAAGAATACTTAAATTTGGTTGATAGTTACTGTTCACACACAATGTCATTTAGTTAAGGGGAAAGTAAGTGTGTTGTTGAAGATGAATACTTAGAAAGTAATGACATGCATTGAATGCCACTGTGAAAATGACTTGACATGCATTGAATGCCACTGTGAAATTGACTTGATATTCATGCTTTCGCTTTGTCCTTTTGAGAACTACATGTTGAGTGATTATTGAGCAGAAATTGTAAAGAATTAGTTTATCATATGGACATTATTATTTTATCCCGAGACTATAGAAGGTTTAGATTGCCGTAATTGTTTAATGGCGCGGTGCTTGCTATACTGAAATCGTATAAGCCAAAAAATTCAGGAGGTGTTATATGGGAAAGTTATTATTAACAGGTGTTGACGGCAATCTGGGCGCGGAAGCCGCAAGAGTGCTGCTTGCCATTGAGGACAAGAGCAATCTGATCTTCTGCGGATACAGTGAAGCTGCTTTAAAGCCCTTTGCAGATCAGGGCGTTGAGACCCATGTTACGGATTTTAACTATCCGGACGGCCTTGTGGAAGCATTTAAAGGCGCGGACGTGCTGGCTCTGATCTCAATGCCTTTCGTGGGACCCAAGAGACAGGCTGCCCACAAGAACGCAGTTGACGCCGCGAAGAAGGCTGGCGTTAAAAAGATCATTTACACATCACTTGTAAATGCCGGAGATGAGACCAATCCTTCCGTTGAAAAGAAGGACCACATCTTCACCGAAGAGTACGTAAAAGCTGAGGGGCTTGATTACATTTTCCTGCGCAATTCACAGTACGCTGAAGCCATGATCACAAACTACTTCACATATGTGCATATGAATGCTCCGCTCACAAACAGCCAGGGTGACGGCCTCATGGCATACATCTCCAGAAAAGACTGTGCCAAGGCAGTGGCTTACGCACTTCACCGCGCGAATGAGTATGATCATGCCATCCTTGACATTAACGGCAAGGAACTCATGACGATCACAAAGTTTGTTGAGATCGGAAACAGGGAAACGGGTAACAACATCAGCTACAAGGCTGTTACAGATGAAGAGAACTACCGGATCTTCGATGCCATGGGCGTTCCGAGGACCACGGACGGACAGTTCAAGAAGGACAGCGAGGCTCCTTTCTCCAGTGACGGCATGGTGACCTTTGCTCAGGCCATCCGTGAAGGCAAGATGGCGGTTCACACCGACGATTTCAAGAAACTCACCGGAGATGATCCCATCACGGTTGAATACATGTTTGCTCACAGCGATGAATTCCAGATCGGTGAGCGTCATTCAAAGGATAAGAAGTAAAACAGGATCGGCGTAAGCCGGCCAAGATTCAGAAAAAAACAGCCACATCGGAAATGTCACCCGCATCAGCAGTATCCGGGCGGAGCGGAAACAGGACATTACCGGATGTGGCCTTTTTTTGACCGATCCGAGAAGCATCCCTCTGATCAGAAAAAGATAGGAGAAAAAATGAAAAATAACCACTGTGATTAAAGCGGGTTCTGTGGTAAACTTCTAAAAAACAGAGTCGGGAAAAGACTTTAAACGGGAGGGAAAATGTTAAAAAGTTACGATATTCAGGAGATCAAGGATCTGAAGATACTGGGGCGCACGATCTACGATGCATCCCCGCTCCCCCTTTTCTGGAATCATTCCGGGATCGAGGTCAATTGCACGGGAAGCGAGCTCTGGGTGGATCTGGAATGCGATTATGATTTCCATGAGATCTGGGTTGCGGGTGAAGTGAACCGCGCGCTCATGTCTCGCCAGATGATCTACCCCGGGAAAAACAGTATCTGCCTGTACAGGAGCATGTCTTTCGGAACCGTGAAGAATGTGCGGTTCTACAGGGAACTCCAGGCTATGAACGACAGTGAAAAAACGCATCTCACCATCATCGGACTCAGGACTGACGGAGAGTTCCTGCCTGTAAGCGAAAGCCGTTTGAAACTGGAATTCTTAGGGGATTCCATCACTTCCGGAGAGGGAGCTTTCGGATGCCCTGCCGACACGGAGTGGCTGTCTATGTACATGTGTTCCTCAAGAAGCTATTCCAATCTTATCGAACGCATGATGGATGCTGAATGCAGAGTGCTTTCCCAGGGAGGCTGGGGGGTACATGTGGGCTGGGACAACAACAGAAAAAACACTATCCCAAGCATATACGATCAGGTCTGCGGCTTGTCGGGAGGCGGAGCAAACAAGGCTCTTGGAGGCTACAGAGAAAATGATTTTGAAAGGTGGCAGCCGGATGCTGTCATTGTAAATCTCGGAACAAATGACGACAGCTCCTTTAACACCCCGGGAATGGAAGTAGAGGGCTTCGGCTTTTGCAAGAGCCGCACTGAAGCGGACGGCACGAGAAATAAGGATGACCTGGATGCCATCGGAAATGCGGCTGTCGAGTTTCTGAAAAAATTGAGGGTTAGAAATCCCAAGGCTCATCTGATCTGGGCCTATGGAATGATGGGGCATGGCCTCACAGAACTGTTTCAGGGGGCAGTGGAGCGGTACTCGAAGGAAACGGGAGATGAAAATGTGACCTTCATTTCGCTTCCCGACACTCCTCAGGGGCAACTGGGAGCTCATTCCCACCCGGGCTTCTTTGCTCATCTGCATGTGGCAGAACTGCTGGCAGACTACCTGGGACAGCGTTTCGATGTACCGGTCAAAAAAGATATAATCCTGTAAAAGCCCTTTGCGCTCCAAAACATGGAATAGTCATCATTCAAAAAGGTCCCTGCACAGTTTTTGTGCAGGGACCTTTGAACGACTTGGGATCAAATGTTTACAAACCTCTGAACCTCGTCCTTAAGACTCTTTGAAATCTCATTGTTGTTTTCTGCTTCTTTTTTGATGTCGCCCATGGAGATGGCAAGTTTTGTAGCTTCCCCAGCTACCATGGTGATTCCGGATGAGCTTTCCGCAACCGCATGGTTTACATTGTCCACACTCTTGGAAACCTCTGTGAGAGTTGAGGAAAGGTTACGGGAATTGTCCTGGAATTCTCCGAGGATCGTCTTCATGCTCTCAGCATCCTTAAAGTACTGCTCCGAATAGCCCACAAACTGCTCGTAATCGTTCAGGACAGCTTCATCCACGTATCTGAGGATCTCTTCTGCATTGCCGGAAAGGAGGGCAACGGCTTCGTTTACGATCTGGCTGATGGCCTGAATGTTGTTTGCCGCATCACGGCTTGAATCTGCCAGAACTCTGATCTCGTCCGCAACAACCGCGAATCCGCGGCCTGCATCACCCGCTCTTGCGGCTTCGATGGAGGCGTTAAGTGCCAGCAGGTTTGTCTGACCAGAGATCGAAAGGATTTCAGCTGTGAGTTTGTTGATCTTTTCAACGTTCTTGCTGTTTTCGATGGCTTCGTTCAGATTTGCTCTTCTTTCACCGATCATGGCCTCGGCATTTTTCTTGTTTGTAACGGAGAACTGCTTAACATCCGTAGCTCTGCGCTGAACCTCTTCAACGAAGCCGTAGCCCTCGCTGATGCGCTTGTTCATTGCTTCTGCCTGAGAAGAAATGTCGGAGGCGCTTTCCGCAAGCCTTTCAACAGTTGCGTTGATCTCCTGCATATTTGCGGCCAGCTCTTCGGAAACTGCGGAAACGTTTGCGGTGCTTTCGGTGGATGATATTATCTCATTGTTGAGGTTGGAAACCGATTCGCTCAGGTGAGCTGATTCTTCACGGATCTTTTTGATTATGCTCTGGAGCTGGTCCATAAAGGAATTGACGCCCTGAAGGAGCTTACTGATCTCGTCGTTTCCGTTTGCCTTGAATCTTGAAGTAAGATCGCCCACACCCTTTGAAATGCCGTTGATCACTGTAGTCATGGTGTTTCCTGCCGATACTGCTGGCTTTATTATGCTCTTTAGACGCAACAGGATGATGGTTCCGATCACAAGGAAGCCCACAACGAATGTCACGGTCAAGACGCCGAGAGTCGAAGTGATCCTTTTAACACGTGCACGGGCATCTGCAACTTCCGCATCCGAGGATTCTCTGATGGTGTATTCACCGAGGATCCTTGTCTGAACGTTGGACATGGTCCCGTCCGCATTTTTTTCCTGGACATATGCGCCGTTCTTGTAAAGGCTGACTGCGAAGCCTTCAACGAACCTTGACTTGGTAGCGAGATTCTGGGCATCGACCCACCACTGGGATGTGATGTTTCCATACTCATCATAGGTGAGGGTGGAATCGGCGGTATAGGCGTTAAAAACTTTGGTATAGGCATCGATGATGTATTCTGTTGCATCAATGTAGCTCAGGATGGACCAGTTCAGAAGTGTGGCCTTGGCTTCTTCCTCGGGAAGCTTGTCAAGGTAGCCGAGAACATCACCGCGAACTTCAATGACGGTGAAGGTCTGGTCATATACATCCGCGTAGTCCTGCTGGACTTTTAACAACCCTTCGATTGTCACGGGGTATTTGCTGTCATACATTGCATTGAGCAAGGGACGAAGGTTATTAAGAGACTCGGTCATGAGCTCGCATTCCTGAATGCCGGAAACACCGTAGATGTAGCCCATGAAGGCATTATTGTCTCTTGCAAAATCCTTCATCTGATAAACTCTTTTAACGAGGGATTGAACATTTGTGTTGATGATCCCTATGTTACGCTCGAGGGTGACATTGTCGTCTGCAAGACGGTTGGCTGTGTCTCCGAGTTTTTTAACGTTGGAGTAGACCAGGATCATACAGATCAGAAAGATGACCGGTAAGAGAGCGACAACACTCATGATCTTTGAAGTGATGGATTTAAACATGCATAACCTCCGTGATTTTTTTTTAACAGTTTTAACAGTTTTATGCTGTTATTATGACTAAAGGCCCTGTTCGGTTCAATTAAAAAAACGAAAAAAAAGTAAAAAGATTGAAGTAACAGCGTATCACGCATATGCACCATGGTTGAGGCGGCAGGCATATTATGGTATAATACGCAAACAGAACAGATTTTGTAAGGAATGGGGAATACAGCCATTACCTTAACAATTTCGGTAAGCGGTTCCGGAGAGGGAAATAAAGAAGACAGAAGGATAGAGGATGAATATTTACGTTGATTTTGATGATTGCCTTTGTGAGACGGCGCTAAACTTTTCAAAACTGGTGAAGGAAATGTTCGGGAAGGATGTGCCCTATGAAAAGATAGGATACTTTGATCTCCAAAAGTCATTTTCTTTGACAAAAGAACAGTATGACGAGATGATGATCGAAGGCCACAGGCCCGAAGTGCTCTTAAGCTACAAGGAAACCCCAGGAGCATCGGAAACGCTGAACAGATGGATAGATAAGGGCTGGAACGTATCCATCATCACGGGACGTCCCTACAGCGCCTACGAGCCTTCAAGACTGTGGCTCGATCAACACGGCCTTGAACGTGTCAGGATGTATTGCTTCAACAAGTACGGAAGAGACAGTTTCTTAAAGAACAGCGCCTTCAGCCTTGAGATCGAAGATTATAAGAAAATGAAATTTGATTATGCGGTGGAGGATTCCCCGTCAGCATTTCGGTTCTTTGATCATATGCCTGAACTAAAGGTGATGGTTTTTGACAGGCCGTGGAATCGCGAAGCAGAATTTCCGAACACGAATTATATACGATGTGCGGACTGGAAGATGATCGAAAAGATGGTAGTTTAAGACAGGGCATGAGCCTTTTCCTGAACAGTAAGTAAAAAGCCTGAATCCGGAGAAAAGCAGATAATGAACATATTGATCATTGAAGACGAAGAAAATCTTAACAGAGGAATAAAGCTTAAGCTGGAGAAAGAAGGCTATAATGTCTTCTCTGCTTTTACGTTGAGTGAAGCCCGCGCTGTAATGGACAAGGAAGACGTGGATCTCGTGATCAGTGATATCATGCTGCCGGATGGGAGCGGTCTCAGATTCGGAGAATATGTGAGAAAGAACAGCGATGCCATCCTCATCTATCTCACGGCCATGGATCAGGAGATCGATATAGTGAACGGATACGATACAGGAGCGGATGATTATATAACAAAGCCTTTTTCGGTGAATGTGCTGACATCAAAGGTGAATGCCTTTTTAAGAAGGCGTGGCGGACAAAACGCCGAGATCTTTGTTTCCGGCGATATCGAACTGTCCGTTAAGGACAGGCAGGTGAGAGAACTGGGACAGCCTGTGGCCCTCAGTAAGACTGAGTGGCAGCTCCTTATGCTCTTTCTGGAAAATCCCGGAAGAGTGCTTTCAAAGGAAAACATACTTGAAAGCATATGGGGGCTGGATGGACAGTTTGTGGATGACAACACCGTTACGGTAAACATCAGCAGATTAAAAGGGAAACTAAAGACAAACAGTATCGACAATGTTAGAGGATTGGGGTACATATGGACAGGAAAAGTAAGCAAAAGATAGGCATCTTCCTATGTTTCCTCGTGCTTTCCGTATTGGCTGTGGATCTGGCTTCGGTAATGAAGCAGAGAGCGGATGAAAAGCTGTTCAGAGCCCAGTGTGAAGAACTTACGGCCCTTTACCCGGAAGGGAAAGAACTGTACGAGGAAAACTACTCTTATTATGCGGAGGAGTCTGCCGGAAGAAATCTGAAAACTTCTGTTATCATCACGGCTGTCATTGTACTGTTCGGAGGAGTCGCACTTGTTTTATATGCCCTGGACATGAGATACAGAAAGAAAAAGGAGGAGAGAGCGAGAGACGATCTCTTCGAACTGATCCGGGACATAAGAAAAGGAAGTCAGGTTTCGGGGCAGGATGCAATGTACGGGGAAGTCGGAGCACTCTATGATGAGATCTGTGCTCTGGAAAAGGATACACAGGATCTTAAAAAACGGCTTTCCGAAGAGGAAAACAGCACGAAAGCCCTTATCACCGACATTTCCCATCAATTGAAGACGCCCCTCTCTTCCATAAAGCTGAGCCATGATCTGGTGAAGGAAACCGGATTGTCCGACGAGGAGAGGAATTCCTTTATCGAGAGCGAAAGCAGGGAGATCGCGCAGATGGAAAGCCTTCTTGACGAACTGGTAAAGCTTTCGAGGCTGGAAAGCAGCATGATCACTCTTGATCCTGTAAGCACCGGCATCAAAAACACCGTCAGCGAGGCTGTGAACAAGGTGTTTATGAGAGCTGCGTCAAAGCACATAGAGATCAGCGTCGAGGCAGACGGGGATCATGTTATTCTGCATGATCCGAAATGGACGGCGGAAGCTCTGGCAAATGTTCTGGACAACGGCATCAAATACTCCTTTGAAAACGAAAAGCTTTTGATCAGAGTCTCCAAGCTCCCTCAGAATGTAATGATCGAGGTGGAAGATAACGGCATCGGGATTCCCGAACAGGAGCTGAATTCGATTTTCAAGCGCTTTTACCGCGGAAGTAACGCCAAGAAGATGTCCAAAGAAGGGGCGGGAGTGGGACTTTATCTTGCCCGGGAGATCTTTGAAAGGCAGGGGGGCTGTCTGATCGCCAAAAGAAAAAATGAAGGCGGAAGCATATTCAGGATGCTTATCCCCGGATGATTTTAACCCTTACAAAAATGTAATCGTTTTTGTAAGGGTTTTGTTATTTTTCTGGTTTATGATGTAAACAAAGGATCTCAAAAGGAGAATAACAAAATGAGCACAATAGTTGAAGTTAAAGATCTGGTAAAGTATTACGGGAAAGGTGAAAACATTGTTAAAGCTGTAGACCATACAAGCCTCAAGGTGGAGAGAGGGACTTTCACCGCAGTGGTGGGCCGTTCCGGTTCGGGAAAATCCACTCTCCTGCAGCTCATGGGCGGGCTTGACAGGCCCGATTCCGGAGAAGTGATCATCGACGGAACAAGCATATATACTCTGAACAGCAACGATCTCACAGTATTCAGAAGAAGGAAGATCGGATTCATATTTCAGGATTACAACCTTATCCCTTCCTTAAACGTCTGGGAAAATGTGGTCCTTCCTCTCGGCCTTGACGGACGGAAAACGGATGAAAAAGAGATCGAAAAGATACTGGATGAGATCGGCCTTTCCGACAAGAAACATGCCATGCCCGACACCCTGTCCGGAGGACAGAAGCAGAGAGTGGCCATAGGGCGTGCCCTTGCAAGCTATCCTTCCGTGATCCTGGCGGACGAGCCCACGGGAAATCTGGACTCAAGGACTGAACTGGAGGTGCTGGCTGTCTTAAAAAGATGTGTTGCCGACTTTAACAGTACCATTGTCATGATCACCCACAACGAGACCATAGCGCAGATGGCAGATGCGGTAATGGTCATTGAAGACGGTAAGGTGGTGAGATGATATGCACATGTTGAGACGGATCATTTTTGCCAATGTAAGATATCATAAGAGAAAGAACGTATTGACCGGGTTTGCCATGATCCTGACCACCATGCTCCTGTTTCTGGTTCCTTCCGTGGGCTATGACCTGATCGAGGGACAGAAGGCAGCGGTGAATATGGTGTATCCGAAATGGTTCGGCATGTTCTACGATGTGACTGAGGAAACGGCCGCTAAGATAGAAGCTCATCATATGACCGAAAAATGCGGCCTTGTGGCGGATGTGGGAGGCTTTAAGACGGAAGATGGATCCTGCAGCTTCATCTACACCGACCGGAACGGCTTTGATCTTTACAATATGAAGGTGGTTTCCGGGAAGTTTCCGGAAGCCGAAAATGAGATCATGGTCGCAGAAGACATGCTTAAGGCCATGGGAAGCACCGCAGGACCGGGAGACAGTATTGAATTTTGTGAACAGGCAGCGGCGGAAAACATTCCCACACGGTTCACTGTCAGTGGGATATATGCACCCGCCGCTGAAGGGGCCGGGAAAGCAGATGCCTGCCTGGTGAGCAAGGCATTTTTGGAAAAGGTGAAGGGGGATGCAGCTTACAATCTTCTTTTCAGGCTGAACATGGACCCGGGAAACGGGGAAGACAACACCGACAGGATAAAGCAGAATATAAAGCTTCTGGCGGACACTTTCGGCATAAAGGAAAAAGATATCCTGATAAATGAAAGCTACATTTGGGCAAATTACGAGGACCCCACCATAAAGATGACAATAATCGTGATCATGACGGTCATTGTTCTGATCGGAGCAGTCACTCTGTACGGGATCTACTACATTTCTGTCGGGGAGAGGATCAGGGAGATCGGAAAACTGAAGGCTGTGGGGGCCACCACGGGGCAGCTTAAAAAGATGCTCCTGGGAGAAGGCATGCTGACTGCTGCATTGGCGATACCTTTGGGACTTGTTATCGGAACGCTCTTTGTCAGAGTGATACTGGAACTGATCATGAAAGTGGGCCTTAAGGACGGAGTGCTGGATAATGCCATAAGGGCTGCTTTTTCGGCAGGGGAGGTTACGATGTACCGGCCGTTACTATACATCATTACCGTCGTGGCATCGCTCATCACTGTTCTTTTAAGCCTTCTTCGCCCCATGAAGACACTGGCCGGGATCTCCGAGACCGAAGCCATGCGTTACAGCGAGAGCACAGCGAAAAAAGCATATAAAAAGGGCTTTAAGAGCCTTTCTGTATTTAAGCTCACACTTGTGCATCTCGTGGAGAACAAAAGGAAGAATCTCATCACCATCATCTCCATGGGATTAACGGCTCTGCTTTTTATGGTTGCTGCCACTGTTTTTTCATCCTCCGATCCCGTGGAAGCCGCCAATGAGGGCTTTATGGGAGAATACGAGGTGAAGGCTGTGATCGCGCATAACGACGAGAGCAGACCCGAGCGTGAATGGCGGCTGGTACAAAGGAATGATCCCTTGAACGAAGAACTGAAAAGAGAACTGATGAACATTTCCGGTATCCAAAGGGTTGAAGAAGTTCACGGGCAATTCGCCAAATGCGAACGCTTTGACGGAGATATGCTGGGGATTTCGGGAGTCAGTGAGGAATATGCCGATGTGCTCATAAAAGGCATAAGGGAAGGCCATGTGACCTATGAAGAACTTAAGTCCGGAGACAAGGTGATAGCCGAAAAGAATATGCTCGTATGGTATCCGGGACTAAAATTGGGAGATGTTTTGGATGTGGAGATCGACAACGGTGACGAGATCATCAGTAAAAAGATAGAGATCGCAGCCATCGGTGATTATTCCTTGGGCTTTGCCCACAACAAGTACCTTTTCATGGCTGAGGAGGCGGTTGACAGACTCAGTAATTATTCAACGGTTACCGACCTAAATGTATATGCCGATGAAAAATACGATCCGGAAACGGAAAGTGCCATCAAGGCTCTTTGCAAAGAGGAAGCGGGGCTCAGAGCATATGCCTGGCAGGATGAGTACGAGCAGTGGAAATACGGTATCTCGGTGGTGAGAGCGGGAAGCTATGCCTTTCTGGCTGTGCTGGGGGCTATCTGCATCATGAACATAATCAACACTATGGTGAGTTCCGTGAACAGCAGAAGAAAAGAATTCGGGATCCTGCGGGCCGTGGGGATGTCCGAGGGACAGCTGTTCAGGATGATGTTCGCGGAAAGCCTGTTTTACACAGTAGGGATTGTTCTGATAGCGGTGGGACTCGGAAGCTTTGTCGGTTACCTGGCCTTCCTTTGGGCAAGGGATGCGGGCGTCTTTAATCTTCGTAAGTTTATATTCCCCGGAAATGAGATGATCCTTATGATCGCTGTCCTGATCGCTCTGCAGTTTGTGATCACCCTCGTCCTTAACAGATCCCTGGGAAAAGAATCGGTGATAGACAGGGTGAGATTTAACAATTAAATACAAAGATACGGAATAAAACGGGCATAGAAGAACCTTCCCTGTGGTTTCTGACATTGATTTTACAATGGGATATGTTATAATGATATAACATATCAATCAGAACATGGGGAAGGTTAATTGTTATGAAACGTTTTGTCTTGTTATTAATGCTTGTAATTCTTTCGGTTACACTGTATTCGGCTTGCGGAAAGAGCCGGGAGGAGATCACGGATCCCGACGCTCCCAAAGCTTCTCACACCCCAACACCCACGGCTGTCCCTACGACAGCGGCGGTGACTCCTGTACCTGAGGAGACGATAAAAAAGTACAGGCAGCTTACCAACCTTCCTGCTCTGTATCTTGAGTTTCCGGATGGAACAGGGCTGGAAGATGTGGAACACGGGGTTTATACCGAAGCTCTGTACACGCTTGTGAACGGGGATCCGGCAGAGAGTTTTTACCGTCTTCCGCTTCAGATCAAAGGAAGAGGGAATTATTCCTGGAGTTTTGCTCAAAAGCCCTATACAATAAAGCTTGATGCAAAGGCCGATCTTCTTGGCATGGGTGAAGCAAAAAAGTGGGTCCTGGTTACAGTGCACAGCGATAAGACCATGATGCACAATTATCTGACTCAAAAATGCGCAAAAATACTGGGCCTTAAGGGAACCTGTGACAATGAGTACGTGGATGTCATTTCAAACGGGAAATATGTAGGAACGTACGTTCTGACGGAAAAGATAGAGGTTCAAAAGAACCGTATCAATGTTAAAAAAGAAAACTCCGCTCTGTATGAGATCGAAATGGTGTACCGCCATGACTGTGATATCTGCGTTACCATGTACGAAGCTCCCGACAGAGACAAGAGCGTGCATATATGCCTTAAGGAGTACCACGGCAAAGAAGCAGACGAACTCAGCGACGAGGAAAGGAAAGAAGCGGCGGACTTTTCGGAAAAGTTCTTTTCGGATGTCGAAAAAGCCATGAAGAACGGGGCTCTTTCCGAACTGGAAAAGTACATTGATGTGGATTCTTTTGTTAACTGGTATCTTCTTAACGAGCTTACCAGAAACTACGATTCCCAGTTTGTGACCAGCTGCTATTGCTACATCAATGATGATGGAAAGCTGTACATGGGGCCCGTGTGGGACTATGACACCTGCTACGGCGCTCAGGATCCGAGTTTTGAGGGGAGCAGAGTGCAGGCCGCACCCTGGTACAGATGGCTGTTTAAGTACAGTGACGGCTTTGCGGATCTCTGCAGGAAGCGCTGGACAGAGCTCAGGGACGAGATTAAGCTGGAGGAGTGGTTCTATACTCAGATAGATGAAACGAGGGAACTGATCTACGATTCGGAAAAAATGAACCATAAGCTCTATCCCGACAGTGAGTTTGTGAACATAGAATACACAAAGGCTTTGAATTATTTTAAGAAATGGCTTGATAAACGCTTTGACTGGATGGATGGGGAGTTTTATGTTGCGGAAAAGCAAAGGCCATTAAATCCCGTCTCGGAGAGGCCATCAGGACCCTGAATAAGACCGAGAACTACCTCATGGTGGGAATTTCCGATCGCCCTGAAGTAAAAAAAGTCAGTATTGACTAACTGCTCTTTTAAAGTATACAATATCAAACGGAATGATCTGATGCCAAGGGTGCGTCCCGAGGAAAAAGACATGAAATCACACGATACAGGTATTTTGTGCCCATGTTCGGATTATCCGTGCATGGGCTTTTTTATTTGCCCGGGTAATGATGACACCGACAGCGGGAGGTAATGTAATGTTAAAACATGTAATGGCAAATGAACCTGCAAAAGCGGGCAGTGTAAAGATCTGTGAGGCATCTTTCCCTCAGCCTTTTTACATGGGACTGGAGTACTCCGCCCCCGCCAGAGGCATGTGGAACATCGCACAGACAGGCTTTTTGATGCCTGAGACTCACCAGATCTTTGTCTGTGCTTACGGCTGCTTAAGGGGCGTTGTGCTCACGGCAGCGGAAATGAATGCCCTTGACCGCTACTCGGCCATTGCCATCAGAGAGAATGACATCATCAACGGAACCATCGAAAAACTCATGGTGGAGGGAGTGAATGATGTCCTTGCAAAGCTTACTGAGAAGCCTAAATGCATCCAGCTTTTCATCACCTGCCAGCATTTCTTCATGAGCTACGACCACAACAGCGTGTTTGAAAGGATCAGAAAAGAGCATCCGGACATAGAGATCCTGGACTGCTACATGATCCCTGCCATGAGAAAGAGCGGGATCTCGCCGGATCAGAGAATGAGACGGCAGATGACAAGAGTCTGGAAGGAAAGAACGAGATGCGATGACAAGAGGATCAACATCATAGGATCCAACCTGAGGCTTTCCGAAACTGCGGAATTAAGAGGATGGCTTAACGGTAACGGCTTCGAACTTAAGAGCATACATGACTGTAAGACCTTTGACGAGTACGTGGACATGGAAAATGCATCCATGAACCTTTACTACGAACCGGTTGTGGCAGCGGAAGCGAAGGACCTCAAAGATCGCCTTGACATGGACAGCTTCTACTTTTCCAACAGCTTCGATCCGGATGAGATCGACGAAAACTACAGGAAGCTTGCAGAGCGGCTTTTGATCCCGGCTCCGGACTTTTCGGAATTGAGAACACAGGCGGAAGCAGCACTTGACAGTTTAAAAGGACTGATAAAGGATACCCCGGTGGCTCTTGACTACACTTTGACCACAAGGATCTTTTCCTTTGCGAAGATGCTGACAGATCACGGGATCAATGTGACTGCGGTGTGCACGGATCTTGTGCAGCCTGAGGACAGGGAAGCCTTTGAAGAACTTAAGAAGACGCATCCCTGCATGGAGATCTTGGCTACGAATCAGCCGGAAAGCAGATTTTTCGCAAGTGAGCATGAGAAGAACGCGGACAGCGAAAAGGAAGAAACTGTTTTGGCTGTGGGGCAGAAGGCTGCCTACTTTTTTGCAACGGATCATTTTGTGAACATCGCTGAAGGCGGAGGATTCCTGGGATACGACGGCATTATAAGATTTACGGAACTCATGACAGATGCTTTTCTAAATAAGAAAGACAGGAGAAAGCTGATCCGGGCCAAAGGTTTCGGCTGTGAAAGCTGCATATGAAACAGACATTCGCTTTGATAAGTACATATTCTTCGGATGAATTCGGCATCTGCTCGGCTCTTTACGAGCTGGGAGGCATGGTGGTGATACATGATGCTTCAGGGTGTAATTCCACTTACACCACCCATGACGAACCCAGATGGTACGACATGGACAGCATGATCTACATTTCGGCTCTTTCCAGAAACGAAACCATCCTGGGCCGTGACAGTAAACTGATAGAAGACATTCTGGAAACTGCTGGGAAGTACCGGCCCCGATTTATCGCCATAGTGGGTGCCCCTGTACCCTATATGGTGGGGACGGATTACAGAGCCATAGCAAAGATACTGGAGGAGAAGCTTGGCATTCCGGCCTTCGGCTTTGATTCCAACGGCATGCAGTACTACACAAGGGGCATGAGAGATGCATTTAAGGCGATTGCGGAACGGTTTGCACTGACAAGAGAAATCTCCGATATGTCGATCGACGAGCGCCCCATAAAGGTGAATCTTCTTGGGGTGACACCTTTGGACTTCGGAATGACAGGAGCTGCAGACAGCCTTAAAAAATGGCTTTTGGATCATGGAATGGAGTGCAATTCCTGCTTTGCCATGGGAAGCAGTCCGGAAGAGATCTCAAAAGCAGGAAACGCGGATGTGAGTCTTGTGGTCTCCTACGGCGGAACGGGAGCTGCGAAGGTCCTGAAGGAGCGTTTCGGGATTCCCTACGTTTTCGGGATACCCTTTGATACAGCACAGCTCGCCGAGGAACTTAAAAAAATGACAACAGGGAATGACCTGGGAAAGGTGGCTGTGATCGGAGAGCAGATCTCGGGACTCAGCCTTGCGGAAAGCCTTAAAGACCTGGGCATAGACTCACGTGCTCTTTGTATGACGGATCACATCAGGGATCCCAGGGTAAATCCGGCAGGCATGGATTTCCGCTATGCCCCGGAGGAGGACGATCTCATCCGGGAACTGGCAGATGTGGATACGGTCATTGCGGATCCCCTTTTCAAAGGCATATGTAAAGACAAAAGATTCTTAGAACTCCCCCATATGGCTTTTTCGGGAAGAATGTTCGAAAGGGACATTCCGGATCTTATAGGCAAAGGTGAATGGCTTTACGAAAGAATAATGAATGAAATAAAGAGCTAAAAAACAAGGAAATCAAGTAACAAAAGAAACGAGGAGTCACATGTTAAAAATAGCGGTATACGGTAAAGGCGGCATCGGTAAATCCACCACAACTTCAAATCTGGCAGCGGCTTTTGCAAAGCTGGGCAAAAAAGTCATACAGATCGGCTGCGATCCCAAGGCGGATTCCACCATGAATCTGCTTAAGGGTAAACCTGTTTCCCCCGTAATGCACTATTACAGGGATCATGACAAGGAACCGGAGCGATTGGATGAGATCGCAAAAGAGGGTTACGGAGGAGTCCTGTGCATAGAGACCGGTGGCCCCACTCCGGGTCTCGGATGTGCGGGAAGAGGCATAATAACCACATTTACGCTTCTTGAGGATCTGGAGCTTTACGAGACCTTTAAGCCCGACGTGGTGCTCTACGATGTTCTTGGAGATGTTGTGTGCGGAGGTTTTGCGGCTCCCATCAGAGAAGGTTATGCAGAAAAGGTGCTGATCGTAACCTCCGGTGAAAAGATGGCTCTTTATGCTGCAGGGAACATCTGTTCAGCGGTTAAAAACTTTGAAGACAGAGGCTATGCAAGGGTCAGAGGACTCATTTTGAACCGCAGAAATGTGGACAACGAATACGAAAAGGTGAAGGCCTTTGCCGACGAAAGAGGTCTGGAGATAGTTGCGGACATTCCCAGATGTCAGGATATCAATGACTTTGAAGACCGGGGAATGACAGTCATCGAAGGTAACCCCGATCTGCCCATCAGCCGCATCTATCTGGATCTGGCAGAGAAGCTTTTGAAAGAAGACGGACAGGAAGTTTGAGGAGATAACAAATGGAAGCTTTTGGCATGACTGCCGCACAATTGGCTGAAAGAGGAAAAGATAACCTGCCGGCGGAATTTCTTTCCAAGGATCATCTGATCTACAGTTCCCCCGCCACACTTTCCTTTAACTCTCCCGGAGCTCAGGGCTTCGGCGTTAAGAGAGCGGGACTTGCGGTTCCGGGTTCCGTGATGCTCCTGGTGGCACCGGGATGCTGCGGAAGGAATACTGCCATTTCCTCTGTGCCCGGTGAGTACAGAGACAGGTTTTTCTTCCTTCTTCAGGATGAAACCGACATAGTTACGGGAAGGCATCTTCCCAAGATCAAAAAGGCTGTTAAGGAAGTGGTGGATTTTCTGGAAACAAAGCCCTCGGTCGTAATGATCTGCATTACCTGCGTGGATGCTCTTTTGGGAACGGACATGGAGCGGGTCTGCAGAGAGGCTTCGGAGTACGCAAAAGTGCCGGTTAAAGCCTGCTACATGTATGCATTGACCAGAGAAGGCAGAATGCCTCCCATGACAGCGGTGAGAAAGACGGTTTATTCGCTTCTGGAGCCGGCTCAAAAGGACCCTGTGGCAGTGAACCTCCTGGGAGAATTTGCGACCTTTGATGAAGACAGCGAAATGTTCGGGATCCTTGAAGACATCGGTATCGAGCACATCAGACAGCTGGCGGGCTGCAAAGATTTTGAAGAATACAAAAAGATGGCAGAAGCTAATTTTAATATAATACTGAATCCGGAATGCAGAAGCGCTGCGGATGAGATGAACAAAAACCTGGGTATCCCGGGCATAGAACTGACGAGACTTTACGACATCGACAGGATCGGGAAACAATATGCACTGTTCGGAAATGCCATCGGCTGTGAGATAGATACAAAGAAATACGAAGAGGAGGCCCGGGCAGCGGTGGATGCCTTAAAAAATGCCTATCCTAACCTCACATTTTCCGTGGGGGAATGGCTTAATGCAGATGCCTTTGAGCTGTCGCTTTCGCTCCTTACCTACGGATTCGGAGTCAGTGAGATCTTCGGGACTGTCACCAACGAAAACTTTAATTACATTAAAGCCATCGCAAAACTGTCACCAAATACGGTGATCTACTCAAATCTTTCCCCCACGATGCTGAATTACGGCATAGGGAACAATAACAGCGATTTCAGGCTGGGAAAAGATGCAGCCTACTATCATCCGGGAATTCCCGGACTTGACTGGAATGATGAACACAAGCCCTTCGGCTTTTCGGGAGTAAAAAAACTCTTCCGGAGCATAAAAGAAACGCTGGATGTCGAAAACAGCGCAAATGTTGAGGTGGTTGAATGAAAGGACTTCTGAAATATTTATCCCCTTTTGCACCGGATCAGTCCGGAGCCCAGGCGGTGTTCTATGATCTGGGCGGCATCATAGTGATCAGTGATGCGGGAGGCTGTACGGGAAACATCTGCGGCTTTGACGAACCCAGATGGTTCGGGCAGAAGAGCAGGATCTTTTCGGCGGGGCTCAGAGACATGGATGCCATTCTGGGAAGAGACGACAGACTGGTGGAAAAGCTGAAACTGGCCCTTTCTCAGGTGGGAGGGGAGTTTGCGGCAATCATAGGAACTCCGGTTCCTGCGGTGACCGCCACCGATTACAGAGCTTTAAAGAGTCTGGCGCGGAAAAAAACAGGGATGACGATCCTGGCAGTGGAATGCAAAGGAACGGCTCTTTACGATGAAGGTGCGGAAAGTGCTTGGGAAGAATTATTTACCACATTTACAAAGGATGAGAGCGGAGAAAAAGAAAACACACTTGGGATCATCGGAATGACTCCTTTGGATCTCAGCATCACTCATCCCGAAGCCTTTGTAAAAGAGATCGGACGCGAGGGAGGATTTGATAAAGTCTTTCCTTACGGCATGGGAGCTGGACTTGAGGAAATCGAAAAGGCAGGAAGAGTCAGATGCAACCTGGTTGTTTCTCCCGCAGGCTTAAAGGCCGCAAGGATGTTAAAGGAGAGGTTTAAAACTCCCTACAGCATGGGCTTTCCCTTCTTTAAGAGTGAGGAAAAGGAAGCTTTTCTTAAGGCAGCCGGGAAAAAGACACTGGTCATCCATCAGCAGGCTGCGGCAAACGAGATCAGAAAAATGCTCTTGGAAGCGGATGGGACAAGCAAGGTCACAGTGGCTACCTGGTTCAGACTGGATAAGGAATTTGCCTGCGAAGGAGATCTGAGGCTTGAAACGGAAGACCGGTTCAGGGATCTCGTTCTTAATGGAGACTTTGATACAGTCATCGGAGATCCTCTTTTTAAGAGAGCGATAAAAGAATTTAAAGGAAATTACATTGATGCGGCTCATTATGCGGTGTCAGGCTACAGCGGAGAGTAAAATGAACAGGATCATCAGGATTTACGGGATCGTACAGGGTGTGGGCTTCAGGCCCTTTGTGAGCCGTCTTGCCCACGAACTAAAGGTGAGGGGCAGCGTATCAAACAAAGGGTCCTACGTTGAAGTTCTCGCAAAAGGCGATGAAGAGGTTCTGGATGAATTTGTAAAGAGGATAAAGCATGATGCACCGGAAAGATCCACGATCCTTAAAACAGACGTAAAACCATATACGGGGATTGAACCGGATGTTTTTTCGGAGAGCCTTCCCTACGATGAAGACAGCTTCATTATCAAGGAAAGCGAAAAAGAAGCGGGAGACATCTTCGTTTCTCCTGACATTGCAACGTGCGACAAGTGTAGAAAAGAACTGTACGATCCAAATAACAGAAGATACATGCATCCCTTCATAAACTGCACTGCCTGCGGGCCCAGAGTCACCATTCTGGATTCCATGCCCTATGACAGGGTGCGGACCAGCATGGGAGAGTTTCCCATGTGCCCCAAGTGTGAAGAAGAGTATACAAACCCGGAAACAAGGCGATACGATGCTCAGCCTGTCTGCTGCAACGACTGTGGACCTCATGTGTACATTATGGGAAGCAATGTGCGTGACAGGGAAGCTATCATTCTCTCCAGAAAGGCGATCTCGGAAGGAAAGATCATTGCCATCAAGGGTATCGGCGGTTTTCATCTCTGTTGTGATGCAAAGAACGAAGAGGCGGTGTCGCTGCTCAGAACAAGAAAGAACAGGCCTGCAAAGCCCTTTGCGGTAATGATGAAAGACATGGACACCGTCAGAAGATACTGTGAAGTCACAAAAGAGCAGGAGGAGATCCTGACAGGCCATCAAAAGCCCATCTTGCTCCTCAAAAAGCGGAAAGATGCGTCACTCGCACCTTCCGTAGCCCCGGGTAATCCAAGGATCGGAGTCATGCTTCCCTATGCTCCGGTACAGATGCTCTTATTTGAATATAACGATAATTTTGACGTTGGGACGGACTGCTTTGTCATGACCAGCGGAAACGTGTCGGGAGCTCCCATATGCAGGGATGATGAGGATGCTGAAAAGGAGATCGCATCCTATACAGACCTGATACTGTCCCACAACAGGAAGATCAGACTCAGGTGCGACGATTCCGTAATGGATCTTTACAATAATGAGCCATACATGATAAGACGCTCCAGAGGCTTTGCCCCGCTCCCGGTGATGATGAGCGAAAACTTTAAGGGCATGGTCCTTGCTGTGGGAGGAGAACTGAAAAACACCTTCTGCGTTGCAAAGGACAGCCTTTTCTATCCCTCCCCTTACGTGGGAGACATGGAAGATGTCCGAACAGTGAAAGCATTGAAAGAATCCGTGATCCGCATGGAAACATTACTTGAAAGCAGGCATATGATCGTTGCATGCGATCTTCATCCCAAGTACAACACAACTGCCGTTGCACGGGAGCTGGGAGACGAGATCTTCCCGATCCAGCATCATTATGCACACGTGCTTTCCTGCATGGCGGAGAATGATCTTTCATCGGACCGTCGGGTGCTGGGAGTTTCCTTTGACGGCACAGGATACGGCACCGACGGCTCCATCTGGGGCGGCGAATTTCTGATATCGGACTACGACGGATTTTCCAGAGCCGGAAGTATCGTTCCCTTTAAACAGCCCGGCGGAGATGCTTCCGCAAAGGAAGGCTGGAGGATAGCGACCGCAATGCTCTGTATGTTATACGGAGAAAAGGAGGGCATGGAAAGGGCTGAAAAACTGGGACTGAATGTTTCACCTGCCTTTAAGGTGATCCCGGGAATGCTGAGGACAGGGGTGAACACCGTAAGATCCACCAGCGCGGGAAGATTGTTTGATGCGGTCAGTGCCCTGCTTTCAGTTAAAACCGCTTCCACCTTCGAAGGGGAAGCGGCCACCTCTCTTGAATTTGCCGCGGAAGAATTTGAAGAAAGATGTTTCGCAAAAGGGCGTGACATTTCGGAATATATTGAAAAATATCTCGATCCCGGGATCTTTGATGTCGGGGAAGAGGAGGGCAGGTACCTGATGCGTACGGATCTGTTTTTTGAAAGAATATGCGTGGGAGCGGAGAAAGGGGAAGACAAGGGAGCACTTGCATTTGCTTTCCATGAAGGCCTGGCTCGGCAGATCGCGGATCTGAGCGAGAGGATCTTCGCAGACTACGAAAGAAAAGCCCCGGATGCTCCTCTTTCGGGAGTTGCCCTTACAGGCGGTGTGTATCAGAACAGGCTGCTTTTACGACTTACCGAAAAGCAGCTTAAAGATAAAGGATTAAAAGTTTACAGACACAGGCTCATCCCCCCCAATGACGGAGGGATCTGTCTGGGACAGGCAGTGGCGGCCATGCGGCATCTGAACAGGGCAGCCATGGAAAAACAATAAGGAGGTACATTTATGTGCGTAGGATTGGCAGCAAAGGTTGTAGGTCTTAAGGATGGCGTCGCTCTTGTGGACGCATCCGGAGCAAAGAGAGAGGTTTCCGCGGAACTGATCGAGGATCTCTTACCCGGAGATTATGTTATGGTTCATGCGGGACTGGTAATCGCAAAGATCAAAATGAAAGAGACGGATGAAAAGAAATGAAACATTATACTATCGAAGAAGCAAAGGAGATCATAAAGGGATACAAAGGTCCTCACATCAGGATAATGGAAGTCTGTGGGACCCACACTCACGAGATCTTTAAACTGGGTATCCGTTCCCTTCTGCCGGAGAACATCGAACTGATCTCAGGCCCCGGATGTCCCGTGTGTGTGACACCGGTGGGCTACATCGATGAGGCGGTCATGCTGGCCCTTGAAAAGAATGCCGTCATCTGTACCTTCGGGGATCTTATCAGGGTTCCCGGCACCAAGATGAGCCTTGCGGATGCAAGACGTCAGGGCGGAGACATCAGGATGGTCTATTCCCCCATGGATGCTCTGGAACTGGCAAAGGCAGAGCCTGAAAAAGAGATCGTTTTTCTCGCAGTGGGATTTGAAACCACAACTCCCGTGATCTGTCTGTCCGTAAAGCATGCCATAAGAGACGGAGTTAAGAACTATTCGATCTTAACCGCAAACAAGACTATGCCCAATGCCTATATGGCTTTAAAGGACAGTGCGGATGCTTTTCTCTATCCCGGGCATGTCAATGCCATCACGGGAGAAGCAGTCTGCCGTGAAATGCTGGAAAAGTACGGGGTTTCGGGCGTTATTGCCGGATTTACCCCCGAAGAACTGATGGATGCCATCGCAGTCATAATCGTGGGACTGGAGTCCGGAAAGCCTTTCTTTGAAAACTGCTACAAGAGAGTGGTAAGCGAAGAAGGAAATGTAAAAGCGGTAGAAACCATCAACGAAATAATGGAACCCGTTGACACCGAATGGAGAGGACTGGGGATCATTCCGAAGTCCGGGCTCAGGCTCAGAGACGGGTTTGCCGATTATGATGCAAGAAAGAGATATGCTCTTCCCAACATCAAGGGAGTTCCCAATCCCGCCTGCAGATGCGGAGATGTCTTGCAGGGTAAATGCAAGCCTTCGGACTGCAAGGTCTTCGGAAAAGGCTGTACGCCGCAGCATCCCGTGGGAGCATGCATGGTTTCGGATGAGGGAGCCTGCTCGGCTTACTATCAGTACGGCGGTACGTATTAAACGGCTGAGATCATAATTTTAATAAACGGGGCGTGGCACAGCGGTCTTACCTAAGGGGAGGATGCGGCCGGGCCCGATATCGGAGGTATCATGGAAAATGAAGTAGTAACGCTTGCCCACGGAGCAGGCGGAAAACAGACATCTGAACTTATAAAAAAAGTCTTTGCAAAGCACTTTTCAAATCCCGAATTTACGGCTGATGATGCGGCTGTCCTTTCTCTCGGAGACGGAAAGATCGCCATGTCAACAGACGGATTCATCGTTTCCCCTTTTGAATTTAAGGGTGGAAACATCGGCAAGCTTTCAATCTGCGGGACAGTGAACGATCTTGCCTGTATGGGGGCAAAGCCCGAGTACATGACCTGTGCTTTTGTCATTGAGGAAGGCTTCCCTCTGGCAAAACTGGAAGAGATCGCGGATGCGATGGAAAAAACCGCCGCAAAGGTTGGGGTAAAGATCGTTGCGGGGGATACAAAGGTAGCGGGAAAAGGACAGGTGGACAAGGTGTTCATCACCACCACCGGCGTTGGAAGGATCATCCCGGGAGTAAAGACATCCGGTGCCCTGGCAAAGCCGGGTGACTGCGTTATCGTTACGGGCGACATCGGTCGCCACGGATGTACTATTCTATTGGCAAGAGAGAATCTGGGGATCGATGCGGATGTGACCAGTGACTGTGCTCCTCTTTGGGATGCCGTAAAGGCCATGACGGATGCGACTCACGATATTCATGTTATAAGAGATGCCACAAGAGGCGGAGTGGGAACAGTGCTTTACGAGATCGCTGCAGAAAGCAACGTGGGAGTTGAGCTGGATTCTGCCAACATCCCTGTGGAAGGTGCTGTTTCGGGTGTTTGCGGAATGCTGGGACTGGATCCTCTTTATCTTGCAAACGAAGGAACCATGGTAGTGATCGCGCCCGAGTCGGAGAAGGACAGGATCCTTGACGCACTTCACAAGACAGATCACACAAAGAAGGCAGCGGTCATCGGAAAGATCACTGAGGAAATGCCCGGAAAAGTGGTCCTCACCACAAAGATCGGAACAAAGTCCATGTTACCCGAGCCCGGTGGCGAGCTTTTGCCAAGGATTTGTTAAAACTGATTTGTGAGCGGTAGAGCATTTCGTGTAAAAAAATCGACATTTCGTACCACAAGTTAAAAAAATAACAAGACCGGCTGTATAATAGACCCAGACTAAATGGGCGCCGAGACATTATTAACAATAATGTGCGCTGCAGGGATTGAAAGAGTTAGGGTCAAAAAAAGAGGGAGAATCGTTCTCGATCAGGATGAGATCAGTTCTCTCTTTTTATTTTTCTGATTGACGTATCATTGCAAAATAGGCTTCTTTAAAAGCTGAGCCCAGGCCCCGGGCTATGGGACAATGTAAACCCGAAAGTGTAACGATCTCACCAGAAGAAAACCGGTCGACGTGAGAAAGCCCTACAAGGTAGCTCCTGTGACATTTAAAGAAACGTTCGTTTTTTAAAAGCAGCTGTTCATAATCCGAAAATCTGCCGTTTGTTTCCACTTTGGAACCGTCTGACATGTGGAAGATAACTTTCTTTCCGAGAGCTTCCAGACATTCAAGATTGTCGGGGTTAATCTGCTTGTATCCATGGGCTGTGCGGACTGTGAGATGCTTCGCATCCTCTTTCGTTGAATCCAGAAGCTTTTCCATAACCTGAGAGAGCCTGGAGTATTCCACCGGCTTTAACAGATAGCCGAATGCATTTACATCGTAGGACTCAAGGGCAAATTCCGGAGCTGAGGTCAAAAATACGAGTTTAACGTCCATAGATCTTTCACGGATTATGTGGGCGGTTTCCATACCTGAGAGCAGGGGCATCATAATGTCCAGGAAAATGATGTCCGCGTTTTGCTTTTCAAGGTACTCCAAAAGAGAGTCACCGTTATCGAAAAGGATGACCTTATCGTTCCTGGAGTGTTCTCCGACCCAGCGTTCAATGTTGAGTTGTGCGGTGAGACGGCAGGTAATGTCGTCATCACAGATCAATATAGTCATGCTTACACCATGATCATTACCAAATTTTTAACAACATAATGAAAATATCATAGTTTTTAGCGTTTTGCAACTATAGTGTGTAAAAGAACATAAGGAAAATAAAAGGACGTTACTGTTCACACCGCCCTAACGCTGTAATTCGCAATCCGCTACGCTACTTGCTCATTAAGCGGGGGCGGTTACTGCTACGCAGAATATGCAAGGTGCTGAAACTCTTTGAAAGTGAACTTTCAGAGTTTTAGCACCTTGCATATCTGTGAACAGTAACAAAAGGACAGAAATTAGATAGACTCTGTTCTCCGTTTTTTTATATGCTTTTCATATTCGCTGTGATAAAATAAATTGTACCACTGACATGTGCCGGAGACAGAATGACGAACAAGCTTTGAGGATTGGAAAAGGGAGAGAAAACGGGAGGTAGCCCATGTGGAGCTTTAGTTTTGTAGTTCCGACCTTTTTGATAATGGTGATCATTCTTATATTCTATTTTTCGCTGCCCAGACTTGACATCAGAATGAACCGTTTCTTTGTGGACCTGGTGGCCATTGAGACCATAACCATTATAACCGACATTGCTGCCAGTATTGTTGACAATTATTACGCCCTGGTACCCATTTGGCTGGTTGATCTCTTAAATCTGCTCTATTTTGTATCGCTCTTTACAAGATCCCTGGTAATGTACAGATTCACTTTTGGTGCTCTGGGAGTTTCCGTGGCCAGGTCCGCCTTGATGAAACAGGTCATCAGAACGCCTTATTATGCATGCATAGTGCTCACGTGCCTTTCACCGTTCTTTGGTTTTATCTATTATGTTGATGAGTCCGGCTACCATATGGGGAACTTTTACAATCTGATCTATGTTACGGGCTTTTTTTACATCCTGATGTCTTTTCTGGCAGTCTCAAAATACAGAAAACATCTTTCCGGCAGGCGCGAAAGATACAGCCTGATCCTGTATAACCTTATTCTGATCATGGGTATGTTCATCAGATACTTTCTTGCCAGGTACCTTCTTTTGGACACCTTTGTTCTTATGGCGATCATTGTTGTCTATCTGGCGTTCATGAACCCCGAGTATTTTCTGGAACCCAGAGGAGTAGTCTTTAACAGTTATGCCCTCCGTCAATACATCAACGAGCACATCGACGATCTGGACGAACGCTGCATGGGCATGGTGGTCCACAGGTACTACGAAATGAGAGACATCTACGGTGCGCCCCAGACCGATGTGGGACTTAACCTGATCGGAAGGTATCTCACCCAGATCTGTCCGAAAGGGAAGGTCTTCTACTACAGAAGAGGACGTTACATTATCTTCGGCGACAAGGATGTGGACTTCAAGGAACTCAGCAACAGGATCGCTGCCCGTTTCAGGAATCCATGGGTATCCAAGACGGCGGAGCTCTATTTCGATGTCGGGTTTGCCACTATCGAATTGAACAATAACGTGGAATCCGCGGATGTGATACTGAACACCATGACAAAAGCCCTCGGTACCGTTGATTCCAATGACAGTGAGGCACCTCTGGAGGTGACGGAGGATGAGCTTTATCAGACGGAAAAAGAGATAAAGATCAAGAGAAGCCTTGAAACCGCCATAGAAAACAATACTGTTGAGCTGTTTCTGCAACCGATGATCGATGCGGAAACCGGAAAAACTGTGGGAGCGGAAGCTCTTGCAAGGATCAGGGATGAAAACGGCGAGCTCATACCGCCCGGTCATTTCATACCCATTGCGGAGAAAAGCGGACGCATTAACGAACTGGGGGAGCAGATCTTTGAAAAGACCTGCAACTTCATAAAAAACAACGATCTTAACAAAATGGGCATACAGTGGATCAACGTAAATCTTTCGCCGGTACAGTTCATACGGAAGGACCTGTCGGACCGTTACTCCGCCATTCTTAAAAAATACGATGTGGATCCCCGCTCGATCCATCTGGAGATCACCGAAGAATCCATGATAGATGACTGTTTCCTTAAGAGACAGATAAAAGAACTGAGCGAGAAAGGCTTTAAATTTGTCCTGGATGATTACGGAACGGGCTATTCCAATCTTGCAAGACTAAAAAACTGTCCATTCATCAACATCAAGCTGGACATCACCATTGTTCGGGAATTCTGCAGGGAACCTGACGAGATCCTTCCCACAATGATCACAGCCTTCAAGCATATGGGCTTTGGGATCACATCCGAAGGAGTCGAAAATGACGGCATGGCTGCTGCCATGAAAAAGATTGGCTGTGATTACCTGCAGGGATTCTACTACTCGAAGCCCATGCCGGCGGCGGAATTTGTGAAAACATATGCGATGTAGATTTTGCTTCTAAAATATGTTTTTTGTTTTGGCATATGGTCAAAAGATACGATGAAAGCCTCAAAATGGAACAAAGTTTCATTTTGAGGCTTTTTTTGCCCAAAGGTTCATGCCTGCTTGTGCTTTAGATTCTTTATTGATGCCGTTATGACAGCGATGGATTCAAACAGGTTTTCATGTTTGATGCCTGTGGCATCGAAATGAAGTGTCTTAAAAGCAAAGGCCATAATGGGGCCCTGAAAGAGGGCACAGATTATGGTTCCGATACCCACAGGGCCTCCCAAAAGGTATCCGATGAGGGTGGCAGTGCCAAGAAGAGCAATGCTTATAACTCCGATGGGGATCTTCGGAAGATGGCGCTTTAATCCCACGAGCAAAGTGTCTCTGGGACCGCAGCCGAGAGCTGCTTTCATGTAAAACAGCTGTGTGTATCCCAAAACAAAGAGACCTGCGAACAGCATCGCTATGCTTGTGGGAAGATTTGAGGGAGTGGGGACGAAATCCACATAATTAAAGAAGTCAACGGATTTTCCCACAACAATGGCGTCGATGAACATGGCGATTCCGATGGATTCTTTCATGGAAATGTCGATCAAAAGGATCGCAACGGATACGCTGATGGAGGCTGTTCCGTAGAGTATGCCAAGAGATCTTGAGAGCCCCAGATTAAAAACGTCCCAGGGGGCGGCTCCGATGTTGGCTTTCATGGTGAGATAGATCCCGAAACCGTTCACAAAAAGGGACAGGATCGCCACCAGACTGTTAAGGACTATGCCTGCGGTGGTTTTGTTAGACAGATTGCTGCTTTTAAACATGAGTTACCTCGTGATAAATTCATTTAAACATTCAGTGGATTATAGCACCGGGATTTTTCTGTGTAAAGAAAAATAAAAAACCTCTTTTATATATTGCCAAATGATATAATATTATTATAATAATGACATAACAATATAATAGATGGCGAAAGCCGAAGGAGGAGATTATGGCTGTTATGAGGAAGCAAAAGCCCGGAACACCGGGGAGGAAGCGGATCATGCTGAAACAGGCGGCAACCGTGCTGCTTGCGATGTGTCTGGCCTTGAACTATGAAGGCTGCGGAAAACCCGCGAAAGACACCGAGGTCGAAGAAGATCGGATCTCGGAAGATTTGGAGGAAAAAGATTTGATCGAGCTTGACAGCGAAAAGATCTTGTTTTCGCATTCCTTTGAGAAGAATGAAAACGACATCTTAAAAACAGATGCGGTGATTGGCGCCGCAGGCCTTGCGAAAGCAGGAACCACCCTCTGCCTTGATGATGACAGAACAATGTTTGTGGACAAAACAAAGCTGTTCGGAAGCGCAGACAACGGAAATGAGAGCAAGGATAAGCTCTTTGATGAAAAAACCAATACCAAATTTCTGACTTTCATTACACCCACGGAAGAAAAACCTGTGGAAGTCGGATTTGAAATGAAATCCGCATGCAAGATCACGAACTACATCATTGCATCCGCAAATGACGAGCCTTCGAGAGATCCCGCCGCATGGAAGTTCTATGGTTCGGAAAACGGCGAGGACTGGACACTCCTTGACGAGAGGAAAGGGATCGGATTCACGGGGCGTTTCGAAAAGCAGTTCTTCTCTTTTGAAAATGAAGAGAAGTTCACCTATTACAAGCTGGTGATCACACAAAATAAAGGGGGTGCAAACTGCACCCAGTTCGCTTCCCTGGAAGTGGGGAACGGCGGCTGTGTTGCTTCCGAAGAGGCTGACAGACTTGAACTTAATGTAGTGAACGGACCTGTAAAGGAGTACGGAAACCAGTCCGGAAAGGCCTGGAACGGCACAAGTTCGCTTGAAGCGGTCGGATACGATCTCGGACAGGGAAAGACATTTGCGAGGCATGTGCTTTTTGAAGATCTTTCGATCAAAGTTGACAGTGACACCTTCATGTCTTACATGATCCTGCCGTCTGCTTACTCGGAAGGTGGTTATGATTACTCCTATCTGAACATGCATTTTGTGATCGACCTTGAATTCACTGACGGTACACGTCTTTCCGAGCTTAAGGCAAAGGACGGACTCGGAACGGAGATGAACCCGGATGCTCAGGCAGAGAGCTGCAAACTGTATTCAAACCAATGGAACAAGGTGACCTGTAAGATCGGTGAAGTTGCGGCGGAAAAGACGATCGATAAAGTCGTTCTTTATTACGAAAACTCACAAAAGTGTTCGCCTTCCAACTTCAGGACCTATTTTGATGATCTGAAGATCTACGATGCGAAAGAGAAAACATATGCACATTTGACCGATTACGTGAACATTCTGAGAGGAACCAACGCGACGGGGGGCTTTTCCAGAGGACTCACCTGTCCGGGAGTCACCCTTCCTCAGGGCTTCAATTTCATGTCGCCCATTACTGCTCCGGGAAGCGGCCAGCCCTATTACTACAGCGCTGACACCGACAAGCTTTATTGCCTTTCCGTGGAGCACGTGGCTTCAAATTGGGTGGGAGATCACGGAACCTGGGGAGTAATGGCGAGTACGACTCTTAATGCGGAGGATGTCCTGACCTACGAAGACATCACTCTCGGAGCAAAGGGCAGGCAGGCATCTCTTTTCAAACATGAGAATGAGAATGCCAAGGCACATTATTATTCGGTTAAGCTGGAAGAGGGGACTCCCGCATCCGGCGTGAACATGGAGACTACGGTCACGGATCACGGGATCTACGTGAGGATGCTCTTCCCGAAGGATGCCGAGAACACTTCGGTACTGTTTGACTGTTATAAAGCAGAAGGATCATTCCGCTTCAGGGAAGAAGGTGCGGTGTTCAACGCTGTGTCGGATGACTGTGCGAGAGGTTCAAACCAGCTCTTTGTTTACGGAGAATTTGTGGATTGTAAACCCGTTTCGACTTCCGTGATCGGGCACAAGGGAGCCATAGCTACCTTTGAAAAAGGTACTACCGAGGTTACTTTCAAGTTTGCCACATCCTACATTTCCAACGAGCAGGCAAAGCACAACCTTGAGCTGGAGATCCCTGCGGGGAAGAAATTTGACGATGTACTTTCCGATGCGCAGAGCATATGGGAGAAGAAGCTCGGCACCGTTGAGATACCGAAGGCTTCGGAAGAGGAACTGATCACATTCTACTCTTCCATGTATCGCCTGTTTGCCTATCCCACATCCTATTGGGAGAATGAAGGGACAAATGAAAAGGAAAAGATCGTTCATGCTGAGGTTTACAACGGCGGTAAGGTGAAAGAGGGCTATCTCTATGCAAATAACGGTTTTTGGGACACTTATCGCACCGCCTGGGCAGCCTATTACCTGTTCATGCCCACGGGAGCGTCAAGGCTGTTAAACGGTATAGTGCAGCACGCCGCGGACAATAACGGATGGGTTCCGAGATGGATAGCGCCCGCAGGCACTAACTCCATGGTCGGTACAAACTCGGATGTGGTTTTTGCGGATGCCATCGCCAAAGGCATATTATTTGATGACGAGACAGCATACAGATCCGCTTTGCAAAACGGAGCTGCGGTATCCCCCAATCTGACGAACGGCGGAAGAGCGGGCCTCGATCATTCCATCTTCCTGGGCTATATGCCTTTGGAAGACGATCAGGGACTTTCCTGGGGAATGGAAGGATACATAAACGACTACGGTGTGGCAATGATGGCGCTTGCAAGGGGTGATCGCGATATCTACGAATACTACATAAACCGTTGCCGCTACTATGTAAACTACTTTGACGAAGCACACGGATTCTTTATCGGCAAGAACAAAAAGGGAGATTTCAGATACGCTCCCGAAGCACAGTACGATCCTCATGCATGGTGGGGCGATTACACCGAAACATCCGGCTGGTGCATGGCTTTCTCGGTGCCTTTTGACGGTAACGGGCTGGCTGCTCTTTACGGCGGACGAAAAGCCCTTAAGGAAAAACTGGATGAGGCGTTCGGATTTGCGCCCTCGGATCTGCAGGTGGGCAACATCCATGAGATGGTAGAAGCAAGGGAATTACGTCTCGGAGAGTTCCATCTTTCAAATCAGCCCGCTCACCATATGCCTTACATGTATGCCTACGCAGGCGCGCCCTATAAAACGGCCGAAGTGGTACGTAAAGCTCTGAACAGATGCTTTACGGGCTCCGCCATCGGACAGGGCTATCCGGGAGACGAAGACAACGGGGAAATGTCGGGCTGGTACATCTTATCGGCTTTAGGACTTTATCCATTGAACATGGGCAGCGGAGAATACATTATCACCACACCTCTGTTCGAAAGCTACACCCTTCACCTGGAGAGCGGTGACATTAAGGTGAGCTGCAGGAATTTCTCCGAAAAGAACATCTATATCGAAATGATGATCCTTAAAACAAAGGACGGCAAAGAGATCAACTACACAAAGAATTACATTACTCACAAGGATCTTTTGAACACAACCGAGATCGTATACGTGCTTTCGGACAGATACGATGAGAACGGATGGGGCACGGCAGAGAACGATCTTCCCACATCCGTTTCGGAAAGTGCGGCTCAGGTGCCTCAGCCTGCGATTGATGTTACGAAGGGGATCGAGGCAGGAAGCGGATTTAATGCAGAACTTGCCGGAACGAGGCAGCTGTGGACAAGCGCAGATCCGAAGGACGCCGCGAAACTGTTTGATGACACTTCAAATTCAAAGGCTGTGCTTAAGGGCGATACTTCCGTTTACATTTACGACCCCAAGGGAACAGAAGTGCGGATCTACACGGTTTCCTGCGTGGAGAAGAAAAATATGCCTTCGGAAGTGGGACTGTACGGCTCGAATGACGGCGAATCCTGGGTTGAACTCGACAGAAGAACGGGCGTTACCGCATTGACGGACAGATACACACAGCCTTTTGCTGTAGCGAAGGAAAAACAGGGAGTTTACAAGTACTACCGCCTGGATATTTCCGCAGGGACCGTGGCGGAACTGGAATTACTGGGAACAGATAAATGATCTGTGAAAATACGAGGTGACGAAATGGATAAGAGATTTGCAAACGATCTGATCGAAAACACATTAAAATGCTTTGCTTTGGATGACAAGAGCTTCAGAGAATTCTTCCCCGTAAGGGATGGCGACAGGGATACATGCTTTCTGTGGTCTTACTTTGCGGCTACGGGAATGCTCTATCAAGCTGTAAAAGCAGGGTATCCCCTTAAGGATAAGTTTAAGTCATATGTTGATGCGTTCGCCTATTACAGAACAAAACCCGGGCAGGGAAAACCTGTGAAATATCATTCGGAAAGAGGCAGCGAGATCAACGGAGGACACAGCGACTGCTTCTTTGATGACAACATCTGGACCGCGAGAAACTACCTTTTTGCCTACGAAGTTTTCCATGATCCCTTCTATCTGGAGGAAGCCGAAAAGGTGGCGGATTATGTCTATACCGGATGGAATGAGGAACTGGGAGGCGTTGTATGGAATGAAAACGGCCTCACGGATAATGCCACAGCCCAGGAGCTGGAAAGAGGACTTTCGGCAAATGCCTGCTCGTCCTTGATCAGCGCTATGCTTTACAGGCTTACGGGGAAGAAACATTACCTTGACTGGGCCTATCGTTTCCATGATTTCTGCAAGATCATGCAGGATCCTGTTACAAAGGTTTACTACAACGGGATCCACACTCTGATCGAAAACGGGAAGAGGAGAAACGGTGAAGTCAATAAGGACATGTACGGCTATAACAGCGGAAGCATGATCCTTGTGGATCTTGAGCTTTACAGGATCACGGGAGAGGATAAGTATCTCGAAGATGCGAAAGCAACTTCCAAAGCTGCCTATGATGCCTTTCTCAGGAAGGATGAAAAGAGCGGAAAGCTCTACTTCAGGGATTTCAGATGGTTTACCGCGATACTTGCGGAAGGCTGGAGCGCACTCATGGATCTCGGATGCGAAAACGAGAAAGAGTACATGAAGATGCTGGGAGAGAGCATTGATGACGCCGTTTGCTTCATGAGCCCCGAAGGGCTTTTGCCTCACGATCTTGTCTGCGGTTACAGGGACAACAATAACGATGATCGCCTGCTCTTAACGCACAGCGCCATCGCCGAGATCGCGGTTTTGTGCTCAAAATGACCCCGCCCCATTTCTTTTTTGCAGAGGTTGACATTCCGCAATATAAAGTATAACTTAAAAGAAAAATGACACCATAACCCCGTCCCCAAGGTGTCAAAATTCGGAGGTAAACCATGGAATACAGGAAATTCGACGATACATTTGTTGTGCGGATCAACCGCGGTGAAGAGGTGATCGAAAAGCTCACGGAGCTTTGCAAGAAGGAAGGGATCAAGGCAGCTTCAGTGGAAGCCATCGGAGCGTCGGATCATGTTGTTATCGGACTCTATGATGTGGCAAAACGTGAGTACCACAGGAACACAATTGACGAACCTATGGAGATCACGTCCCTTCTGGGGAATGTTTCCACAAAAAACGGAGAGACTTACATCCATTTGCACATAAACGTCTGCAAAGAAGACATGACCGTTCTCGGAGGTCATCTGAACGAATGCAGGATATCTGCCACATGTGAGATGTTTGTTAAGACGGTTAAGGGAACGATCGAAAGAAAGCTTGATGAAAAAGAGACGGGATTGAATCTTTTTGAGTTCTAAAAAAACTGCCGATCCTATGGGATTCCAAAAGAAATCCGGATCGGCAGTTTTTATAATATGTTGTTGGTCAGCTTAGATCTTTGTGAATATGGCCGTTTCGTTGTCAAGTTCACCGGCGATCCGCTGGTTGTCGTCCATTCTGGTCTTGATCCTGTCCATATCGTTTACGAGGTCCTGAGTGCTTGCAGCTGCATTGCTGACACCCTTAACACCCTCGTCTATCGCAGTTGTGATGTTGGATATGGACTCCGCAATTTCATCGAAGGATTGCTTCAGACCTTCCGTTTTGGCTGTGAACGAAGTCATTACGGATTCAATCCTGTCCGCATTTTCGCGATACTTTTCACCGCCCTTGACAAATTCGGCAAATTCGGGAAGGATGGAATTCTGCATGTAAGCAACAAGATCATTGGCGCTTTGTTCGAGATTATGTACGGCGTTGATGACTACGGAGTTGATCTCCTGAATGTTTGCTGCGGTGTGACTGCTGTCTTCCGCAAGTTTTCCGATCTCTGATGCAACGACCGCAAAGCCTCTGCCTGCTTCACCCGCGCGTGCGGCTTCAATGGAAGCGTTCAGTGAAAGAAGGTTTGTCTGACTGGCGATGTTCATGATGTCTCCGGTCAGAGAGTTTACCTGATCCACGTTCCGGCTGTCCTGTATGGCCTTATTGAGGTTTAAAAGGATGGTCTCAACCTTGGCGTTGGTCTCATCCATATTTGCCCTTGCCGAGTGCTCCATTTCATTGGCGTGTTCCTTCATGGATCTGGAGAATTCATTGATCTCATTGCTCTTTACAGCCATTTCGGAGACTTCGTCTTTTACGGAATCAGTGTGACGGTTGATCTTTGCGGCACTGGATGCCACCTCCTGCATTGTTGCGGAAAGCTCTTCCGTAGAGGCATATAGATCCGAGGCACTGTCTTTTGATGTCTGAACGCTTCCGAGAACGTCGTTTACCACTTCTTCAAGTGTGGAAGATTCTTTTTTAAGTATTGTGAATATAGACTGCAGGCGTTCAATGAATGCGTTGATACCGCTGCTGAGCGCTCCGATCTCATCGGCAGAACTGATGGAAACACGTTTGGTGAGATCGCCCTTACGGTTGTTTATGCCATCTATGATATCCATAAGCTCTTTCTTCGAGGTTATTACAGGACGTACAACCAGGATCAGAACCACAAACATGGCTACAAGGACGGATGCGACACTTAACAGGATCAGTATCATGGAAACAATGTTAGCCGATCTGTAAACCGTTACCAGGGATTCTCTTTCCGAGGTGGCGGATGCTCCGATGGATGAGATTATGGCATCGATGTTACCGTTCAGACTCCGGGCATTGTCGGCAACCGCACCGTTAGCTGTGGAGTAGGCTTCCTTCGTCTTCTGATCGGCGCTTTGGGCAAGGAGGATACGTATTGAATCCTTAAAGTTTTTGTAATCCTTCAGCATGCTGTTGTAGTTGTTTGATATGCTTGCGTTTTCGTACTTTTTAAAATCTATGATCGCGGAATAGAGCTTATCTTCCTCAGCTTCTATTTTTCCGACGACTGACGTCATTGTTTCAAAATCTGTAGCGACGATGTGGGAAAGAGCGAGTGTGTGTATTGTTTTTGCCGTCTGACCGATGGTGTCCAGCTCTGTGATGGCCACAAGGGATTCATCTGAGATATCTCTTGCGATATTGTTGACTCTTCTCAGATTGGACATCGTGATAACGTTGGAAAGGACGGAAATGAGCCCCAATGCAAGAACCGGTCCCAACATCATAACTCGAATACTCAGCTTTTTTTTCATATGCATTCTCCTAATTCTTATTATTTTTTAACCGGTCATTGAGGGGCATCGCCGGTGGTCTCTTCACCTGTGATACCGTAAACCATCTCGTTCAAAAGTACCTGAAGATCTTTTCCGGAGGGATTTCCCTGACTCATAATGTACCCGAAGGATCCTGAAGGACCCCAATAGGTGGATCCGACTCTTTGAAGCGATGAGAATTCCGCTTGCTTCTGCAAAGCCTGAAGCGCTTTGGATTCAGCTACCGCACCCACGCGGGAGGAGTTTGTGTTGGAAGGACCCTGGCCTCTCATTTCAAATCTCAGAGTCTGGTTCTTTTCGTTTGTCATCCAGTCTGCAAAGGTGCAGGCCCAGTCGTAGTTTTCGGAATAGGAATTGACTCCCACGAGTTTGTAGCCGGCATAACTCGAAAGCTGTACCTGCTTTCCTGCCACTGTGTATGTGGGAAGCTTGGTGGCTGCGTAATTGTTGCCCCATGCTTCTTTTATCGCACTTTCGTCCCATATGCCGCTTACGCCGGCAATAAACACATCATTTGCCGCGTCTTTTGTAAAGCCGTTGGCAGCGGTGGCGGAAAACGCTTTGTTCTTACCGATCTTAAGAAGCCCTTCCGCAACGTCTTTTCCCGTAATGTTTGTGTATTTGGCGTTCCAGTTGCAGTAGGTGCTGAGACCGTCATCCTTTAACCCGATCTCCATGTCGGTATTACCGAAAAATGAATAGAGGTACCATCCTGAGGTAATGTCCATAAAGACCTGTTTGCCTTTGGAAGCGGCTACTTCAAGCAGCCTGTCCATGGTCTGTACATCTGCGTCGCTTAAATAAGCTTTGTTGTAAAAGAGAAAGTAACCATTGTCGGCAGTAAGCGGGTAGGCATATAGTTTGCCGCCCACTGTCGCTGCGTCGCTTGCAGCTTTCAGGTTTCTGGAAGAGATGGCGGAGGAATTCTTGACTTCCTTTAACACACCTGAAGCAACCAGTACCATTAGCTGATCATCCGCAAATGTAAAAACATCCGGGGCATTAAGAACGTCCCCCAGAACATTGTCCTTGCAGTTGGCTTCCGAATGGGCTTCATAGGTTATGTCAAAATCTGCCTGCCCTGAGTATTCAGCTTTAAAGCTTTTGATTATTTCGTTTATCAAAGCCTCGTCTTCTTCGGAACCCCACACTTCAAGGGTAACTTTTCCGCTTTTTGGGCTTTCGGCAGAAGGGGTGGGGGAATCGGGGCTGACGGATGATCCGCAACCTGTGAGAAGTAAAGACAATAGAGCTGTTGCTAATAAAAATGATGTTATTTTTTTGCACATAGCGCCACTCTCCCATAGTAAGATTTTTCTGAATTTTATCAACTTTACGCAGTGCTTTCAATCATTAAAAAAGACATTTGATATATTCTTTATATTTATTAAAGTTTTGGAAACTGTCCGATAAATAAGAGGGATAAAAAGTTTGACAAGCTTTTAACTTATTTTATTGTAAAAAACATAATTCTGTGCTATATTTTTTAAGGTTTTAGGAAGCCACGATTTTATAAGGAGGATTATATGATCTACTCAACAGAAGTTAAAAACATGTGCCCTGTTCATCAGGGGGTACATCATGGCGCAGCGCCTATCCCCGAAGAGGCAAAGTGGGTACAGGCTAAGAAGGTTGAGGATATTTCCGGCTATACACACGGCATCGGCTGGTGTGCACCTCAGCAGGGAACATGCAAACTTTCACTTAATGTAAAAGACGGTATTATTCAGGAAGCGCTTGTTGAAACAATCGGATGCTCCGGTATGACTCATTCTGCAGCTATGGCAGCAGAGATTCTTCCCGGACTTACTATTTTAGAGGCTCTCAATACAGACCTTGTGTGCGACGCTATCAACACAGCTATGAGAGAGCTTTTCCTTCAGATCGTATACGGAAGAACACAGAGTGCATTCTCCGAGGGCGGTCTTCAGATCGGTGCAGGTCTTGAGGATCTCGGTAAGGGCACACGTTCCATGATCGGTACAACCTACGGAACTCTTGACAAGGGACCTCGTTACCTCGAGCTTACAGACGGTTACATCACAGACCTTGCTCTTGATGAGAACGATGAGATCATCGGCTACAAGTACGTAAACTTCGGCAAGATGATGGACTTCATCAAGAAGGGCGACGATGCAAACACAGCTCTTCAGAAGGCATCCGGCCAGTACGGAAGAGTTGCTGATGCGGTTCGTTTCATTGATCCCAGACACGAGTAAGAAGGAGGAACTAAAAATGGCATTATTTGAATCATATGAGAGAAGAGAGCCCCAAATTCTTGCAGTGTTAAAGAAGTATGGTATCTCTTCCATTGAAGAGTGCAAGGATATCACAATGGCTGCCGGAATCGATGTATACAAGCTCATCGAGGGCATCCAGCCCATCTGTTTTGAAAATGCAAAGTGGGCATATACAGTCGGTGCAGCTATCGCCATCAAGAAGAACTGCCGCAAGGCATCCGAAGCTGCAGCAGCAATCGGTGAAGGACTTCAGGCTTTCTGCATTCCCGGCTCCGTAGCTGATACACGTAAGGTTGGTCTCGGACACGGTAACCTTGGCAAGATGCTTCTTGAAGAAGAGACAGAGTGCTTCGCATTCCTTGCAGGTCACGAGTCTTTCGCAGCAGCAGAAGGCGCTATCGGTATCGCAGAGAAGGCTAACAAGGTTCGTAAAAAGCCCCTCCGTGTCATCCTTAACGGTCTCGGAAAAGATGCTGCTCAGATCATTTCCCGTATCAACGGCTTCACATTTGTTGAGACACAGTATGATCCTTATACAAATACAGTAAAGGAAGTAAGCAGAAAGTGCTACTCCAAGGACGCTAACAGCCCTCGTGCAAAGGTTAACTGCTACGGCGCAAACGATGTTTGCGAAGGCGTTGCCATCATGTGGAAGGAGAACGTTGATGTTTCCATCACCGGTAACTCCACCAACCCCACAAGATTCCAGCATCCTGTTGCAGGTACCTACAAGAAGGAGCGCCTCGAGGCAGGCAAGAAGTACTTCTCAGTTGCATCCGGCGGCGGCACAGGCCGTACACTTCATCCCGATAACATGGCAGCAGGTCCTGCTTCCTACGGTATGACAGATACAATGGGACGTATGCACTCTGACGCTCAGTTCGCAGGTTCTTCTTCCGTTCCCGCTCACGTTGAAATGATGGGCCTTATCGGCGCAGGTAACAACCCCATGGTTGGTATGACAGTTTCAACAGCAGTTTCCATCGAAGAAGCAGCTAAGGCAGGCAAGTTCTAAATCAATAACGAAGCATAATAAAAGCCATCGGTTTATCCGGTGGCTTTTTTTGAACTTCGTTGAAGAAACGTAGCATTTTGCCAAAAACTTCGTTGAAGAAATGCACTATTTCAGGAAAATTTTCGTTGAAGAAACGTAAGGTTAGCATTATAATGTTGAATAGAGTAAGCAAAATACGTGCATATAGTGGGAGAAGTCAGGATGTATTTCAGAAGAAAAGTCTATGATCGATTAAAAGAGTGGAAAGAAAGGTATTCCGATGAATATGCTGTGCTGCTTGAAGGCGCCAGGCGAGTCGGAAAGTCGACGATCGCGGAACAATTCGCAAAGAATGAGTACAAGTCATATGCTTTGATCGATTTTTCAAAGGCGTCGGATAGTATTGTAAAGTGCTTTGACGATATTGGGAATCTTAATGTGTTCTTTCTTCGGTTACAGGCTGAAATGGGGGTCACATTATATGAACACGAATCCTTGATCATTTTTGATGAGGTACAGCTTTTTCCGAAAGCAAGACAAGCTATAAAACATCTGGTTGCGGACGGAAGATATCACTATATTGAAACAGGATCTTTGATATCGATAAAGAAAAATGTAAAGGATATCCTGATCCCTTCGGAGGAAATGAAGATCCATGTTTATCCCATGGATTATGAGGAATTTAGTGAAGCAGTGGGAAGCAATTATGAGATCCTTAAGCAGATCTGTAATATGAAGAACGGGATCGGTCAGTCGACAAACCGAAAGCTGATGAGAGATCTACGTGTATATATGGCAGTGGGGGGCATGCCACAGGCTGTAAAGGCCTATGTAGAAGGGAAAAATTTTGCAGAGATAGACAGGATCAAAAGACAGATAATATCATTGTATGAAGAAGACTTTAAGAAAATTGATCCTTCAGGAAGGATTTCTTCGCTGTATCATTCCATCCCGGCTCAACTTGCTAAAGGAACAAGAAAGTACAGGACGACCACTGCTATCAATAAGAGAAACAATAAAACCGATAACCTGATATATGATCTGATTGACTCAAAAACCGTAATCCCCTGTTACAATTCTACTGATCCCCGCACCAGTTTGACTGATACCAAAGATCTGACATGTTACAAGTTGTATCTTTCGGATACGGGCTTGTTTGTTACGTTAATGTTTATGGACCGGCCGGAAGTGGAAAACGAGATCTATGCCAAATTATTGTCGGATAAGCTGCCGGCTAACCTGGGATATCTCTATGAAAACCTTGTCGCCCAAATGATCGCGGTTACTGACAGGGAACTCTTTTACCATACATGGGAAAGGGAAAACAGTACACATTACTACGAGGTGGATTTTTTGGTGGCACACGGCAGTAAGGTCGATGCATTTGAAGTAAAGTCATCCGGAAAAGGAAAACATGAATCCATAACCGAGTTTTCAAGAAAATTCTCGAAGAACGTCCGCAATATATATCTGCTGTCACAAAAGGATATCGGAAATGAGGAAACGCTTCAGCTCAGACCGCTGTATATATTGCCGTTTTTGATAAGTTGATTATGTGGGCATTGTTTATTAAAGCATATGTGGACATACTGCAATTCTACACTTGATTGGGAGGCAAAGTGATGGCAAAAGACATGAAAAAAAATCTTATGATTGTGTTGATTGGAGTTTTGGCATTATCAGGATGTACATCAAGAAGTAAAGAACGTGTTTTTCTCGAGGAAACACAGCGACAATTAGAAAGTCTTACAGAGCAGATATCTGATTTGACTTTGAAGATTGAAGAACAGTCTTATGATATTTTGATGCTTGAGAAAAATAATAAAGAGTTGATAGCTATGCTATCTGCTACACCTACACCGGCACCTACGAGCACACCGACTCCAACTATTGAGCCTCATTTGGCATATGATGGAAGTGAAGTATCGCTGACATTTTATCACACGATGGGACAGCGGTCTGCTGATATTCTAAAAAAATATATTAAAGAATTTAATGAGATCTATCCCAATATACATGTTCATGCCAGCCAGATTGGAATCTATGATGATCTCAGAGATCAGATAAGCACTGAACTGACCGTGGGAAGTCAGCCTAATATTGCATTTTGCAACCCTGAACATGTAGCTTTGTATAATAATATTTATAGCGATTATAGGGTTATTCCTCTTGATTATTTCATAGTCGACGAGGACTATGCAATCAGGGCTGATGGAATGAATGAAACACTTGGCTTGATGGATTCCCAGATAGATGATTATATTCCTGCTTTTTTGGAGGAAGGAGCATCTTTTGCGGATGAGCATATATACTGTTTGCCGTTTTACAAGTCCTGTGAAGTTTTATACTATAACCAAACTTTCTTTGAAAAAAACGGTCTAAGGGTACCCAAAACATGGGATGAAATGGAAGAACTGTGTTATAAGATTAAGATGATAGACCCCAATTGCATTCCCTTAGGCTATGATTCTGAAGCAAATTGGTTCATCACTATGTGTGAGCAATATGGATCAGGGTACATAAGAGCAGAAGGAGAACATGTTCTGTTTAATAACAGGCAAAATAAGGAGTTTGTCCGTCGTTTTGCGAAATGGTATAAAGAAGGACTTGTCACAACTCAACAATTGTATGGCGCTTATACTTCGGGGTTGTTTGTCGCCGAAAACGGGACAAAGTGTTATATGAATATAAGTTCTTCTTCCGGTGCAAAGCACCAGTTACCGACACCTGACCAAAATGGTAATTATTCCTTCGAAGTCGGAGTTGCTATGATACCTCAAGTGGATGTTTCAAATTCAAAAGTTTCTTTTCAAGGTCCGAATCTGTGCATTTTCAATTCGGAGGATTATCAGGAAATTGTGGCTTCTTGGCTTTTTGTAAAGTATATTACTTTGAATGCTGAGTTTCAGGCTGAACTTGCAATTGAAACAAAAACTATACCGGTTATATTATCTGCCTCTGAGACAGATATCTATAAGGCATATCTGAAGCAAAACGGGATTGAGCAAAGAGTTGCCGGGATTTGTCTTGAACAAAGAAATGCATATTTTTCTACACCTACTTTTGCTGGCACTGCAAAAATAAGGGATGTGGTTGGAAGTCTTATGCAAAAGTGCTTTATTCGAAATATAAATGATATAAATGTATTATTTGATGAGGCAGAAAAAAATTGTAAGTATTAAGAATTAAGACGGATTTTGATTTTTGGAAAGGGAAATCATGAACATACAAAATGGAAGACCGAAAGACACTGAAGGCAGGACACAAAGGGAAATGCGGACATATGATATACTGGACGCCCTTGGAATAGAATATTATCGGGTGGACAGCGAACCCGCAAATACTATGGAAGCTTGTGATGCCATAGGCAGGGCATTGGGGGTCGGTATATGCAAAAATCTGTTCCTTTGCAACAGGCAAAAGACTGCGTTCTATTTACTCATGATGCTGGGGGATAAGAAGTTTAAGACAAAGGAACTGTCTGCCCAGATCAATTCGGCCAGACTATCATTTGCAGAACCTTGTGATATGCTCAGACTTCTGGACATTGCGCCGGGATCAGTCAGTGTGATGGGGCTCATGAATGACAGGGGGCATGAAGTGCAGCTTCTGATAGATGAAGATCTGCTGAAGTTTGAATATGTGGGGTGCCACCCATGCATCAACACTTCCAGCCTCAAGATACGTACGGAAGATGTGATAAAGAAGTTCCTGCCCGCTGTGGGGCATGACTTTAAAACTGTGCATTTGGTGGGAGAGGAATAAAATGTTGACATTAAAAAAAGCAAATACCGAAGATATTGAAAAAGAGTGGCAGTTCGTGAAGGATATGCCCGCAGACGAGAACGGACTGTTGAATTCATGGGAGGGAGTTTCCTTCGAAGATTTCAGAGAGAAGGCGCTTCCGGAGATGCTGAATGATGAGGCGGGGATCGGACTTCCGGATTGGAAAGTGCCATGCACTACCTATTTCCTTTGGGACGACGAGGTTATCGTGGGCCAGTTCAGGCTGAGGCATCATCTGAACGATGCTCTGCGGAACGGAGCGGGTCATGTGGGATATTTCGTGAAAAAAGAGTTTCGTGGGAAAGGATATGCCACGGAAGGGTTGAGACTTCTTTTGGAAGAGGCGAGGAAGATCGTGCCGGAGGACGACATCTATCTCAGGGTGGACAGGACCAATCCCGCATCGCTTCGCGTCATGAAGAAAAACGGCGGAAGAATCATAACTTCGGATGAGAACAAGTACTATGTGCGCATTAAGAAAGCGGACAACAAGAGTTTCAGGCTGATCTTCGTTCGCCACGGTGAGCCGGATTACGTTGCGGACAGGCTGACAAAGAAGGGACATGCCCAGGCGGAGGCGGTTGCAGAACGACTTAAAGACGAAGGCATAGAAGAGATCTATGCTTCTCCGATGGGCAGAGCCCGAGAAACTGCGGCTCCCACAGCGGAAAAGCTGGGACTTCCCATAAAGATATTGGATTATATGCATGAAGTTTCCTGGGGAGGAGAGGGCGTTCCCGACGGCGGACATCCCTGGACCGTCAGCGAAAAGATGGTGAATGAAGATGATTTTGATTTTTATCACGAGGACTGGAGAAAACACCCGGCTTTTGAAAAAAACGAGGTAACGAAGCTTTATGACATGATCTCCGAAAAGATCGACGGCTTCCTCGAGGCTCAGGGCTTCAGGCATGAAGGATCGAGATTCTTCTGCGAAAGAGATGAGGCTAAGACGGTGGCACTATTCAGCCACGGCGGTTCCGGAGCGTGCGCTCTTGCTCACATTCTTTCGCTTCCTTACCCTTACGTTTGCACTTTTTTCCCTTATGAATTCACGTCCGTGATCGTATTGGAGTTCCCCGTTCGAAAAGGCAGGTATGTGCATCCGAGGGTTGAATTGTTTAATGATGTTTCACATACGAAGAGTTTAAATGGAGGCGAGCACCAGCAAAACATACAATAGATGGGCCGCTCCGACTGCCCATTTGTGACCGAGCTCGCGCTTGAACTATTGAGCCTTGTCTTTAATAGACAAGGCTTTTATAGTCTTTTAGTTGCTTCTTCGTATACGGCGTCATCATTTCTCATACCAATAATGATTATATTCATATTGTTTGAATCGGTTGGAACAAGATTGTAAATTATCCTGACTCCGTAATCCCTGAGCTTTATTTTACAATAGCCGGATAAACGTCCTGACAATGGTTTGCCGTAACCATTGGGCTGAGGTTGGGGATTAGCTGATACTTTGCATATTGCCTTGAACACCGGAATTTGTAAAGAATGATCCAATGATAAAAAATCCTCTTGTGCATCATCAGTTAATTCAACGTTGTCAGGAAAAGTAAATCTATTCGATTTCGACATCGGGAGCAGCCTCCAGTTCTTCTAAGGTTATACCTGCCCTGGCGGCCACTTCTTTAAGACTGTGAACAGTACCTGAGGAATGAGCCAATCTTTCATCTGCCATTTTTGCATCATAATAATCTTCAAGATTGTCTATTAATTCGTCATATGCTTCAGGTGAAAGGAGAATACACTTTACTCGGTTGTTTTTTACTACATAACGGAAACCATCCTGACTTACTTCATCAAATATTTTATTGGCTTCTCCTTTGTTAAAGCGCGAGATTGGAACAATGTGTTCATTTATATGTTTCATAGCGTACATTAAAATACCCCCTTGGAAATATCGATTAATTTGTAGATATAATTATATATTAAAATAATGATGTGGTCAAGAACTCGTGTTAGCTTTTGGGGACGGGGTTAGGGTGTCATATAGGATGCGAGTGGGCATGAGGAGTCGAAATGAAACGTCCCCGTTGACTCCCCGTTGACTCACTACTGCACCGATGTTCATAAGTTCTCCTTCCGTCGCCTATGCGGGCATATAAAAAGACACCATACAGCAAAGCAGTCCTTTGCGATATAGTGCCGTCCGTGCATATATATTATCGGCAGAGGGGAGAGGGAAGTTGAGCGGGCGCATATGAATTACTGCTTTACCATGAATTGGAAAAGTTTTTCTTTTTATGTTATACTTAACTGATAAATTTATTGTGACTTATACTGAGAAATAATAAGTGAGGAACGATAGAGTATGGCCATTAAGAAAGATGATCTGGATAAAATAATAACAGGTGTTTTTGGCATTGGTGCTGTAGGACTGGGTATAGCAACAGTTTTAAGAGGGCTTGAAAATAAAGAGCATATAATGGATTCATATGGAGAGCACAACGATAATGTGAGTGAAAAAGACACCATTGATGAATCGGATGCTGAAGATAATGAGGAGTCCCCTTACATACCGAGTGTAGATGAGGTTTTTCAAGAAGATAAGATTCAGCAAGAAATGAATGCTATGTGGATAGATCATCAAACGGATCAAATGTGGGATGATTATCGAAGCAGTTGTTTATCAAAAACAGGATTGTCTAATAACTTGGATGCTGCCAGCAGAGCGTTTGAGCAGAATGTTTTCTATGCGCAGAGTTCTTATATCTATATAGATTTCACACATAATCTTAAAAATGGAAGTAAAAATTGGAATGATATCTACCAAGAGTCGATTGAAGAACAGTTTGAAAAGATTCAAAGGCGATTGGCGTTTGCGGGAACAAAGAATATCGCGGATTTTAGAGCATTTGTGAATATTTGCTTCCCGAGAATAAAAAGCAAATATTATGTTTCTATGCCTGGATTTGATAGGAAAATTGAGAAATCTAAACAGTATTCAGGCTGTGAATGCATATACAATATGATATTGCGCCCTGAAAAAACATCTATGATGAGTTCTATTATACCAAATGAATTGGATGTTTTTTTGGTGGGAGATCTTGTTTTTAGAAATGAATTAATATCCTTTGTGGTAAAAGGATTGGATTTGATAGATGTAAATGTAGAAAAATTCGGAGAACTCGCTGTTGAATGTTTTGCAGCTTGCGCTGTTACAAGAAATCAGAAAAATTTACCTGATTATGGCATCGAAGCAAGGGAGTTATATAAACCTTTTTTGACGAGAGATCGGGTACTTATTTTGTGCGAAAATGTCTATCCGATTAAAAACCCTGAGAGAGCGGTTGATGTATTTGAAAAATGGATGAAATATGTGAATTTTAGACAGTATTTTCTCGATGTTCAATCGCAAAAAAATGAAGAGGTTAATAAGGTTGATTTTATCAAAGCATACGCTGTCAGCAGGATGGAATATAGGAAAAATGAAGATACATATTCTGAGTACTTGCTTGATGGAAACAAGAACTTTATTCGTAAGGATCAAGTCTTGTTGGCTAAGAATGTTGAAAACTCAGTTGAATTTCCTCTTATCAGAAGCGTTATTATAAAAAATCTAGCTGAGATAAAGAAGAGTTTATCGCGAGATAAAAAAACGACAATTTATGAAAGAGATTTAAGAAGGTTTACACATACACAGGTTGCACTTACAAAAGCAGATCATAAGGAAATAATATATTTAGGAGAACGATTTGCTTTTGAAACTGTGGACGTGGAGCCAGATTGCAAAGACATTGATCGCTTTTTTGATAATAGACGCAAAAGTATCGAAGAGCAGGTTGATAATAAGTACGAAGGAATAATTAAAGAGACTGTTTCAGCTTTTAAAAAAATAGAAGAAGAGAAGTTGGAAAAGGAACTTTATGAAAAGATAGAACGTTATTCTGAGACATTGGATGACTCACTCGATTCGGATATTGAACATAATAGTGATGAATCAATAAATAAGCGGTATCAGAAATGCGTGGAAGAAATAAGAGAGAAGTATAGACAGAAATTAAAGAAGCTTGAGACGGGTAGAGATAAAAAGCAAAAAGGACATGGCGAAGAAAAACTTGAAGAAAAGAAACGAGATATAGAGATAGAAGAGATTCAAGAAATTGAAGAAATTCCAATTAGAATATGGTACGAGGAGAGAAATTCCGAGAAAAAAAGACAATTTGAACAGGTAAATAGAACTCAAAAGGAAAAGAAACTGAGAGACATTTGTGGTGAAAAAGAGCAAATGTTAAGACTGGAGCTAAAAGACTTATGGTCTGACGAAAAAAGTCAATACAAATTGCAAAATGAGGAGGAAAGACGGGCAGAAATAGAAAAAAGGATAGAAAAAGATACAAACAGACATTTTAATATCTATTTTAAAGCGGATGATATAGATGTTGAGAATGTTGCTACTGAGACATTGAGCAGTTATAGGTATTTAGTTTATGACATTAGAGCAGAGAAGGCCAAAATAGACCGCCAACAAAAAACGCTTGAGGGGTTCTACAGAGGGTATGTTAAAAACCCATTCCTTGCATCATATTTATTTGCTCCGGAAACATTAGGAAAAGGGGAAAATGAAATAGGCGAAATTGAATGGTTTGGGGAAAGGCTGAATGATACCCAGAAAGAGGCTGTAAAAAAAGCATTGGCCAGCAATAGTATGTTTTTGCTACAAGGACCGCCAGGGACCGGCAAAACCGAAGTTATAGCTGAAATAACTGCTCAGTGCGTTAAACAAGGGAAGAAAGTGCTGATTTCGAGCGAAACACATAAGGCAATAGATAATGTTTTTGAAAGACTTCCCAAAATCCCTGAAATCAGACCTTTACGTTTAATACCATCACAATCAAACAAGGAGACAGATTATAGCCCCGAAAGACTGGTTGATAATTTATATCAAAGTATATCTGCACGATTGGGACACCGCATTAGTCAATATGATAACTTTGCAGAAATGAAGAATAATTTTGGAAACAAGATGAACGAACTTCGTTTGAGGCAAAGTCAAATGCAGCAGTTGAAAAAAGAATGTAATGCCATTCAAGAAAAGAAAGACCGGCTTTCTGCTGAGTGTGAGGCTATTGATAACTTTGTACAGGAAAGTAGAGAATCAAAAAGGCCGTTGGAAGAGGAAGCAGGACAGTACAATGTTGTTTTAAAATGTATAGAGAGAGGATTATTTGACGAGGAAGTTGAACATGCTGATATTTTGAAACAGCTTTTATTTGAACTATATGACTTGCTGGAACAATATGACTTTTTTGGTGAATTAAACCCGACAAAAATTAACAGGATATGTAATACCTCTATTGATCAGGTAAAGGACGAATTAAAAATCATTGAGGATAATATGTCTTCAATGAACGTTGATCGTGAAAAGAGTGCTATAAAGTCGCAAATTCAGTCACTTAGAGATCCAGATACTGACGATATTATTGAAGGAAAAGAGGAAGAATATAAACAATTAAAGGCTAAGTTAATAGCGTTAAAGAATGTTAAAGATACAAATGAAGCGTTTGCCTATGATTCACTTCAACTTGCATCTTTTGTTGATGTGGAAAAACTGGCTCAAAGTGTTCAAAGGACAGAGTTTCTTCGAACTTACTCGGAAATTAAAGCGGATTTTTCAAATGTGATAAAAGGATACGGAGCTGAGATTAAGTCAGTTATTCATAAACTTGATAAGCAGATGGAAAGTATTGATGAGAAGGTTAGAGGAAAAAGAGAGCAAAAGAGAATAATTCAAAATGAAATAGAGCAGCTAAATGAGAATGATTCATATATCACGTTTAGACGTAAACAGCAGGAACTCAGAAAAGAAATAGTTGAATTTTTTGATGATTTTGAGATTTTAGACGAGTACCCAGCGGACGATTATTCTGCTGCGATAGATATAATTGAGAAACACTGGGTAGAAATCGAACACAATCAAGAACAACGTGAGCGTGAAAACAAGTCAAGAATACCTATGTTTAAAGAAATCTGTGAATACTTGAGTGATCCTGAGATTCTTGATGAGGATAGGAGGAGCTATACTAAGAAACTGTTTGATAATGCAAATGTTTTTGGTATGACATGTACTAGTAGAGAGCGTTTTAACGAAAACACAATGAAAGCACTCAGAGACTATAATCTTGGTGATATAAATATCAGAAATGTTGGCATTGATGTTGTTATAATTGATGAGGTAAGTAAATCGTCATTTTTGGACATGATGATTCCGATTTTGTACGGAAAAACTGTTGTTTTAGTTGGAGATCATCGACAGCTTCCTCCTCTTTATGATTTGAAACACATGAGAAATGAGGAATTTGAAGGGCTTAATTCGGATATAATTGATTATGATATCAATAAACAGTATCAGGAAATGTATGAGACGTGTTTTTTTAAGTCCCTATTCGAAAGTGTTCCAATGGATTATAAGATAATGCTTGATAAACAATATCGTTGTCATAGCGATATTATGGATGTTTTTAATCATTTTTACAGTACAAATGGTAAAGGGCTTTCAATCGGATTGAGTAACCAGAATGATTTGAAAAACCATGATCTTTTGATAAAGACCAATGGTGTAACGCTGATAGAACCAACAAAACACGTATATTTTGTTAATTGTACTGACTTTGAATCTCATCTTGACGCGGAATCTTCTTCGATTATAAATAAACAGGAATGTGATGTTGTCTGCCAACTGCTGAAGCTGATGAATAATGAATACGGACGTATGATTGAAAAAGGCCTTATTCAGGTAGCAGGTAAAAAGGATAGCAGAAAAAGTGCCGGTGTGATTTGTACATATAGAGATCAGGCAAACCTTATAAGGAAAAATCTACAAGGAGTTAAGTTTGATAATTTTTCTCAAAAAAGAGAAGAAAGAATGATAATAAACACAGTGGATGACTTCCAGGGGGATGAAAGGGATATAATAATACTTTCAATGGTTAGAAATCCACGAACTGATAGATATAATACAGCATTCACCGATCAGTTTGAAAGAATTAACGTTGCGCTTTCAAGGGCAAGATGTATGCTGATCGTAGTTGGATCACAGGAGTTTCTTAGTCGAAGCAGTATAAATTTACCTGACATAAATGGTAACAAAGCTCTTGATAGGTATTCTTTCCCTGTATACCGTGAGATAATCAGAACAATTCAGGCCAAGGGAAAAGTTTTACAGGCTGGAGATGTGATTGGTGAGGTAAAAGCGGATGAAAGGTGAAAATTATCTTGAAGTGAAAACGGCATGGCCATTTCCGATGGTTCAATACAAAGCACAAACATCATATGTAGAAGTGCGAAGAGCGTCGGGGATATCATTTATTCTTTTACAGTTGATAAACAAAAAAGAGAATAATGGTGAAAAACTGGCTTTGGCATTGAGAAACATGGATGTTCCAACAGATATACACTATATTTTTGCTGAAGAGCTGGCAAACATGATTAACTTAGGGATTGTTCAGGAACGAGGAGATAACTATAATCCAGAGGATTTTGGGCAATATAGTGCAAATGATTTTGATATAACTGAGATGGGACGAAAGCTTTTTGCTGAAGGAGCTATCCCTATGGCAGGAAATAAAGTTAAGGAAACTAATGTGTTTTATGATGTGTCCAAAAAGGAGACTATGAATGTATATCGTGGTCAATTATATACATTGGCTGATTCTCCGATGGATTTTAATTGCGTCGGAAATATTCTTTTGAACAATTCTGATGTTGAGAACTATATCAGTTCGAGTATGAACAAATATTCTTTTAAAAAAGGTGAAAGAATAACCGGATTTGAACATGAAGAACCGTTCTTTTGGAGATTTGCCATTGAGGATGCTGCTACTATCTTGTTTGGAAATAATTCAGCTCAAATAAAGATAGATGATAAGGATAGAGATGCTTTTGTACATAAGTTTTATTCCGGTGAGGTTGTTACTAATATTTTAGATGCGAAAAAGAAGTTCAGATTTCCTGAAAACGTGTTGAAAGAAGCGGAGATAGATACGGATTTATCCGGAGTAAGCTCTTTCTGTCTCCCTTCGCAATTATCTTCAATTACAAGCATAAAAACGCCCTTATCGTTAAACAATGTCGTATTGATTTCTGGAAGTGAGTGTAAGATTGAAAAAGAAGAATCTAGAGATATTATGTTAAAATGCAACATTTCCGGAATTGCATGCTTTTTTAGTGATGAGGAATTGGTTTCTGTTGTACCCGGTCGTTTTTCGTTTGACATTGAAGGAATATCAGGACCGGTAAAGGTTAATCTTATAGCTTTAAAGACTCTTTGTAAGGCAAAAAAGGATGAGGTCCTTGTGGAACTGTTCTTAAGATGTTTGGATAAAGATGAACCGCTATCAGCATGTGATGTTATTAAGAAGATTACACAGATTTCTAAACGAAGAGATTTTTTGGAACAGTTTTCAAATTCTTTGTTACGAGATAAAAAGACCAATGCGGAAAAAATAGAAGTGTTTACTGACTTGGATGCAGAGGTTTCGGGCATGTATTTATGGAAAGAATACGCTAATACAAAGGCTGAAGAATTGTTCAATCAGCTGTGTGATATAGTATCTGCCGGAAACTTTAAGGCACTCAATGTCTTGGGAAAGAAACTGAATAAGATCATGAACCTTAAAGAACACGACTATTTGGCACGGATTTCAAAAAAAATGATTGATTCTGAAGGAATGTACCTGACATATGAATTGCTTGAAGAAGCAGGGGTTGTTGCGGATGTATTACTTGGCGTGATAAACGTTTTTGCTTTGTATTGTAATGACATATTAGGAGGAAAAGAATTCAATTCAAAAGGAAAACTGGGCGGACAGTTTATGATGCTTGGAAAAAAACTAAATGAATTAAAAAGAATAACAGGCATCAATAACCCTTATGAGGACTCCGCAGACTTTGAAATAAACTATGATGAATTTATTAATGGAGTTGCTTCTTTCAGCGAATGCTATAGAAAGATAGAGCGCTTTAGCTTATATGCTAAAGAACAGTGGTCGCAAATTGCAGCATATGATATGAGATTCAAAGAACTTAAAGAAGTTCTGACGGTGGAAAAAGAAGCAAATAGCAATCCAAGCAAAATAAATAAGACTTATATCGAACAGATGCTTAAAAAAGCAAAATATAAAGATGCTATATGTGATCTGCATGTTAGACTTCAGTTTGAGTTGAATCGCCTGTTTGGTACTGATAACATGTCAACATATGATCTTCTTGAGGATAGTAGAATACATACCTATTTAAAAGATATAGAACTTACAGAAATGCATAATTTGCGAAAATGCAGAAATGGTTTTCAACATCCAAAAGAAAATAGAGATTTTCATTATACAGAGAATACTATATCGGGATGGTGTGAGATTGTTGAAAAAATAGGAGGAATGGCGAATGAGTCACGCCGTGAGAATTGATTATCGTGGGATATCCATAGAGTGTCAAAGCATTTGCGAATTGGCAAGCAGCCAGTTGTGTAAATTGGAAGAACTATTGGATAGGATTGAGGAAGGTTCTCTGCAGCTTTTAGATGGACAAACGGAGGCGCTACGAATTGAAATCCGTAAAAACAGAGATCAGATCCAGGCTCAAATCAACAGAGTCCTTGATCAAGCTAAGAGAAATGCTTCTAAAGGCGTGGTAATGGTTGACTCTGATTATATGGGAAAGCATTCCGGGGCACGGCATATTATTGAAGAAGCAAAAGAACTTGAACTTCTCGCTTCCAAAATGGCAGATACCAAAATAATTGAGTTTGAGGCACTCTTAAACAATCTTATGAATAGTAGGCTGGAAAGACAGAATGAAAGGTTGAGGGGGTTGGCTTCAGGAAAAACTATATTTGAATCAGAAACTATGAAACGTATAAACGACATAGAAGATGAAATCCTAAAGCAATATGTGTATTTGACATGGTTGGAGAATACAGATATGGGATTTGAACAATTGCTTAGCGTAGCTAAAAGAAAAAAGGATTTTTCAGAAGAGAATCACTATGAGCGCGAAGAAAATAATAAAATTGATGAAATAAAAAAAGAATTGAAAGAGGCTAAGATTGAAGAAACAGTTATTCGAGGTATTGTTGTTTCGGACAAATTATCCGCAAGGGAAAGGCTGAGAGATATCAGGGAACGGGCAAATGCCGAAATCGTTAGCGAGAAAGTCAGAAAAGAAAGCGTTAAAATTATTGTGAATGCCATAAAAAAACGTGGCTTTATAGTTGATGCGGGGGCCATTAAGATTGATCGTATAAATAATCAGGTGAATATTCTGGCACAAAAGCCAAGCGGAGCAAAAGCTGAGTTTAAAGTTTATCTGAATGGAAAGTTTGAATACAGATTTGATGGATACGAAGGACAAGCGTGTCAAAATGATATTCAGCCTTTTATGAAAGATTTGGAAGAAATATACGGAATAAAGGTGATCAATCGAACAGAGTTATGGAATGGTAACCCAGATAAAAATACCACTATGAAATATCAGCAGATCAACCATAATACAGTTGGGAGGTAAAAACATGGCACTTGATAACGCATTTAACAGACTTAAAAGAGAAATCGGCATAAAGAAATGTATTATTCTTGATGGCAACGTTGGAGATGTATACTTAAATGAAAAGGGGCAAATTGTAGATCTCCGTATGTATTTAAAGCAAGTGTTTGAAAACATGGATTATGATAATATCATTTTTTGGGACAAAGTAGATGGAACAAAAGATGATATTGGGAGACTTGAACTGGTAGAAAAATATGATATGGAGGGGGAATCATATCTTAATGATGATGAGTTAAACGAACTTACGGGAGCAACAGATAATCACGAGAAAAAGAATGACGTTCAGATTGATACACGTGATGTTAAAGAAATGTTTAGCATTATTATGAGAAATCTGTTGAATAAAAACAAGAAAGTAGCTTTTGTTCTTAGCTGGGCAGACTATATGTTTTCTGGGAATCAACTACAAGCTGATGAAAGGGAGCAATTAACAATACTTGGTAAAGCTATCAGAGAAAAATTACCCGATTGTTATGCCGGAGATGTGAACGAAAGCACGATTGTTCTTATTACAAACAAACTAGCAATGTTTCCGATTTCATTTTATCAGGGTAATCCGGAAGTTAGTACGCTTTCAATACCTAAACCTGATCGCACAGAACGTGAAGCAATGCTAAGGAGAATTGCAGTATCGTTTAACGTGATCACCGATAAGGGGAAAGATTTGATGGACTGCGAAAAGATAAACGAGTATATTGATATGCTAAATGATTTTACAAACAGAGAAATAATACAATTAGCTCGTTTATCCAGAAAAGAAGAAAGGATGACTTTTGATAAACTTTTCCTTCTTTTCAAATATGGCGAAAAGGATAATCCGTGGGAAAAACTAGCCTACTCTGAAGTGAAAAGAATAAAGGAAAAGCTGGCTGAAAGGGTTATCGGACAGGATGAGGCAATAGAGAAAATTGAAAAGGTTGTAGTAAAGGCTTATATGGGAATGACTGGACTACATAAGACATCGAGCAGATCTATGCCTAAAGGTGTACTTTTCTTTGTAGGGCCAACAGGCGTTGGTAAGACTGAACTTTCGAAAGCATTGGCGAAGTTTTTGTTTGGTGATGAAGATGCTTGTATTAGATTTGATATGAGTGAATATGCACAGGAGAATTCTGACCAAAAATTGATCGGAGCGCCTCCCGGATACATTGGTTATGAAGAGGGGGGACAATTAACCAATGCCATCAAAGAAAAGCCTTTTAGTGTGATTCTTTTTGATGAAATAGAGAAGGCTGCAAAACCTAACCCAAGAATACTGGATATATTTCTTCAGATTCTTGAAGACGGAAGATTAACCGACAGTAAGGGAGAAACGGTTTACTTTAGTGAGAGCGTGATCATATTTACGTCTAATTTAGGAGCGGCGGAAGTAAGTGCTGATTCAGATAATCCTTCTGAAGATTTTGTAAAGAAAGTGAAGGATTATTTTGATAAAGAATTGAAGCGCCCTGAGCTTCTCGGAAGAATAGGATATAGTAACATAATCCCGTTTAATTTCATTAAAGACGATGAGTTTAGGATGAAAATTGCTCAGTCGAAGTTAAAACCGATAAAGAGAGGGATTGAAGAAAAGTATCATATGTCGTTGGAGTTTGATAATGAACTGGACTTCATAAATTATGTTATCGGCGATGCGGATAAGAGCAAGGGTGGAAGAGATATCCTTAACGCGATAAATGACAAGCTTTTGGACGATTTGGCGATGTTTTTGTTTAGAAACAAAGAAGATTTACAGGCATTAAGAAATGGAAAAATTTGTGTTGAAACAAAGAAAGATGGACTCGCTTTTAGATTTGAATAAAAAAGTAAATGTCGCATACATCAATACTTGTACAGAGACTGAGGGACCATATAAAAGGGTGGGGATATGGTTCCAAGGCTGTGATATTTTGTGCAAAGGATGTTGTAATCCTGATCTTCAACCTTTGGTTCCGAGACATATTATAACGATTAAAAAAGTGATTGATATTATTCTTGATTCAAAAGCTGATAACGGAATAGAGGGAGTGACTTTATTGGGTGGTGAGCCAACACTTCAAGATAATTTGGGAATCCTTTGCGGAGAATTGAAGAACTTGGACATTGGAATTATTCTTTTCACAGGAAAGCGAATTGATGAAATTGATGAAAAAATAAGGAATGCAGTCGACTTGATTATTGACGGAAGCTTTGAACCTGATAATCTTGAAAATGAACGAAATCTGATTGGGTCAAAGAATCAGATCATTCATTTGATAACGGAGAGATATTCCGGAGACTTACAATGGTTTTATGACAAGAGAAATAAAAAAATTGAAATAAATTACGATGAAGGTTCTGGCTTTTTTATATCAGGAGATGTTATTTAGAATTATATAGTATGTATGTTCCGCTTTGAAAAAAACAAGGCGGAACTTTTTTTTACCCTCTTGACATACGCCTGCCGTATATGATATATAATATGCATACGCAGAGCGTATAAGAAAGGAGACTCTTATGGGAGAAGAGATTAAGAAAGAAAACGTGGATTATATCGTTAAAACCAATTATGGCGAGCTGCTTTTGGAACTTCGTACAAAGACCGGACTTAACAGGAAGGTGTTTGCGGAGTATCTGAAGATTCCTTACAGGACACTTCAGGACTGGGAGCTCGGGAACAATCCGATGCCTGAGTACATATACAGGCTGATTGAGTACCAGGTAAAGATGGATCAGTATTTCCAGGGAAAAGACAAATAACGGTAAATAAGCCAATATTGATGGTTTGCAGATGGGAGGCTATATGAAAAAGTTAAAGGCAGTCATGTGTTTCATCGGGAAGTGGACGTGGAACGGGATAATCGGAATAATCTTTCTGGCACTTGCAGTAAGTTGCGCTGTTGTGACGGTGTTTGGGCAGATGGGAGCGAAGCTGTTTGTAATTATCGGTGGATTATGCATTTTTATAGCACTCTTTGCGGGGGGAATATTATGGCTCGTATCCTTACCGTATGCTGATCTGATGCGTACCTTCATTATTGATGGACTCATTTTTATATTTGGTCCCGGATTTGTTGTGGGGATTGCGTCTGAAATCCTTAAAAGCCTGACATTGGCAGTAAAGAACCACTGTTTTATTGAATGAAACAGTAGAAACATCAGTACAGAAATGATAATGTATGTATGAAAGACAACTGTTTTATAGACTAAGAGCGGAGGACTTAAAATGTTTAAACAAAAAAAAGAAAACTTGTGTATTGCTGCAGATGCATTTATCTCGGCAGTGTTAATGATTGTGGGTTACATCTTTACTTTTAACGGTGGAGCAGATTCCTTAAGCGTTATCTTAGGAATAGGATCCATAGCAGTACCGATCATCCTAATCTTGTATGCATTTCTGCAGAATAAGCTTCTTTTAACAGCATCACTCGGGGTAAAGACAATAATCATAGCTTACGGGGCTATCACTTCGATCAAGGGAGCCTTGGAGTATAATGCTGTAGGATTTGCGGAAATAGTAATCTTAGCGTTAGCAGTGATCTTCCT
>JAEEGK010001316.1_pt1 | contig 62412 bp, 47 predicted proteins | sample 8958771 | NCBI WGS metagenome assembly JAEEGK01 (sample SAMN16246547, study PRJNA631951) | gut metagenome | biome: gut microbiome; feature: rumen; material: SC-attached | host: Bos | place: Iran: Karaj | collected 2018-10 | reverse complement strand
CGCGTACCCTGTAACGTATCAAGGCATACTCTGAAAAGTATTCTGCCAATGGCTCGGTCTTACTTCTGTAACGGCCATCAATAGGCGAGATGGCTGTCAATAAACTTAAATCCATGTTAAAAAACTAAATCCTGTAAATTATCGATAATTCTATTCTTTTCTATCCTTTCTTAACCCAAAACCGCAACCTCTACGGCTGCGGAAAGGAGTTCTTTTGTGTCGTGGGCGTTGACGGATTCGAACCGCCGACCCTCTGCTTGTAAGGCAGATGCTCTAAACCAGCTGAGCTAAACGCCCGAATGTCTCAATTGCGGGTGCAAAATTACAAAGAAAAAACGAATCTGCAAAATTTCCGAGGGGAAATTTTGCAGATTCCACTCATTTTATAACTGATAGAGGTCGTTAGCAGCCATCAGCTCCACTTTCTTCTCTGCCAGAATCTTCTCGCAGGCATCAAGATCTGTTGGACGGATTACCACCGTAGCCACGTCGCCATTGGCAAACGAGTACATATATTCTATGAATACGCCGTTGTCAGAAAGATGCTTCAGCACCACAGCCAGCGAGCCATGCACATTCGGACATACGAAACCTATCACATCGGTAATCTTGACGGCGAAGTGCTGCTCTTTCAGCACCTTATAGGCCTTGTCAGGGTCCGACACGATACAACGCAGAATACCGAAGTCGCTGTTGTCTGCGATACTCATAGCAGAAAGGTTAATACCAGCAGCCCCCAGGGCCTCTGTCACCTCGGTCAGTCGCCCGGACTTGTTCTCGAGGAAAATGGATAATTGCTTAGTCTTCATAAATTATAGTTTATCTCTAAATACTTTTGGTTGCCAATCAGTCGTTCGACAAGTTACGCTTGTCGATCACTCTCTTTGCCTTGCCTTCTGAGCGTTCAATACCCTTTGGTTCTACGAGTTTCACTTTGAAGCCCAGACCAATCACACTACGCAACTCTGCCTCCAGCTTCTTCTGCAGCCCGACCATCGTAGCCATGTCGTCGGTAAAGTACTCCTCCTTCACCTCGACCTTCAGTTCTGAGGTGTCCGTGTTATTCACACGATCCACAGTCAACAGGAAGTGTGGTTCATACTCAGGCAGTTTCAGTATCACATCCTCTATCTGCGACGGGAACACATTCACACCACGGATAATCAGCATATCGTCGCAACGACCCAGGATACGATCCATTCTTACTAAGGTACGTCCGCACGCGCACTTATCATAGTGCAGGGCAGTCAGGTCGTGAGTACGATAGCGAAGCAGAGGCATTCCCTCCTTCGTCAAATGAGTGAAGGTCAGTTCACCAAACGATCCCTCAGGCAGAGGTTCTCCTGTCTTCGGATCCAGAATCTCCGGATAGAAATAGTCCTCATTCAGGTGTGTTCCGCATTGATGCTCACACTCGTAGCCCACACCAGGACCAGCCACCTCTGAGAGGCCATAGATATCATAAGCCTTAATACCAAGGCTCTTCTCCAGCTTAACACGCATCTTCTCCGTCCAAGGTTCAGCGCCAAACACACCTATCTTCAACTTAAACTCATCCCTCGGCCACTCGCATTCCTGCATGGCTTCACCAAGGAACATGGCATATGAGGGCGTACAACACAGAATCGTGGTGCCGAAGTCGTGCATCAGCGTCATCTGCTTCTGTGTATTACCAGAAGAGATTGGTATCACACTGGCACCGATGTTCGTAGCGCCATCGTGAGCACCCAGACCTCCAGTAAACAGCCCATAGCCGTATGCCACTTGGAAGATATCATCCTTTCCTGCGCCATAAGCAGTAAAAGCACGACTGATGGCCTCGGCCCACATAGCCAGGTCTTTTCTTGTATAAAGCACCACTACAGGCTTACCCGTCGTACCACTCGAAGCATGAATTCTCACAATCTGACTCATGGGTACGGCGGCCAGTCCGAAGGGATAGTTGTCTCTCAAGTCGAGCTTATTGGTAAACGGCAGCTTCACAATGTCGTCGATACTCTTAATGTCACCGGGCTCCAGTCCCATCTCCTGAAACTTCTTACGGTAGAACGGCGTGTTGTGATACACGTACTCTGCCATTTTCACCAGTCTGCGACTCTGTATCTCGCGAAGCTGCTCGCGATCCATACACTCAATCGTTTGATTCCAAATCATTGTCTTTTATTTAGTATTATCGTTGATATTCTCGTATCGCCTTCACTCCTTTCAAGGCGCAAAGATAATGCAAATCGGGCAGAATACAAAATAAAAGCCCATTTATTTTTATCGTTCCATATTATTACATTTTTTATGCAACAGAAGAAGAGCCTTCCTGCATGTCACAGGCACGTCATCGAACACAAAATCTTTTTCCATATTTAATAGTCTTTGGTTTATCAAAAAAGCGCTTCACCTTTTCAAGTGAAGCGCTTCATTTTAGTGGGCGTTGACGGATTCGAACCGCCGACCCTCTGCTTGTAAGGCAGATGCTCTAAACCAGCTGAGCTAAACGCCCTTGCTTTGTAAGCGGGTGCAAAGGTAGGGAGTTTTTTTGAGAACAAAGAAGGAATAGGAAAGAAAATACACTCCTATAACATTCTTTAACCTTTTCAACCCAAAAGCTGCTCTATTTCCATTTGAGGAAGAATGCAAAGGATGGCTTTTCCTTCAGGGGTATAATTGACATTCGAACATGAGAAAAGCTCATTAATCAGGCATTCCATCTCTTCGTTGCCCAGAATCTGACCATAAGGAATAGCGGCATTCTTTGCCAGTGTCAGAGCTACATTCGAAGTCTGCGGCAGAACAGAAGCGTTCAAAGAAGTATCGGCATCTGCCACCATCTGCTGCAGGAGCGTTACAGGGTTCAAGCCTTCAGTACCGGCAGGAACGCCGTTCACGGCAAAGGTATTACCACCGAGATCGCTAAGGTCGAAACCGATATCAGTCAGTTCGGGTAGCAACTGCTGCATCGTGACTGCCTCAGCCGGAGAGAACTGAACGGTCTCAGGGAATAGAAGTTTCTGTGTGCTGGCCGTATGGCTGCTCAACTGATTGACATAGCGCTCATACAGAATACGGATATCGGCCCTATACTGATCGATAATCATCAGTCCTGACTTCACAGCGGTCATAATATACTTACCTTTATACTGATAGTGGGCAGGAGAACGGTCAGAGAAGGCCGACGACTGCACTATATCGTTAGACACCTTAGAGGGGGGAGTAGACTCGGGAAGCATATCCATAGACTGAGAGCCGAAGAGGTCGGAGGATTCCTGCCTGGGCTCAGCAATGCCCTCATAGAGCGACTGCCAGTCGCGCGGCGGACGGGGCGTCGACGATGAAGAAGCTCCAGATGTAAAGGGGTTGTAGTTGGGATTGTACGTAACCTTAGGAGCAACAATAGAGTCATTGACGGGGTCGAACACGGGAATCTCAGGACTCCCCTGGGTATCGAAGTCGATAGAAGGAATCTCACAGAACTTGCCAATGGCATCGCGTACCGAGGCAGAGAGTATCTGCCAGATGGCCTGTTCATTTTCGAACTTAATCTCTGTCTTCGTGGGATGGATATTCACGTCGATCTCTGAAGGTTCTACCTCGAAATAGAGGAAATAAGGAATCTGCATGCCCTCTGGAATCATACGGTCGTAGGCTGTGATAACGGCCTTATGGAAATAGGCATGCTTCATATAACGGCCATTAACGAAGAAGTAGTCGAACCCACCCTTCTTACGGGCGGCCTCTGGTTTACCCACAAAGCCCTTGACCGTGGCCATGGCAGTGTGAACCTCTACAGGCAATAGGTCTTGGTTGTACTGCTTGCCAAAGACATCGGCAATACGCTGGCGCAGACTGGCTGCACGCAGGTTGAGCATCTCTACCCCATTGTGATGAAGGGTGAAATGGATATCGGGATATACGAGCACGATGCGCTCGAAAGCTGTCATAATATTAGCAAGTTCCGTCGCATTTGTCTTCAGGAACTTGCGACGGGCAGGCACATTAAAGAACAGGTTCTCGACTTTGAAGTTACTGCCCACAGGACAAGAGACTGGTTCCTGAGCCGTAACCTTAGACCCGGCAATAAGCAAACGGGTACCAATCTCATCGTCAGCGCGACGTGTCTGGAGTTCAACTTGCGCCACGGCGGCAATAGAAGCCAGAGCCTCACCACGGAAACCCATCGTATGAAGGGCAAAAAGATCAGAAGCGTTATGAATCTTCGAGGTGGCATGGCGCTCGAAAGATAGTCGGGCGTCGGTCTCGGACATACCTTTACCGTCGTCAATGACCTGAATAGAGGTTCTGCCCGCATCGACCACAATGACGTTGATAGTCTTAGCACCAGCATCGACGGCATTCTCAACCAGCTCCTTAATAACAGAAGCAGGACGCTGAATCACTTCACCAGCGGCAATCTGGTTAGCAACGCTATCTGGCAAGAGATGTATGACGTCTTTCATTTCTTAGGTCTCCAATTAAAGATATCGTCACGACTGACAGGACGCACAGCGTCATACCAGGCAAAGCCCTGAAGGCGCTTACGCTCTGCAGGAATCTGATTCAGAGGATACATGGTACCAGAAGTCTTCGGTGTCCATACACGCTGGAGTTTACGCTCCTTGAGGAACATGCGAAGTTCGGATGTCTCCTGATAATTATATATAAGGGGAATACTGTCACCCTCTTCAAAGTAATAGCCAATGAGCACATTACCCACAGCACGGGTCTCATGGATCTGGCCATCGGTGAAGAAAGCAAACATCTCCTTCGACGACACCTGATTATAACAGGTAGTATCACTACGCAACTGTTGGATAGAGAAGCAGTTTCCAGTCACATGGGCCCGGTCGATGACAGAATCTTTGAGGTAGACATCAATCCGGTCGCCCACCAGTTGCTGATTGATATTCCACACAATAGGATCGTGATACATCGTCATACATGAATCCAAGGAGTTATAAACCAGCGAATCGCAGATGGCCTGCACATCGGTACGGTACGCCCGTACCTTATTATATGCATGGATTTTACGATAAACGGAATCAGTCTCGATATTAAACGTCACCACCTTGAAGGTGTCGGCATGCATGAAGAGCGAGTCGCCCTGAGAGTAGTCGATGGCAACAGCACTGTCGGTACACATGGCATAGCCAGTGTGCTCATAGTACTCACCATAATTACCCGTTAGCTTATTGCGATTCACGGAGTCGACATAAACCACATTACGGAAAGCCTGACTTACTCCCTGCTGACTATCATACCACACGCTGTCGCCCACCATCATCTTACCCTGATTTGACAGCACAGAGCGGTTCATGAGGCGAGCTTGCTCTTTCTTCGTGTCGTAGTAGCCCTGCTCTGAATAGATATGGCTATCACCAGAATAGATATCAGATGGGCCCACGATATGAGCCATTGACGTACGGGTGTCGTAATACAGAGTATCGGTAGTGAGATAGAACTTCGGCGACTTCATCTTTACATCGTAGTTGAAGACCGACATCTTACTTTTGGTATTATACTCACCCCAGTCGGAAGTCAGCGTGGTCTGGCCGTCAATCATCTTACCACCTTCGAAGAAGTAGGCATTATCATAGAGACGATCGAAATCAAGACTATCGGTATAAAGCGTAGTCTTACGATTCTTCAACACCACATTATAACGGGCTCTAGCCATCTGTTCGTTGCCGTCGTAATAGGCATAATCGCTCACCAGCGAGAGAGTATCACCCTGAAGCATCCTGACGTGACCGAAAGCTTCGAAAGAGTTGCTGGCCTCATAGAAGTAAGCACTATCGCAATAGAGGCGGGCCCCCTGATGGGTGAAATGAACCTTACCATTGAGAATCGTTGCGTCGGGGTTCTGCATCTGGTCGAAATGAAGCACGTCGGCATGAACCAGATACACACGGGTATCCTGTGCCTTAGCCTTTCGGGCCGGGCGCTTCTGCCTTTGCTTCTGGGCAAAACCTGAAGCAACGCCCATCAACAGCACTGCTGCCAGGAAATAGAGAAACCCTCGCTTATTCATTATTTTATATTACCCCAGCCTTCGTACTCGAAGTTACAGTCTTTATAATTATCGTTCAGACGGGTGTAGACGTTTTTGATCTTATCGACCACCCACTGGTGGATGCGCTCGTCACGACGTTTGTTGAGCACAACCTCTTTCAGGGTCTGGAAGTCTTCTGTCACTGTAGCCTTATGACCATCAATACGATTCTTCAGCTTAGCGATGACGCACACCGTCTTACCGCGCTGATTGATCATAGTAAAGGCCTGAGATATCTGACCCACCTGCATAGTATCAACAACCTTTGCAACCTCGGGAGGAAGGTCCTGCATCTTGAAACGAGAGGTGATATGACCCGTCTGCGGATCGTTGTTCGACATCTGACCTTTATTATTGCGGGTATCCTTATCGTCAGAGAGCATAGGAGCAGCATCCTCCAATGTAAACTTTCCGCTGCGGATATCAACAGCAATAGAGTCAAGACGACCCAGAGTCTTCGTAATCGCATCGTCAGAGACAACAGGCTTACGAAGGATATGGCGCACATTCACCTTATCACCGCGTTTCTCTATCAGCTGAATGATGTGATAGCCGAACTCAGACTCAACAATCTTCGATACCTTCTTGGGGTCGGTAAGGTTGAAAGCCACAGCGGCAAAAGCAGGGTCAAGAGTGCCTCGGCCTACCAGGCCAAGCTCACCGCCACGACGTGCCGTACCAGGGTCCTCGGAATAGAGTCGTGCCAATGTCTGGAACGTGGCCTCACCCTTATTAATTCGGTCGGTATATTCGCGAAGCTCTTCTTTCACACGGTTCAGCTCCTCTGCCTCAACACGTGGAGTTTGCTGGATAATCTGCACCTCTACCTCTGTAGGTACGTAAGGAATACTGTCGGCGGGCATGTCCTTGAAATAACGACGTACCTCTGCAGGGGTTACAGCTATATCTTCGACGAGTTTCTGCTTCATCAGCTGCACCATCTTACGGTCTTTCATCTCATCGCGCAGTTCGTTACGAATCTGAGAAAGAGGCTGATGCTTATACTCCTCCAGGCGCTCACGGGAGCCATCGACCATCTCAAGCCAATAGCTGATCTGCTGTTCTACCTCCTGAGCCACATCAGCATCAGTCACCTCGATACTGTCAATCTCGGCCTGATGCTTGAACAGTTTCTGCACCGCTATCTGCTCAGGAATCTTACAGTAAGGATCACCATCCCACTTGACACCTTCCATTGCAGCCTGCATACGCATGGTCTCAATATCAGACTTGAGGATAGCATCATCGCCCACGATCCACACCACCTCGTCGATAACGGAACCCACCTTTACGGAGTCATTCTCTTCAGCGCCAGCTGCCAGCGGGAGCATAAACAGCAGAGCACCTAATAAATACTGTATTCTTTTCATTGATGCTTATTTACGGTTTTCAATACTTCTTGATTGATGGATACGGGATAGCGCTTACGCAAAGCCTCTACCCACTGACGCTCAAGATAACCCTGATAATCCTCTACAACCTGCGTACGCACATCAGAGTAATCGGCGGGTTTCTTCAACTTCTTACCATAGACAGCGTCGATAGGATAGTCTTTCAGTGACACGACCTCTGAGCCAGTCTTAAATACCAGTTTATCGACGGTAGCATTGTCACCTGGCCTGAAGAGTCCTTTCTCCACACGGATACGAATGACGGAATCGGAGTTAAAGGTAGAGCGAAGCGCTTCTGTCCACTCGTCGAAAGGCAGATTCTTCACACAGTTTCTCACAGCCTTCACGTCTTTCTTATCCTTTACATGATAAGCTATACCTTTATAGCGTGGACTAGCCCAAGTATAATTCTTACGATGAGTCTCGAACCAAGCCTTCAGAGCCACCTCATCAGATGCGGCCTTATCCCACACCTCACGAGTACTGATCTCGAAGAGTAACAAACCATCGTGATATTCCTGAAAGAGATATTTCATCTCAGGATCAACTGTTGCGAGAGAGTCGGAGCGACGGGTAAGAATCTCATCACGAGAGAGTGCCCCCTGCGAGAGATCTATCATGTTCTTGAGTTTTGCATCAACTATTTCCTCGCGAATGCCACGACGCTCAAGCGCCTGTAGAAGTTCTGTCTTCAGCGAATCATATGGTTCCAGCTGCTTGCGCTCTTTCATCATCACGATATGATAGCCCACGGGGGTCAGGAATGGCGCACTCGTCTGACCAGCCTGCAACGAGAAAGCGACATCCTCGAACTCTTTGAACGTCTGCCCTTGCCCTATCCATGGCAAAAGGCCACCGCGAGAAGCCGAACCTGGATCCTGCGACACCTTCTGAGCCAATGCCGAGAAATCAGCGCCGTTCTGAAGGGCACGGTGAACCGAGTCGATGCGTGTTTTAATACGCTCTTGCTCTTGCAATGTTGCCTGTGTAGAGAGCTCCAGAAAAATATGGGCCGGGTGAATCAGGCCACGAGTCCCCAGAGCTTCCTTCGTGCGATCATACATCCTGCGAGCCTCAGCTTCAATCTCAGCATCAGTAACAATAGTGGGACGCACCTGCTGATCTCTGTACATGGCATATTCCTGACGGAAAGATGTCAAGGTGTCGAGCTTGGCATCAAGCGCCGCAGCCACTTTCAACTTATAGTTGACAAAGAGCTCGACATATTCATCGACGCTTTTCTTATCAACCGCAGTCTCTCCATTGTTCTTATTGTAGGAATACTCAAACTCAGAGCGATGAACGTCAATACCATTGACGCTCATCACAACAGGATCTGTTTGTGCCCACGCAGACACAGCAGCCAGCAGTATGCTCGCAAGCAGCAGATTTCTTTTCATTTAATTAATCGTTGGGCCGACTATAGTTCGGTGCCTCACTGGTAATCGTGATATCATGCGGATGACTCTCGTTGACACCAGCATTGGTAATACGGGTGAACTTGGCATTGTGAAGGGCATCGATGGTAGCAGCACCACAATATCCCATACCTGAACGCAGACCACCCACCATCTGGTAGATCACCTCCTGAACTGTTCCCTTATATGGTACACGTCCGGCAATTCCTTCCGGAACGAGTTTCTTAACCTCCTTCGTATCACCCTGGAAATAGCGATCCTTTGAACCGTGCTTCTGCTCCATGGCTTCAAGGGAGCCCATACCACGGTAACTCTTAAACTTACGACCATTGTAAATGATGGTGTCGCCAGGACTCTCCTCGGTACCTGCGACAAGTGAACCAATCATCACACAACTGCCACCAGCAGCAAGAGCCTTCACGATATCGCCTGAGTAGCGAAGACCGCCATCGGCAATCAAGGGGACACCTGTTCCCTTCAACGCACTGTATACATCGTAGACTGCACTGAGCTGGGGAACACCCACACCGGCAACCACACGAGTAGTACAGATAGAACCCGGACCAATACCGACCTTCACAGAGTCAGCACCATGTTCAACGAGCATTTTGGCAGCCTCGCCAGTGGCCACATTACCCACTACGATGTCGATATTGGGGAATGACTTCTTTGCCTCGACCAACTTCTCTATCACAGACTTAGAGTGACCATGGGCTGTGTCAATGACAATTGCGTCGGCGCCAGCATCAACCAAAGCCTGCATACGATCGAGGGTATCAACAGTAACGCCCACACCGGCAGCCACGCGCAAACGTCCCTTTTCATCCTTACAAGCCATGGGTTTATCCTTGGCCTTGGTAATATCCTTATAGGTAATCAGACCTATCAAACGATTATCCTTGTCAACGACAGGAAGTTTTTCGATCTTGTTCTCCTGCAGGATCTGAGCAGCTGCAATAAGGTCGGTCTGCTGATGAGTAGTTACAAGATTCTCCTTCGACATAATCTCCTCTACAGGACGATCCAGACGACGTTCAAAGCGTAAGTCACGATTGGTGACAATACCTACGAGATGATTGCCTTCGTCAACTACGGGGATACCACCGATATGATACTCTGACATGATTTCAAGGGCCTGCGCTACCGTAGAACCCAGAGGAATGGTGATAGGATCATAAATCATACCATTCTCGGCACGCTTAACAATAGCCACCTGACGCGCCTGATCCTCGATAGACATATTCTTGTGAATCACACCAATACCACCTTCACGAGCAATAGCAATAGCCATCTGAGACTCTGTAACAGTGTCCATGGCTGCCGTTACGAAGGGGACGTTGAGCTCGATGTTGTGCGAAAAGCGCGTTTTCAACTCTACTGTCTTGGGCAGTACTTCAGAATAAGCGGGAATCAAGAGGACGTCGTCGAATGTCAGGCCGTCCATTACAATTTTATCTGCAATAAATGAAGCCATAAATAATACCTTTCTTTAAATATTGCGTGCAAAGGTAGTCATTTTCCGCCACATGGCATTCTCTTTTTAGGAAAAACTCACCTTATTAATGCAAATTAACCAAAAAAGAGCAGTAATGACTGCTCTTTTCGGCTTTAGTTTGCCATTTCCGAGATGAATTTTATTCTGACCAGTCTGATTTCGTCTTCCGAATAATCTTCACCCAATTCGTCTTGGGCCACATGCAGATTATCAGTCTCCGATTCACAGAAATAGTCATATATATCATCAATATGATCTTCATCCATCACCTCTTCAAGGAAATAGTCAATATTCAGTTTCGTACCGCTATAAACGATTGCCTCAACCTCGTCGAGCAACTCATCGAAGTCAATGTTCTGACCATCAGCGATATCGTCAAGTGCCACCTGACGGTCGATACCTTGAATAATCTTCACTTTCAGCATCGATTTCTTAGCCACAGTGCGAACACGCATATCTACCTGACGCTCTATTTCATTCTCCTCGCAGTACTTGGCAATGAGGTCTACAAACTGCTTGGCATAAGGCTGTTTCACTTTTCCCTCGCCAACACCCTGAATATTCTTCAGTTCCTCAAGGGTTACAGGGAAATCGGTAGCCATCTGTTCTATTGACACATCCTGGAAGATCACATAAGGTGGACGCTGCATCTGTTTTGACACCTTCTTGCGCAAATCACGCAACATTGAACTCAACACCGGGTCTAAGGCGCTGGCACCTCCATCATGGTCTGAGCTATCATCATCATCGCTAAACTCCGTATCCTTCACGATCATAAACGAACTGGGTGACTTGAGGAACTTCTTACCTGCTGGTGTCACCTTCAGCAGACCGTAGTTTTCAACTTCTTTTTTCAAGAACCCTGCTATCAAGGCCTGACGAATTACAGGATTCCATATCTTATCATCATCGTCAGCACCTGCGCCAAAGAGTTCCTGTTCCTCATGGTGATGGGCAAGGATCTCATCCGTCTCTTTACCAATAATGAAGTCGATTACATAGTCGCTACGGAAGTTCTCTTTGATAGCCAGGATGGAGTTTAGTACTATCACCAATTGGGTCTGTGCCTCAATCTTGGTCTTGGGATGCAGACAGTTGTCACAATTACCACAATTATCCTTGGGATACTCTTCACCGAAATAATGGAGCAACATCTTTCTGCGGCATACAGAGGTCTCTGCATATGCAGCGGTCTCAACAAGCAACTGACGGCCGATATCCTGTTCTGCCACAGGCTTACCTTCCATAAACTTCTCAAGTTTGTCAAGGTCCTTACGAGAGTAGAATGCCAGGCAGATACCCTCGCCACCATCGCGACCGGCACGACCCGTCTCCTGATAATAACCTTCCAACGACTTGGGTATATCATAGTGAATCACAAACCTCACATCAGGCTTATCAATACCCATACCAAAGGCAATAGTCGCCACAATCACATCAATATCCTCCATCAGGAAGTCATCCTGAGTCTGGGTACGGGTCCCAGAGTCGAGACCAGCGTGATAGGCGGCTGCCTTGATGTCGTTAGCCTGCAAAACAGCAGCCAATTCCTCGACTTTCTTGCGCGAGAGGCAATAGATGATACCACTTTTGCCTGGATGTTGTTTGATAAACTTGATAATATCTTTGTCAACATCCTTCGTTTTCTGTCTAACCTCGTAGTAAAGGTTCGGACGGTTGAAGGAACTCTTAAACTCCGTTGCATCGACAATACCCAGATTTTTCTTGATATCGGTACGGACTTTATCGGTCGCCGTCGCTGTAAGGGCAATGATTGGCGCCTTGCCGATCTCGTTCACAATAGGACGGATACGACGATACTCCGGACGAAAATCGTGACCCCATTCTGAGATACAGTGGGCCTCGTCGACGGCATAGAAGGATATCTTGACTGATTTCAGGAACTCTACATTATCCTCTTTCGTCAGCGACTCCGGAGCCACATAGAGCAATTTGGTATGTCCTGCGAGGATATCCTCCTTCACTTGATCAATCGCAGCCTTGTTGAGCGATGAGTTCAGATAGTGGGCAGTACCCGACTGTTCACTCAGGTTAGAGATAACATCCACCTGGTTCTTCATCAGCGCAATAAGGGGCGAGATGACAATGGCCGTTCCTTCCATGAGTAATGAAGGCAGTTGGTAGCACAGCGACTTTCCTCCGCCCGTAGGCATCAGTACAAAGGTGTCGTTGCCATCCAAAAGGTTTTGAATAATACGCTCCTGATCGCCTTTGAACGTATCAAATCCAAAGTACTTTTTCAGGGCTTCTGTAAGATTCACTTTTTCGGTCATACAGTTGTTGGTTGTTAGGCTTCTAATTTTTCAAAATGTGACTTATCCAGTTGTTCACGAACATAGTCTGCCGTGACTTCAAATTTCTTAACTCGCTTCGACGGAAAGTCAAACATGGGATCCATCATCACACTCTCAACGATAGAGCGCAGGCCACGGGCTCCCAACTTATATTCTACAGCCTTATCCACCAAAGCCTCAAGAGCCTCTTCTGTGAATGTCAGCTGAATACCGTCCATATCAAACAACTTCTGATACTGACGGATAATGGAATTCTTAGGTTCCACAAGGATTCTCTCAAGAGCCTTACGATCCAAAGGATTAAGATAGGTAAGCACAGGGAGACGTCCAATTAGCTCCGGAATTAGTCCAAACGACTTCAAGTCCTGAGGTACGATATACTTCATCAGGTTCTCCTTATCAATCTTCCTGACATTCTTTACCGAGTTATAGCCAACAACATGAGTATTCATACGCTGGGCAATCTTGCGCTCGATACCATCGAAGGCACCGCCACATATAAATAATATGTTACGGGTATCCACATGGATATAATCTTGATCAGGATGCTTACGACCACCCTTAGGCGGAACGTTCACCATGGTACCCTCCAAGAGTTTCAGCAATCCCTGCTGTACTCCCTCACCACTCACGTCACGAGTTATAGAGGGGTTGTCGCTCTTACGGGCAATTTTGTCTACCTCGTCGATAAACACAATACCACGCTGGGCAGCTTCCACATTATAGTCCGCCACCTGCAACAGTCGCGTCAAGATGCTTTCCACATCTTCACCCACATAGCCTGCCTCGGTAAACACCGTTGCGTCGACAATGGTGAAAGGGACATCCAGCAACTTGGCGATAGTTCTAGCCAGAAGGGTCTTACCCGTACCCGTAGAGCCAACCATGACGATATTACTCTTCTCTATCTCCACGCCATTATCATCAGCTGGCTGCTGTAAACGCTTATAATGGTTGTATACTGCTACAGAGAGATAGCGCTTAGCCTCATCCTGACCAATCACGTACTCGTCAAGATAGGCTTTGATTTCCTTGGGCTTGGGAACCTTTTTATTCTGATACTTGTCTGTTTCTTCTTTTTTAGGAGTTTCAACGAGATTTTCCTGCACAATACGATAGGCCTGCTGAGCACAATCCTCACAGATATAGCCACTCAGACCGGTAATAAGCAGGCGAACTTCCTTCTCACCCCTTCCACAAAAACTACATACTTTCTTCATCTCCAATCTCTTACTTCTTGCGCTTGAGCACCTCGTCAATCATGCCGTATTCTTTGGCTTCCTCAGCGGTCATCCAGTAGTTACGGTCCGAGTCTGCATATACCTTATCGTAAGGTGTATGCGAATGTTCTGAGATGATAGTATACAGTTCTTTCTTGAATTTCAAAATCTCCTTGGCCTCAATCTCAATATCAGAAGCCTGACCCTGCACGCCACCAAGAGGCTGATGAATCATCACACGGCTGTGAGGCAACGCAGAACGCTTACCCTCGGTGCCAGCCACCAGAAGAACGGCACCCATCGAAGCAGCCATACCAGTACAGATAGTAGCCACATCGCTCGAAATAAACTGCATAGTATCATAGATACCCAGACCTGCAGTCACGCTACCGCCAGGGCTGTTGATATAGATAGAGATATCTTTGCCAGGATCGGCAGAATCGAGGTAAAGCAACTGAGCCTGCAGTGTATTGGCAGTATAGTCGTCAATCTGTGTACCCAGAAAGATGATACGATCCATCATCAGTCTTGAGAACACATCCATCTGGGTTACGTTCAACTGACGCTCTTCAAGGATATACGGATTCAGATACTGAGCCTGTGCCTTCATCACGTCATCGAGCACGAGACCATTCATTCCTAAATGCTGAACAGCATATTTTCTAAAATCATTCTTCATATACGTCTTCTTATATACATCATTATGGGACACGAAAAAAGGGTTATCGACCTTTCGCATCTTGTGTTTGGGACACAAAGATAATCAAAAAAGTCGATAACCCTTCAAACTTAGGGGTTATTTTTTCCTAAAAAAACTTATTTTTCTGTCATAAGCTTGTTGAACTCCTCCAAAGTGACTGTTTTTTCGTTCAGTTTAACCACTTTCTTAAGTGCTTCGGTGAGTTTAACATCAACGGCACGATCCACGAAATTGTCTACGTTCTCGCGCTTCTTCATCTGCTCGGCAGCATAGTTCTCGATTACATCCTCAGGAACATTGCTCATACCATACTGAGCGAACTGGGCACGGATAGCTTCCTTGGCTACAGCCTTCAGATCCTCTTCCTCTACTTTAATATCATTGGCGGCAACGAGCTGCTCCTTAATCATATGCCAAGTGAGTTCCTTGATGCTGCCATCAAAGTTCTTCTCTACATAATCAGCACCCTTGTCCTGATTGTTCTGCAGCATCACGCGCTTCAGCAGAGCTTCAGGGAACTCAAGCTTACCAACCTTCTTCTCCATGTGCTTACGAACGTCGAGCAGGAACTTATAGTCGCTGTTCTGCTGCAGCTGAGGAGCGATGGTCTCAGCAATTTTCTCACGGAAAGCCTTCTCGTCCTTTACAGTACCCTCGCCAAACACACGATCGAAGAGTTTCTGATCAACCTCAGCGGGCTGGAAATGACGGATCTCAGTAATCTGGTAGCTGAAATCTGCAGTCAGATCTTTTACATCCTCCTTCTTCACCTTCAGCATGGCAGCAACCTCGGCGTCATTGTCAGGATAAGCCTTCTTAGGATTAAAAGTAATGATATCACCAGGCTTGCAACCGTCAAAGAGCTTCTTCTGATCCTCACCCTTAACATAAGCAGGCATAACCATAGCACCCTCGGTCACGATACCACCTTCCTTGGTGTTACCATTCTCGTCGAGCTCACGCATATCACCAGTAATAGTGTCGTTGCCGCTGAACACCTCTGCCTTAACAAACTCACCTGCCTGACTCTGGTACATCTGTACCTGATCGTCGATGAGTTTCTCGTCTGCACTGATAGTATAGTAATCAACCTTATCACGACCAGTGAGCTCTGCCTTAAACTCAGGAGCCACTGCGATATCAAATACAAAAGTCAGTTCTTCATCCTTCTCAAAGTCCTGAGGCACCTGCTTCTCCTGATTAGGGAGGGGCTCACCCAGCATCTTAATCTTGTTCTCCTGAACATACTCATACAACTTCTCACCAAGCAGTTTGTTTACCTCGTCAACCTTCACGGCTGTGCCATACTGCTTCTTAATCATACCCATAGGAACCATACCTGGACGGAATCCAGGAACTTGGGCCTTCTTACGATAACTCTTCAGTGTCTTCTCTACCGCATCCTGGTAGTCTGCCGGCTCAACAGTCATGGTCAACAGACCATTGATCTTATCGGCACATTCAAACGAAATTTTCATCTTCTTATGTACTTATTTATAATATATACTCAAAATTGAGGTGCAAAATTACGCATAATCGGCTATATATTAGGCGTAATTCAAAAAAAATTTTATTTATTTAACAACTGGAAGTTCTTCTTACGGAGCTCAAAACTCTCGGTAAGATACTTCTCTCGTACCACCTGATTGGCCGCCAACTCCTCCGGAGTGCCCTGAAACAGAATGCGACCTTCAAACAGCAGATAGGCTCTGTCGGTAATGGCCAGTGTCTCGTCTACGTTATGGTCGGTAATCAGAATACCGATATTCAGATATTTCAGCTTATACACAATCTGCTGAATGTCTTCCACAGCGATGGGGTCAACACCAGCGAATGGCTCATCAAGCATAATGAACTTAGGTTCAATGGCCAAACAGCGGGCAATCTCCGTACGACGACGCTCACCACCCGACAATCGGTCACCCGTATTCTTACGCACCTTCTGGAGACGGAACTCCGCTATCAGACTTTCTAATTTCTCCATCTGATAATCACGGGGTTTACCCGTCATCTCCAGCACCGAAAGGATATTATCCTCAACTGTCATCTTACGAAACACGCTCGCTTCCTGCGCCAGATAGCCGATACCAGCTCTAGCACGCTTGTAAACAGGGAAGTCGGTTACTTCCTCGTCACCCAGGTAGATATGGCCACCATTGGGCACTATCAAGCCTGTGGTCATATAGAACGACGTGGTTTTACCTGCGCCATTAGGCCCCAGCAGGCCAACAATCTCGCCCTGCTTCACGTCGAAACTCACATCATTAACCACCGTACGCTTGCCATAGCGCTTCACGAGGCCTTCTGTCCGTAATACGATACGTTCTTCTTCCATAATCGACTGCAAAGGTACGAAAAATAAGGCACGGATTACGCGGATTAACACAGATTAATAATAAAAATTTAAAAAATTCCGCGTAATCCGCGTAATCCATGCCTAAAAATAACTACCTTTGCATCCGAAATGCAATTTGGTGAAGTATGTTATTACACAAGTGGCTGACCACCTTTGGTCGATACCTGGCCCTAATGGGCAGAACATTCTCACGCCCAGAGCGTATGAGGATGTTCTTGAAGCAGTATATCAACGAGATGGCGCAGCTGGGCATCAACTCCATCGGTATCGTGCTTATCATTTCGTTTTTCATAGGTGCCGTCATTTGCATTCAGATGAAACTGAACATACAGAGCCCCTGGATGCCCCGATGGGTAGCTGGCTACACCACACGTGAGATTCTGCTGCTGGAGTTCTCCAGCTCTATCATGTGCCTAATCCTGGCTGGCAAGGTTGGCTCAAACATCGCCTCTGAACTAGGCACTATGCGAGTTACCCAACAGATCGACGCCCTTGAGATTATGGGTATCAATTCAGCCAGTTATCTCATCTTACCAAAGATCTTAGGTTTGCTCACTATCATGCCCTTCCTCGTCATTTTCTCTTCAGCCACTGGCATCTTGGGGGCTTATGGCACAGCCTACCTAGGCCACATTATCCCCCCCGACGACCTGACAGCCGGTTTGCAGCACGCTTTTGTGCCGTGGTTTGTGTGGATGAGCATCATCAAGGGCCAATTCTTTGCCTTCATCATTGCCAGCGTTCCTTCATTCTGCGGTTACACCGTCGAGGGCGGTAGCGTAAACGTTGGCAAGGCCTCAACCGATGCAGTGGTAACCTCGAGTGTACTGATTCTGTTCTCGGATGTTTTCCTAACCCAGTTGTTATCATGATTGAAGTTAAGCATCTCTATAAGAGTTTCGAAGATAAAGACGTATTGAAGGATATCAATACCGTGTTTGAGGATGGCAAGACCAATCTTATCATCGGGCAGAGCGGCTCTGGCAAGACTGTTTTAATGAAAAATCTTGTCGGGCTGTTAGAGCCAACCAAGGGACAGATACTCTACGACGGGCGTGACTTTGTGCAGATGTCGAAGCAAGAGAAGGTGGCAATGCGCCGCGAGATGGGTATGATATTCCAGAGCGCAGCCCTCTTCGACTCGATGACGGTACTCGAAAACGTAATGTTCCCCCTCGACATGTTCTCGACGATGAACTACCGAGAACGCGTCCGCAGGGCTCAGGAGTGTTTGGACCGCGTAAATCTGAAGGATGCCGACGAGAAGTTCCCTGGCGAAATCAGTGGCGGTATGCAGAAGCGTGTGGCCATCGCCCGCGCCATCGCCCTCAACCCCAAGTACCTCTTCTGCGATGAGCCCAATTCAGGTCTCGACCCCAAGACCTCGCTTGTCATCGACGACCTGCTCCACTCCATCACACAAGAATACAACATGACCACCATCATCAACACCCACGACATGAACTCTGTGATGGGTATTGGCGAAAACATCATATTTATTTACGAAGGCAGTAAGGAGTGGCAAGGTGTGAGTAGTCAGGTAATGGGCTCCACCAACCAGAAACTCACCGATTTTATCTTCGCCAGCGACCTGTTAAAGAACATGCGCCAGATGGTGATAGAAAACGGTTTGCACCTAAATGGCAATGCATAGCCCCCTACGTTTTCACTAAATCGTTTACAATTTTACAAAAACATTTGGCGGATATAGATTATTTTTTTATCTTTGCGCACAGAAATGCCCCGCAAAGATAGCTATCGAATAGCAGTTTGGAAGAAAATGCTGGGTAGTTTGGAAGAAAATGTTCACAACCTAATGCATAAAAAGTCGTAACTTTGCACCGGAATTCATTCCATAGGCATCGAATCATCAATAATCAAAAACGACAGTCAATATGAGGGCTCTCAACCGGTTGGTTATTTTACTGCTATTATTTCTGTGCTCCGCCGCCATCTATGCCGACGAAGCAGCAGATCTTAGGCGTAAAATTCCTCACCTTAAAGGGAAGCATCTGATTGCCGCCTATGGCAGGTTGTATCAACTGAGCCTAGGTTCTGATGATATTGACTACCAACTCAAATGTGTCAATGACCTCATCGCAGAATGTCATCGGCAGAATCTTCGAAAAGAAGAAGGTGATGCCAGAGTGCAAAAAATCATTCTCTTCTACAACACAGACCTCAACGACTCCATCTATGAGCAAACGCATTCCACTCTTAACTTCTTATCATCCATCAAAGAATGGAACAATTATTATGAGACGTGGACTATTCTTGTAGAAACCTACAATTTCTCAGGGCAGACAAATACAGCCCTCAAAGAGGTAAACGCCATGTTCGGTGATGCGAAACGGCGTAAAGACAACTACGGAATGGGCATAGCCTTCTACGCCATGGGGAACGTTTATGCGAACATGTATAACGATGAAGAGGCGGCCAGTTCTTATCAAAAGAGTATTGACATTCTGATGGACATTAAGCCAAAGCCCATTCAACTTTGCGACATCTTCGCCTATTATTGTGATGTGCTTGAGAACCAAAAAAAATATAAGAAGCTGGACGACATCACCAAACAATGGAAACTATTTTTATCAGAATATTATCAGACAAGAATGGATGACGGTGAAGTCACCATACGCTGGGGCTATTATTACTTGGCTTGCGCCCAAGCATCCTTAGGTCTCAATAATCTTGAGAAAGCATCAAAGATGCTCGACGAAGTACACACCAAAGTGACTTACGAGGAGGGGAACCTTATCAAAATGTGGTTCTACTACAAAGCAGAGTTGTGCAGGAGACAGGAGCATTTCGACGACGCTTTGGCTTACAACGACCAACGGATGAGTATACTCGACAACGATGACAAGGCTGTCGTCATCCTCGTACACCAACAGCGAGCCAAGATTCTTGAGGCCTTAGGCAGATACCGTGAAGCAGCTCAATACTATAATGAGATTTACCAGATTAACGACTCTATCAACAAAAACGACACCAAGCGGCAACTCACTGAGATGAACACCCTCTTCGGACTGGGAGAACTCGAGGTGAGACATGCCCAAGCCATGACGCGCAATGCCATCATCATTGCAGCAATCATCGTGCTCTCGCTCGTCATCTTTATCTTCTTCCGCTTGCGTAGTGCCAAGCGCCTGAAGGTAGCCCACCTGAAGTTGGAGGACACTCACCAGCAGTTGCTCACCGCCTACGACCAACTCGAAGAGACCACCATTGCCAAAGAGCGTATTGAGAGCGACCTGCGTATCGCCCGTGATATCCAAATGTCAATGGTGCCCAGCACCTTCCCCGAGCGCCCCGATCTCGACCTCTTTGCTTCGATGACCCCCGCCAAGGAGGTGGGTGGCGACCTCTATGGCTACCACCTCATCGACGACCAGCTCTACTTCTGCCTTGGTGACGTGTCGGGTAAGGGTGTACCCGCATCACTCTTCATGGCGCAGGCCACACGCCTGTTCCGCACCCTCGCAGCCCAGAAAATGATGCCCGCCGAGATATGCACCCGCATCAACGACGCCCTTTCGGGTGAAGACAACGAGCGAGGCATGTTTGTCACCATGTTCCTCGGGCTGGTTGACCTGAAGACGGGGCATCTCCACTTCTGCAACGCTGGTCACAACCCGCCAATACTTGTGAGCGATGGCACTGCCGAGTTCATTGATATGATACCAAACGCTCCTATCGGCCTCTGGCCCGAACTGGAATATGAGGGCGAAGAGATAGCCGACATCACGGGGCATCCTTTCTTCGTTTACTCCGACGGATTGAATGAAGCCGAGAACAAAGAGCAGGAGCAGTTCTCCGACGAACGACTGCTTGAGATCCTGCAGACCCATCCCTTCGAGAGTGCCCGACAAACCATCGAGATGCTCAAGGCCGAGGTCGAGTCCCACCGCAATGGCGCCGAACCAAACGACGACCTTACCATGTTATGTTTAAAGGTAAATAGGTAAGAAAGAAAGATATCCAATAACACTAAAACATATGAAGAAAGAGATAAAAATTAAAAACCAAGTTGAAGAACTGGAACGCGTGAACCAGTTCGTCGAGGAAATCGGCGAAGAGCTGGGGCTCGACATGGAGCTCCAGATGAATCTCAACCTGGTAATGGAGGAGATGGTCAGCAACATCATCTTCTACGCCTATCCCGAAGGTAAGCCCGAAGACATCGAGCTTACAGCCGAATACAATGGCAAGGAACTTATCTTCGTACTCTCTGACCACGGCAAGGAGTTCGACCCCACAGCTAAAGAAGATGCAAACCCCGACATAAACCCCATCGACCGCGAAATCGGTGGTATGGGTATCTACATCGTCAAGAACATAATGAATAAAGTTACCTACCAGCGTCTGGAAGGCAAGAACCTGCTTACAATGAAGAAAGAATTATAAAACTTTAATATTAATAGATTATGACACAGATTTTAAAAGAAGGTGGTAAAACCATCATTAAGACAGGAGAACGTATCGACACGATGAATGCCAATCAGTTTGAAGAAGACATCCAGCCCGCCCTTAAAGATGGCGGCGTCGATCTCGAAATGGACTGCACCGACCTCGTCTACATGGCCAGCTCAGGCCTCCGTATCATCCAGAAGACCATGCGCACCGTGATGCAGCTGAAAGGTCAGTTCAAGATTGTCAATGTCAGCCCCGAGATTTACAAAGTTCTCGCCATGACAGGATTCACCAAGTTTATGAAAGTAGAACAGAAAAAAGCATAACCGTTTATGACTATCGTATTGATTATCCTCGTACTGCTCATCGCAGCCCTCGGCACAGCCCTCTACTTCCAGATGAAGTCTGCGAAAGACTCGGCCGAGGAAGGTCAACAACTGCTGAAAGACTACCAGAAGCGTGTTGACGAACTGGAACACCTGTTAAAGGACTACCGCGACCTACAACAGAACTTCAACAACGTCGGAGAAGGTTACGAACAGGCTCTCCTTGCCTTCGACAAAATGGAAGAGGAGCGGCAGACCATGACGAACGTCAAGGAAAAGCTCGAAAAGCAGGTGAACGACCTCATGGCCTCAAAGAGCACACTAGAGCAGAGCATCATCAAGAAGAAGGAGCTCATTCAGCAGGCAGCCGAAGCCATCAAACAGAAGATTGACTTCGCAACTCCCAACGCCGCCAAGATTGCCCAGTTGGCCAACACCATCCTGAACCTCAACGATGTGGAGACAGAGACAACCATCCAAGCCGAAGACAACTGTCAGGCAACGGACATCACCGACCAGGCTATTCGCGAGACGGGCATCGACAAGATCGACTATCTGAGATTCATCAATCAGGCAGCCGAAGAGGCCCAAGCCACGATGCTCTTCACCAACCTGCCCATGGCAGTGCGCGTACTGGTGAACCTGCTCGACAACGCCATGAAGTTCACCACCAGCGGTTCCGTCACCCTACTCACCAACATCAACGGCTCCAACGTAGAGTTCGTTGTAGAAGACACAGGTACCGGCATCACTGCCGAGGACGCCGAGAAGGTATTCGAACCATTCACCAAACTCAATAGTTTCTTCGATGGTGCAGGCTGTGGGCTCACCGTTGCCCGTTCGATTGCCCGCCGCCTGAATGGCGACGTAAAGCTCGACACAGAACACGCAGGAGGCGCTCGCTTCATCTTCACCCTACCTATTTAATATATATAGATAGGCTCTAAATAACAGAGCGCCGTCATGTACTAAAGTAAAACAAGTTGTTTTACCTTGTAAGATATAGTCTTTTACTAGCAAAAAGATAGTCTTTTCGAAGGTAAAACAACTTGTTTTACTTTTACAGAGATAAGCAATGACATTAAAGCATCTAATGCCTATCGGTCTTTTCCCCTATATATCAATGTTATACAAGCAAAGATGACGTAATGACGTTAAAATGCAAATAAACAAATAAAAGCTTGGAGGTTATGGATTATTTTTGTATCTTTGCGCCAAGAATATGCATTATATAAATTCCCTAAATTAATGAGCCTAAGCCCTAACCATTGGGATGGTATGGGGTATAGGAATTCCCAAAAACAGAGGAAGCCAGCCAAACAAAGCATTTTGGAAGAAAATGCAGATTAGTTTGGAAGAAAATGTTCATTAGCCAATTAATAAAAGTCGTAACTTTGCACCCGGAATCCATTCCGCAACAATGAATAATCAACAAAAAATCAATAAACCAATTATGAGAGAACGTTTACGCCACCAATTTAACCAATGTAGCCAACTGCACAAGTTGCTGGTTCTTTTCACCCTCCTCACCCTCCCGTATTCCGCCTGGGGACAGGATTCCTACGGAATCTCTGTTGCAGGAACGGCTGTTACAAGTGCCAATGCCGGTGCGATTACTGGAGCAGGCATTACAGGAACAGTAACATACGATGCAAACACCCAGACTCTGACATTGAATGGAGCAAATATAGAAATTTCAACAAATTATGCAATTTTTGCTGCAATAGATGCTACCCTTAATGTAAAACTTATAGGCGAAAATGTCATTTCATGCGGCAACCATCGTGCATTTAGCACCACCAACGGCCTCAAGTTCCAAACCAACGCTGACACATCTCCCGGCCAATTAACCATAACAAGTACATACGACATTAGTACTACAAATTTCTACGACATACCAGGAGGAGCTAATGTTACATATGAAAATAGCCTAGTTGCCACAAAAACAGGTACGAATACCCTTATTATTTCAGTTCCTGTAAACTATGGTATTACTGTTGCAGGAACAGCAATTACAAGCACTAATGCCTCCGATGTTTTAGATGGAACTGTAAATGATGGGAAAGTATCCTATGATGCAGAACACAATATATTGACATTGAATGGCGTAAATCTGAATGGGGCAATTGCGACAGACATCGACAATTTAATTATTGAGCTGAAGGGTGAGAACAAAATAAATGCAGATGCAAATAACGCGATTGAAAGAATCTCATCAAATGAAACCCTCAACTTAACAATTAGGCCTGCAAGCACGGATCCTCTTGGCAGCATTAACCTCGTGAATTCAGCCTCTGCCTCTCCGAATATCCCACTAATTGATGGGATCAATCTTTCCCTTGGTGGAACTTTATTTGCATATCCATCTCTAAATAACGCAAGCACACATAATTCTTATATTACAAGCCTGTTAATAGGTGGACAAATGGTAGCCAAGACAGGATCGGTATTTTCTAGTCATAATAAGATTAGTTTCAATAATGCTTCAAACAACAATGTTCTGACCTTGTCAGGAGTGAGTAGTGAGCTCAATTCTAATAAGATCATTAGCGGACTAAGTAACTTGACTATAAACTACGATGGAGCCAACACTATTACGATGGGTGACACCTTAACTGTTATTACGTCGACGAACAGTAATTCCGTACTTACATTTACGAAGGCCTCGGATGCAAGTTCTCTGACTATAAGCAACACTAACACGCGATCCATCATTCATGGTTTTAATTCCATCAATTATGGCGATGGGATTTATCTGGCGACTCCAGCCCCCACCACGTATATCAACACCCCCAACATCGGACTGATGAGCGCATTAGATAACACTAAACCAATAAATAGCCTCTTATTAAGTTCTGACCCAACTTACCAGTTATGGGTAGCAGGAGTTCAAGCAACAGGTGGAAGTATTACGGGCTCTGGTATTACAGCAGGAACCGTAACGTTTACTCCCGCCACAGCCTCTACTCCCAACATATTAACTCTTGATGGAGCAACTATCACTGGACAGATCATCAGCAACATTGGCGACTTAACGATACATATAACAGGTAATAATACATTAAAAGCCGCTGGTACAGAAGCAAACCTGATTAAATCCACGAATAATGGCGTTCTTTCTTTTGAAACAGATGCCTCCAGAGGGAATGAATTATACTTTCAGAATTCCAGTGGGGGAGAATTTGGTAATAATTCTATTAACGGATTTACTTCTGTTGCATATGAAGCCGGATTAGGCTATTCTTCACAATTCTCAAAAATAACAGAGGCGCTGCTCATAGAATACAACAATAATACATACAAACTTCATAGCAGCAATACAGGCGATATTGTTGGTGATGGAAAAGTGTCATATAGTTATGATTCAACTAATGGGCATGTCCTAACTCTTGACGAAGCTAATATTGATTTTATTGGAAGGTATGTAGAAGAGGATTTAACAATCGCCCTGAAGGGAACCAGTCTAATTACCAGCGATGGCACTGGACACACTAATTCAATCAATTGTTACGGAAACCTGAAATTTGTTAAGGCTTCTGGAGCCAATAGTGCAGAATTGAGAGCAAGTACACATGGTGGCTCTCCATTTGCTACCTCTAATTTAACTCTTGGCAGTGATCTTTATTTAAAACCTACCAATTCGGAAAAGGCAGTAATCACTGATAATCCAGAGTTTGTTCTCTATAGTGGATATGCAATGACAAAAGACGTAGCAATACAGGGAACTGCAGGAACTGTCACTTACTCTGAAAACGGAAGTGAGAAAACACTCACCTTTACTAACTTTCAAGGCGCTTTTGGTGATGGAAACAGTCATGTAAATGCTATAGAGACAGGCGTAGTAGGACTGAAGGTAATATTTGTTGGCAATAATAAAATCACCTGTAACGACAATGGAGCTCTTGCCTTCAAAAGTATTCAGACAAATGCCTCTATTCAATTTGTCAAAGGTGGTGACGGTTGTAAGTTGACTATGGACACGAAGACAGACAACCCTCTTAGCTTTGGAGATGGTAAAGTAACCTATGATCAGCTTATCTACTATTCGTCGAATGGAAATGAGAAGTATATTTGTGAACCAACAGCGCCAACGATGGGATATAATGACCAAGAAAAAGTGACATTAGGGAAAGACTATTCAGATGGTGACATCTATTACACCATTACTTATGCTGATGGTAAGACAACTGATGTTGCAAAGACCAAATATACTGCAGAGTTTGCAATGGCCGCTCCTGGTACTGTTGAGGCTTGGGTAGAGGCAAATGACGCTACAACGGCAAAAATAAAGGGTAAGTATTTCGGCTATCAAGATGCTCCGATTATATTGAATCCTGGCGGGACTAAGACTCCTGTACTGATTCCTGCTATTGAGGGTGGAGATAACATTAGCTATGCTTCAACTACAAGTGCTGATCCATCAATTGCGACCTTTGATGGTGGAGTGATAACTGCAGTAGGTTCGGGTAACGTCAATTTAACGACGTCTCTAACAACAACTGGTGCCAGTGTAACCACGGTGATACTGAATTATAACAACCAATTCAACACCCTAGTAAAAGTAGGTACAGATATAAGTGACTATTTCCAAGGACAGAACCAATATGGAACATATTACAATGCTGCCGATAATTATACAATACCTACAGGAATGGAGGCATACGTCATTACGGGTGTAAATGGTAATCAAGTTGTTCTGAAGAGCCTCAGCGTATTGCCAAAGCTAACGCCTCTGCTCTTATTCAAGGGAACGGCCACAACTTTCTACAGCGTAACAACAGATGAAACAGATGACACTTCCGGTAATCTTCTAGAACATGCCCAGGGGGAAACTAATGCTGATAATAAAAAGTATTTTGTGCTTTACAATGATGAGTTCGTAAAGGCTACCGGACTCATAACGATGGATCATAATTATCTCGATTTGAGTTCGGTTAATCCCTCGCGTGGCATGTATAGCATTGGCGATGGATCGACAGGCATTCGCGATTTGAGAATTGAGAATGAAGGATTAAGAGAAGAGTGGTACGATATGCAGGGACGAAGGATAGACAAACCTACGCAGCCAGGACTCTATATAAAAAATGGTAAGAAAGTGGTTGTTAATAATAAATAAGGAGGAGATGTTATGAAACAGATGATGAAATATACATTCGCAATTGTAACGATGCTCCTCGTATCTCTGGGAGCCAAAGCAAATGGTAAGGTGACTGTTAATGGAACTGATGTTATTGACGAACAGGGAAACTCAGCCACTTACACGTCGCCACAAGGACAAGGGACAGTAGCTGCCAGTATCGATAATAGCCGTGTGATAACACTGACCATTACACCAGCCGATGGCTACTTCGTATTGAAGGACGACATCACAGCTATTAAAACCGTCAATGGTGAAAATGCACAGACACGTGCACCAGGCTACAATACGCCTCTCGACATTACAGGAGATGATATCGCCATAGGTCCTACAGGTAAGACCTATTCATTTACAATGCCGACAGATCTGAAGTATGATGTAGAGGTTACTGTGGATTTCCATGCTGTGACCGATATTAGCAGCGCAACCATCACGCTTTCCAAGACAAGCTACACCTATGACGGCTCAGAGAAGAAGCCCAGCGTGACGAGCGTAAAACTGAGTGGTGCAGAATTGAATTCTGCCTATTATACCATTGGCTATAGTAACAATATCAATGCAGGCACAGCCACCGTCACCATAACAGGTAACGGCATCTATAAAAACACTGCCACAAAGGACTTCACAATCAATAAAGCCGCAGCAGGGTTAGCGTATTCAAAGGGATCGGTAGAATTATTTCACAAGGAGAGCTGGACACAGCCTACACTGACGAACCCCCATTCGCTTGCAGTAACTTACTCTAGCTCGAAGAAAAATGTTGCGACCGTCAATGCCGAAGGAAAGGTATCCATCAAAGGCATTGGTGAGACGACCATCTCGGCAGCCTTTGCCGGCAATGCCAACTACAAAGCACAGACCGTTAGCTATCGACTGACGGTGAAAGAGAACTATAAACTCAGGGTCGGAACGACGCAACTAACGACGGAGAACCGTCAGGACATCCTCGGTGACGGTCATTTCTTTTATGATGAAGAGCATAAGTGGCTCATCATCACCAATAACCTCACCCCTGTTGTCATAGAGAGCTGCATGAAAGACCTGACCATCTTCGTGAACGGCAACAGCAAACTGGAGCGCATCTGGTTTAACAATCGAGGCAACGCCGAGAATACAGGCTCGCTGAAATTCGTCTCGTTTAATAACATACCAGGCAGCATAGAATTCTCTACGAGCAATACCAACGGTGTAATCAGTGGCTTCAGCAGTCTGACCATCGACGAAGAGTCGCTCTTGTACCTAGTCAATCCTGAGGACGGCCACTACAAGAATGGTAGCCTGCTTACAAAGAATGGAAGCGTGGTTATGGCAGCAACCATCGGCCAGTACCTGAAGCCACTCGCAAATGGCCAGACCGTAGTGTTCCCCCCAGAAAAGGTCAGCGGCAAAGATCTGACCAACGTGGTGATTGACGACATTCTCTACACTCTGGTCCAGCATACGGGTAACAGCGAGGAGGACGATGACTATTATAGCTCCGAGGAGCGTTGTATCGTACTGAATACAGTCAAGACAACTGCGGGTGTATCAATCGTATCGCAGGCTGTGGAGAACGGCGATTACATCCCTGGTAGCGACAGATTCGCCCAAGAGTTCCAAGGTGGCATCACCTTCATGGTGCCCAGCGGCGAAGGATATATTGAGCTCGACGTGAAGACAGAGAACGGCTATAAGCTGATGGTACAGATAGGCACCAACAAGGCCGAGGAGATAGAAGAGCCCTACAGAAACAAGGTGAAAATAAACTATAAAGTCAGTGAACCCACCTACGTCTACCTATTCTTAGCACAGAAAGCAGCAGGCACACGTGTTGGTAAGCGCGATAAGACATTTGGCAAAGTATACTCCATCAAAGTGTCGCCATTGAAAAGCTCGAAGAATCCGCTGGCAGGTATATCAGGATTCCCTGATTCTTTGACGCCAGAAGTAGAAATTGATGCTATACCCCCCACTAGCATCAGAGAAGTCAAGGTTGACACCACACAGGAGTCGGCCGAAAACAAAGACTGGTACGATTTACAGGGGCGTCGCATAGAGAAACCCACCAAGGCGGGTATATATATTCAAAACAGGAAAAAGGTGGTGATTAAATAATAAAATGGCTCGCAAATTTGCGAGCCATTTTATTTTATGCTTTCTTTTGAGGAAGCAATAGGTTGAGCAATACACCAACGACAGCGGAAAGACCAATGCCACTGATGGAGAAGGTACCAAAGGTGAGGATGGCACCACCAATGCCCAACGTGAGCGTCACAGAGACAATGATGATGTTGCGCGTTACATTCAGGTCGACCTTATGATTCATCAGGTTCTGCACCCCCACAGCAGCAATAGAGCCGAAAAGCAACAGCATGATACCACCCAATACAGCAGAAGGTATACTCTGAAGCAAAGCCGACAACTTGCCGATGACGGAAAACACGATGGCTGTGGCAGCAGCAATGCGGATAACTTGCGGGTGGGTGACTTTGGTAATCTGCATGGCACCTGTCACCTCACTATAGGTGGTCACTGGAGGACCGCCCACCAACGAAGCAAAGAGACAAGCCAGACCATCGCCCAGCATGGTGCGATGGAGTCCAGGATCTTTCACAAAGTCTTTCTCTGCCACAGCACCTACGACATAAACATCGCCAATATGCTCGATGACAGGGGCGATGGCCACAGGGATCATGAACACAAAGGGCTCCCACGCAAACTGAGGCAACTGGAAATGAGAAATGCTCGGCGGCAAGGCGAACCATGAGGCGGTAGCCACGCCGGAAAGGTCGACTAATCCCATGCAGAGGGCCACGATGTAACCCACGATGATACCCACAACCACGGGGACAAGCTTTACCAAGCCCCGACCAAAGGTGAGCACGAGAATGGCTGTAATCAGTGAGACGAAAGCCAACAACCAATTCTCTTTGGCCATGTTGACTGCAGCGGGAGAGAGGGAGAGGCCGATGAGGATAATGACAGGGCCGATGACAACGGGCGGGAACAGACGGTCTAACAGCCTACGTCCCTGCCACTTGATGAGCGCTGACATAACAAAGTAAACCAAAGCCACCCCGGCGATACCTGCGATGGTGCCAGGCATGCCCCACTGTTGAGAAGCGGAGATGATGGGGGCGATGAAGGCAAAACTACTGCCCAAAAAGATAGGCACCTGACCTTTTGTGACCAGATGGAAGATAAACGTACCGACACCCGCTGTAAAGAGAGCCGTGGCAGGGTCGAGACCAACAAGCAATGGTACCAGCACCGTTGAGCCAAAGGCCACAAACAGAAACTGAATACCAACGATAGTCTTGCGGGAAGGAGTTAGAAGTTCCATTTCACACCAAGGGTTGGATTAATGAAAAACGATTGGTCATCGTAGGTATTGTAGATGAAGTTATTACTAATCTCAACCTCGGTACCAATGCTCAAATGCTCGTTACAGTTATACCACAACTGAGGTTCTGAGAGGATGACCAGCTGTCCGTGACCATTGTCTTTCTCCCCACGCCAGAAATCAATGAAACCAGAGAAGGTGCCCTTATTGTTTGCGAAGTTCAGCCCCCACACACCTGTAAGCTGGAAACTATTATAGGCCGAAGTATAATTATAGCTCTTAAAGAAACGCTTGTACATAAGTTGAACAGAGTACGTCTTAGAGAAGTCGTCGTTATGACCATTCCATGCACCACCAAGCAATGCAGACTGCGGAAAACTGCCAAAACAACGGTTGAGTCCACCATCATACTCGACATGAGCAGCAAAGCCTTTCTTACCAATATTGAACTCACGAGAGATTTCGGTGTAGGCCCCCTCAGTGAATTTACGACTGAAATCGATATCGACGAAATAGAACCATGAACCCCACTTGTCAGCCTTGAACTGCTCAACGGTAAGAGTTACCTTCTGGCGACCGGCCTCCTGATTGGAATAGAGGTTACGTCCGAAGTCATAATGAAGCTGCACGTTCTGTGCGTTGACGCTGAGAGCAGCTACTGCCAGCAGCGCAATTGAAAAGAACTTTTTCATTTTTATACTAAATTAGTTAAATATGTATTTCAAGACAAAAAAGGCAGCGAGGATGTACATCACAATAGAGAGGTCTTTGAAGCGACCAGTGAGCACCTTGACGATAACATAAGAGAGCATACCCAGCACAATACCCTCGGAGATACTGGCAGTAAACGGCATGGTGATGATGGTAATGAAACAAGGTACAGCCTCGGTGAAGTCTGAGAAGTCTATCTTCATAATAGGCTTTGTCATCAATACTCCCACCAAGACCAAAGCCGGCGTGGTGGCAGCAGAGGGGATGATGAGGAAGAGTGGCGAGAAGAACAAAGCCACAAAGAAGAGCAGAGCCACCGTAAATGAAGTCAGTCCGGTACGGCCTCCCTCAGCAATACCTGTGGCGCTCTCCACATAGGTAGTTACTGTATTCGTGCCACAAAGCGCCCCGCAGGTAGTTCCGATGGCATCAGCCATCAGAGCGCGGTTCAGGCCATGAATGCGACCCGTTTTAGGATCAACCATATTAGCACTGGTTGAAGCACCAATCAGTGTACCTAACGTATCGAAGAGATCCATAAAGAGCAGGGCAAACACCACAATATAATAGTTGAGGTCGAAAGCAAGGAACTGCGTAAAATCCAGATGAAAGGCGATGGGGGCAAGTGACTGGGGCATACTGATTAATGAGAATTCACTCGGCAATTGAGTAACACCAAAGGGTATGCCAATGACAGTCATGACGACAATAGTATAGAATAGGGCGCCACGGATACCAAGAGCCATGAGCGCGCCACCAAGCAATACGCCACCAGCGGCCAACAGCGAAGTGACAGTCCAAGGAGCCAAAGCGGTAACAGTAGCATCGCTGCCAATAATGATTCCCCCGTTCTTCAGACCGATATAGGCGATAAACAGTCCGATACCCACACTAATAGAATAACGTAGGTTAACGGGAATGGCATTGACAATGGCCTCGCGCACTTTGAATACGGTGAGTAGGATGAATACAACACCTTCAAAGAACACTGCGGCAAGAGCCTCTTCCCATGTATAGCCCATGGAAAGTACGAGAGTATAGGCAAAGAAAGCATTCAGTCCCATACCAGAAGCAAGAGCGAAAGGCATTTTCGCATAGAATGCCATGACCAGCGTGGCAATGAGGGCAGCCACAGCCGTTGCAGAGAATAAGGCACCTCGATCCATGCCTGTCTCACCAAGAATCAACGGATTGACAGCCAAGATGTACGACATGGTGAGGAATGTCGTCAAACCGGCAATCATCTCAACCTTCACAGAATGTTTTGCAGGATCGAAGCCCAGTAACGCAAGTAATTTGTTCATGATTAAACAGATTGATTATGATTTAGTTTGTAAATAATATGTGCTGCATTATCAGGGGCTTTCTGGTCACCTAAACGACGGTGCACCTCTTCATACCCCTTTAACATTGCCTCACGATCAGGGCCTGTAAGGATGCTCTGGAGCTCACGCTGGATATTCGACACAGAGAATGTATCGGCCACCAACTCACGAACCACCTCACGATCGGCAATGAGATTGACAAGCGAAATATATTTTACCTTTAAAAGATGCTTGCGCAGGAAAGAAATAACCTTAGGTATAGGCGTTTTGTAGCACACAACCTGTGGCACATTAAACAAAGCCGCCTCAAGTGTCGCAGTGCCGCTTGTCACCAAGGCAGCATGGGCTTTAGAAAGCAGATCGTAGGTCTGGTTATAGACAATTTCCACCCCGCTATCTTTTACAAACCTCTCATAATAAGCAGAATCTATGCCAGGAGCCCCTGCTAAGACTACGCGATACGAATCTTTAAGAATTTTCACAGACTCCAGCATAGCAGGAAGGTTATCTTTTATCTCCTGTTGACGACTACCAGCCAGAAGGGCGATAATTTTCTTATCACCATGTTCCCCATTATTATGCTCTGCAAGGTATGTCCTCACCTCATCGGCCGTAGGATTGCCAACATAATGGATAGGATAATGGTGCTTCACCTCGAAGAACGGCACCTCAAAGGGAAGTATCGAGAATAGTTCATCAACATCACGTTTGATATTCTTGATACGATACTCTTTCCATGCCCATATCTTGGGGGATATGTAATAATAGACGGGGATATTTGTATGAGATTTTACATACTTTGCAATCTTCAGATTAAAACCTGGATAATCGACTAATATCACACAATCGGGATGCCACTCAGTGATATCGTGTTTACACATTTTCATATTACCCAAAATAGTTGGCAGATGAAGAAGTACAGGGATAAAACCCATATAGGCCAGTTCACTATAATGACGAACACGAGTGCCGCCAACAGCTGTCATCAGGTCACCACCAAAGAAGCGGAATTCAGCCTCATTATCAATTTCTTTCAATGACCGCATCAGGTAGGATGCATGAAGATCGCCTGAAGCTTCGCCAGCTATGAGATAATACCTCATCTTTATCTATTTGACAATTTTAGTGAATTAACTATGCAAGTCCCAACTATTGACGAGATTTATAGCTTGGTAGGCTGTAACATCGACCTGAGTAGGAGTAATGGCAATATATCCATGGCTAAGAGCCCAGTTGTCAGTATCTTCCGCCTCAGGTTCATCGTTCTGATAATGCCCCACCATCCACCAATAGTCATAACCACGGGGATGATGACACTTGGTAACCTCACTGTTCCATGTTCCCTTGGCCATACGACAGACACGAACGCCTTTATATTCTTTAACCAGAGGAAAGTTTACATTAAGGCATACGCCCAAAGGAAGTCCTTCGCGCAACACCCGCTCCGTAATTTGAAGGATCAAAGGGCGAAGCGGTTCAAAATCGGCATCGGCCTTCGTATCACAAAGCGAGAAAGCCACAGAGGGGATATATTTCATACACCCCTCGATGGTAACCCCCATCGTACCGCTGTAGTGTGTATTCACTGAGGCATTATCACCATGGTTGATACCACCTATAACCATATCAGGTTTGCGAGGACACAGTTCTGCCAACGCCATTTTCACGCAGTCAGTTGGTGTACCATTACACGACCAGACCTCCAGTCCTTCGCGTTTCTCCTGCAAGGTGAGTCGTAACGGAGTGGTAGCAGAAAAAGCACATGAGGAACCGCTACGGGCAGAATCAGGTGCACAGACAATGATATCGCCAAAGCCAGAGACCATGTCAATCAGCTGTCGGATACCTTTGGCATGAAAGCCATCGTCATTGGAAATGAGCAATAAGGGTCGTTTAATTTCCATAAAATATCGTTGTTTTCGGTGCAAAAGTACGAAAAAAGGTTTAAATGGAGAGATTTCTCAGTGAAAATATGTAACTTTGTGCCCAAATTTATTTTCTTTATCAAGATTAGAAACTAACAAATGGGAAAGATTATTGCTTTGGCAAACCAAAAAGGCGGTGTGGGTAAGACCACAACCACTATTAATCTGGCAGCATCGCTAGCCACACTCGAAAAAAGTGTATTGGTAGTGGATGCCGACCCACAGGCCAACGCCTCCAGTGGACTGGGCGTAGACATTAAAGAAGTAGACTGTTCACTATACGAATGTATCATCAATAATGCTGATGTCCGCGACGCAATCTATACAACGGACATTGACGGACTTGACATCATTCCCAGCCATATTGACCTGGTAGGCGCAGAAATAGAAATGCTGAACGTCAGTGATCGCGAAAAAGTTATCAAAAAGATGCTGGAGCCTATCCGCGATGACTACGATTTCATTCTAATAGACTGTTCGCCATCACTGGGACTGATTACCGTCAACTCGCTGACTGCTGCAGACTCTGTCATTATTCCCGTTCAGTGCGAGTACTTTGCCCTGGAGGGTATTAGTAAACTGCTGAACACCATCAAAATCATAAAAAGCAAGCTCAACCCAACTCTGGAGATTGAGGGGTTTCTTCTGACAATGTATGACAGTCGTTTACGACTGGCCAACCAAATATATGATGAAGTGAAACGTCACTTCCAGGAATTAGTATTCAAAACCGTCATCCAGCGTAACGTTAAGCTCTCAGAGGCCCCCAGCCATGGTCTGCCCGCAATTTTGTATGATGCAGACTCTACTGGAGCAAAGAATCATCTGGCTCTGGCAAATGAAATCATCTTCAAAAACAAGCATTAAACTATGGCTGTTAGAAAGAAATACGACCGTAATGTGTTAGGGCGCGGCTTAGACAACATCGGCTCTGGCAAAGGCAGAGGATTGGATGCACTCATCAACACCAATGACATTCAGACAAAGGGATCGTCGAACTTGAATGAGATACCCATCCATTTGATAGAACCAAACCCAAATCAGCCTCGTCGTGAATTTGAAGAGAGCGCCATGAAGGAATTGGCTGCCAGCATCCGTGAGATTGGTATTATCACCCCCATTACCGTCAGACAGACAGAACAGGGCACCTATCAGATTATTGCTGGTGAACGTCGATGGAGAGCTTCACAGATGGCCGGGCTGGAATCACTTCCTGCATATATCAAGACTGCTGCCGACGATGACGTGATGGAGATGGCTCTCGTTGAGAACATCCAGCGCGAGGACTTGAATGCTATAGAAATAGCTCTCGCCTATCAGCATCTTTCAGACACTTTGGGACTGACACAAGAAAGGATATCAGAACGTGTGGGCAAAAGCCGTACTTCTGTAACAAACTATATGCGACTGCTAAAGTTACCTGCTCCCATTCAGATGGCTCTGAAGAACAAGGAGATGGACATGGGACATGCCCGTGCGCTGCTTTCTATCGACAGTCCTTCGGCACAAATCAAGCTTTTCAACGACGTAAAGCGCAATGGCTATTCGGTAAGAAAAGTAGAGGAGATGGTGCAGATGGTCAAGACGGGTGAAAGCCTACAGAATGTCAAACAGAAGTTGGCACCCAGCCAGTTGCCATTAGAATACAGCATTCTAAGAGACCGTCTGTCGGAACTTTTTAAGGTAAGAATACAGATGACATGCTCTCCACAAAGCAAGGGACGTATTAGTATCCCATTCGCTAACGAAGAGGAGTTGGAGACTATTATGCAGGTCTTTGACAGAGTTAAAAACGGATAAGTTGAAAAGGAACCAACAACGTTGAAACAAGGAAACAATAAAAACATATGGGTTCGAGCACTGCTGGTAATGTGTATATTCATGCTCGCTGGTACACAGCAGAGCTACGCTCAAAGACAGTTGACGAAGCAGATTGCCGACAGTCTGAAGAACCTCATTGGCGACACGCTGGTGATTCACGACACATTGGTAACGGGCAAGAATATTATTATCACCGACAGCATGGTAACAGCTGCCAACCAGAGTATTGACTCGTTGGTTGAATCAACCCTGATAGGCCAGGTAAAGCAGACCAAGCCCATGAAGGATATGAGTTTATGGCGCCCAGACCCCAAACGTGCGCTATGGCTGGCTCTGGTCATCCCAGGTGGCGGACAGATATACAACCGCAAATACTGGAAACTGCCACTCGTATACGGTGGTTTTGTGGGTTGTCTGTATGCCATGAACTGGAATAACACAATGTATAAGGACTACTCACAGGCTTATCTTGACCTGATGGACAACGATCCCGCCACGCAGAGTTATAACCAGTTTCTTCATCTCGGTGCCCAGATAGACAAATCGAATAAAGATCGCTATACAGATATTTTCAGAAAGCGAAAAGACCGTTTTAGAAGATGGCGCGATCTGAGTTTCTTTGTACTGGTAGGTGTCTACGCTCTCTCGGTGGTCGATGCTTATGTAGATGCAGAGTTGTCGGTATTTGACATATCGAAGGATCTGAGTCTGAAAGTTGAACCGACGATTCTGAACAACCATTCATCCAGTAACCCACTGGATGCTTCATCACTAGGACTGCAATGCAGCCTAAACTTTTAAGTATAACGTTCAACAATTATATGAAGAAAAAACTATTTCTATTTTTGACTGGAATGCTGCTGGCAGCAACAACCAACAACCTGCAAGCGCAGGCGGTAATCAATACGACTACAGAAGTAACAGATAGTATTGACGTAGATGACCTCGATGAAGATGACGAATTCATGGAGGCAGAGGATGAAGACGTGCCTACAGAGGACAAGATTTCACTCACAGACAATGAAGGGTACGAAGAAATTATTGACTTTCCAGAGGCCATGACCTACGATCTTGATAGTCTGCTAAATCTCTATATGTCAAAAACATACTTGGGAACTCCTGGCGACTGTGAGATGAAAAACGAGAATCCCACATATCCCAAGGAGGACTATATAAACAGACTAAGTAGGATGCCAACCGTAATGGAGATGGCCTATAATGATATTGTGCAACGATTTATTGATCGATATGCTGGTCGACTCCGCTATTCGGTAAGTTACTTACTTGGAGCCGCCAATTTCTACATGCCAATTTTCGAGGAAGCCTTGGAAAGCTATCAGGTGCCATTGGAGTTGAAATATTTACCCATTATTGAGAGCGCTCTGAACCCAAAAGCTGTATCAAGAGTGGGTGCGACAGGATTGTGGCAGTTCATGCTGGGCACAGGCCGTCAGTACGGCTTAGAGGTGAACTCACTTGTGGATGAGCGTCGCGACCCCGTAAAATCTTCGTATGCCGCAGCCCACTATTTGAGAGACTTGTATCGCATCTTTGGCGACTGGAATCTCGTAATTGCCGCCTATAATTGCGGTCCAGAAAACATCAACAAAGCCATTCGCCGTTACCGCGCCGCCAATGGTCGTACAGAAAACGATGCCGTAACTCAGGCTGACAAAGATTATTGGAAATTGTATCCTTATCTGCCAGCAGAAACTCGTGGTTATGTGCCCGCATTCATTGCAGCCAACTACATCATGACCTACTATTGTGAACATAATATATGTCCGATGACAACCCGTCTGCCATCACAAACCGACACCATAGTGGTTCACAAAGATGTGCATCTGGAACAGATTGCCAGTGTACTTGGCACAGATCTTGATATGTTACGCTCTCTCAATCCAGAGTATCGTCGCGACATTGTACCTGGCAGCACCAAAGGATATGCCATCCGTCTACCACTTGCTGATACTGGAAGATTTATCGACAACGAAGACTCTATTTATAACTACCGTGCAACCGAGTTGCTGACAAAACGTGCCGTAGTTGACGTGGCAGACGATGTTCCTACTTTTTCACGTAAGGGCGGCCGTAGCAGTCGCTACAATAGGAATGCCAGAAGAGGAAGCAGGGGCAGCAGGAATGCCCGAGGTGGCAGAAACGTAACCATCCGCAAGGGACAGACTCTGTCGCAGATTGCTAAGCAGAACGGCACCACCGTAGCTAAGTTGAGAAGACTTAACGGTATCAAAGGCAATAATATTCAGGCAGGTAAGAAAATCAGAGTGAAATAAGAAAAGAGGTGAGAGGTTAGAAATTAAGAAGGGAGTAGAATTATGGCAGAAGATGAACAAAGACTACAGGAAGAGAATGACGACAAGCTGATAAACGGTGCGTTTGAGGTACTTTTGAACGATTATCTTTCATCGCGCCATCGTAAGAAGGTTGACCTGATTACGAAAGCCTTCAACTTTGCCCGTCAGGCTCACAAAGGTGTACGTCGTCTGTCAGGCGAACCTTATATTATGCATCCGATAGCCGTGGCACAGATTGCCTGTAAGGAAATCGGACTTGGCTCCACAAGTATCTGTGCTGCTTTGCTCCACGATGTGGTGGAAGATACAGACTATACCGTTGAGGACATTGAGAACATCTTCGGTGCGAAGATTGCACAGATTGTAGATGGGTTGACAAAAATCAGCGGTGGAATCTTCGGTGAACAAGCATCTGCACAAGCAGAAAACTTCAAGAAATTGCTGCTAACCATGAGCGACGATATTCGCGTAATTCTGATTAAGATATGTGACCGTCTGCACAACATGCGCACTCTGGATTCTCAACCAGCCAACAAGCAATACAAAATTGCGGGTGAAACGCTTTACATTTATGCACCTTTGGCCAATCGTCTTGGATTGAATAAAATCAAGTCGGAACTGGAAAACCTGAGTTTCAAATTTGAACATCCAGATGAGTATGCAGCTATCGAAGCCAAATTGAAGTCTACCAGCGTATCGCGTGACGAACTGTTTGCACAATTCACATTGCCCATTGAGGAAGCACTCAAGGGAATGGGTATCAAATACGAGATTAAGGAGCGTGTGAAAACGCCTTATTCCATCTGGAACAAGATGCAGAACAAACATGTCAGTTTCGAAGAAATCTACGATATTCTAGCAGCCCGCATCATATTTACGCCCAACAACAGAGAGGATGAGATTAACGAGTGCTTCAAGATATATGTCGCCATCTCGAAGATTTACAAGTCTCACCCTGATCGTTTGCGCGACTGGCTAAGTCATCCGAAAGCAAATGGCTATCAGGCACTACATGTGACGCTGATGTCGAAACAGGGCCGCTGGATAGAGGTACAAATTCGTTCTGATCGTATGGACGAGATAGCAGAACAGGGATTTGCCGCCCATTGGAAATATAAAGACGGAGTAGAAGAGGAATACACAGAGGATGAGAACGAACTAAACGAATGGCTACGCACCATCAAGGAGATCCTGGACGACCCACAGCCCGACGCCATGGACTTCCTCGACACTATCAAATTAAACCTCTTTGCCAGCGAGATATTCGTGTTTACGCCAAAGGGAGAAATCCGTACACTTCCCGCCAATTGCACGGCACTCGACTTCGCTTTCTCTATTCATACATTCCTTGGAAGCCATTGCATTGGCGCAAAGGTAAACCACAAGTTGGTGCCATTAAGTCATAAACTGCAGAGTGGTGACCAGGTGGAGATTCTGACCTCAAAGTCACAACATGTGAGTCCTTCGTGGATTAACTTTGTTTCAACAGCAAAAGCAAAGGCTAAAATTCAGGCCATTCTGCGTAGAGACAACCGTGAGACACAACGTGAGGGTGAGGACATTCTGAACGACTTTCTCCAGAAAAACGGCTTTGAACCGAGTTTGGCTCTAGCTGATAAACTAGCAGAATTCCACGACTACCAGAAACGTAACGAGTTCTATACAGCCATTGGAGAGAAAATCGTTCTTCTTGGCGAGAAAGACATTGACGAACTAAATGGTAAGAACAAAGCTGAAGACGATGGTATGGGCTGGCGCAAGTATGTGCCCTTTGTCGGAAAGAAAAAGAAGGAAGACACACCAAAGGACGATTTGTTTGTGGTGCCAGAGAAGTTTAACCGCAAGAAACCCGTCTTCATTAACGAGGAGAACATCACCAAGTATAAGTTTATGGGCTGTTGCCATCCTATTCCTGGTGACGATGCCCTTGGCTATATCAACAACAAGAACCAGATAGAGATACATAAACGTAATTGTCCTGTAGCGGCTAAGCTAAAAACAAGCTTTGGCAACCGTATCATCGACATCAAATGGGACATGCACAAACTGCTTTATTTCGATGCTACTATCCGCCTTGGAGGTATCGATCGTGTTGGTATGCTGAATGAGATAACTCAGGTCATCTCTTCACAGATGAGTGTTAACATCCACAAGGTTGTTATTACCTGTGAGGACGGCATCTTCGATGGTAGCATAGAACTGCGAGTTCACGATCGTGAGGATGTTAAAGCCATCATCGACAACCTAAAACAGATTCCTGACCTCAAGGAGATATCAGAGATTATGTAAACTACTTACAAAATGAAGAAACTACTACTTTTAATGGCCGTATTGGCTTTAACCATAAGCACTTCCGCTGCTGACAAATATGACAATCCTGATACGATTGTCGTGGCACGTGACGGCACAGGAGATTTCTGCACCATCGACGAAGCCATTGAGGTATGTCGAGCCTTTATGGATTATCATAAAGTGATTTTTGTAAGAAACGGCGTCTACAAGGAAAAGCTGATTATCCCCCAGTGGTTGCAGAATATCGAGATATGCGGTGAGAATGCTGACAAGACCATCATCACCCACGATGATCATGCGAACATTAACCGAGTTGAGACAGGAAAACCTATGGGTACTTTCCGTACATATACGTTGAAGATCGAAGGCAATGCCATCACACTTAGAAACATCACTATTGAAAACTGTTCTGCCAGATTGGGACAGGCTGTAGCACTTCATACAGAGGGAGATCGTCTGCTGTTTATCAACTGTCGATTTATAGGTCATCAGGACACTGTCTATACGGGTATGGCCAATACACGCCTTTACTTCAAGGATTGCTATATCTGTGGCACTACTGATTTTATCTTCGGCCCCTCTATAGCATGGTTTGAGAACTGTACAATAGAGAGTCTAATTAACTCATATATTACCGCAGCCTCAACACCTCAGAATCAGCCCTATGGCTATATATTCAATCACTGTCGTCTGATAGCCAAGCCTGAAGTAACACAGGTCTATCTTGGACGTCCTTGGCGTGACTATGGCTATACACTTTTCATGAACAGCGAATTGGGAGGACATATCCGCCCTGAAGGTTGGCACAACTGGGAAAAACATCGCGAACAGACAGCACGCTATCAGGAATACAACAATCATGGCGAAGGAGTCCAAACGAAAAGGCGTGTAGGCTGGAGCCGTCAACTCACGAAGAAGGAGGCCGCTATGATAACTCCAGAAACAGTATTCACTACCGAATCGAAATGGAATCCGTTACAATAGAAACCCACAAAAACATTAAAAAGTAATTTCATGAAGAAAATTCTTTTCACCATTGCTTGCGTAGCTGCATCAGCTACAGCGATGGCCCAACAAAGTCCGCTGTGGATGCGCCATTGCGCCATCTCACCCGACGGCAAGAGTATTGTATTCTCCTACAAAGGGGATTTGTTTTCAGTAGCAGCCACAGGTGGAGAAGCTCGCCAACTGACCTCCAATCCTGCCTACGATGCCTATCCCGTATGGAGTCCTGATGGCAGTCAAATAGCTTTCGCCTCTACACGTGAGGGGAGCATGGACGTATTCGTTATAAGCAAAGCCGGCGGATCACCAGTAAGATTGACGACAAACAGTGGTTCTGAGACACCCATTGGGTTTAAAGACAATGAACACGTCTTGTTCAGCACTTATCTGATGCCTTCGGCACAGTCAAACATCTTTGCCAGTGCTAAGTTTCCCCAGATTTATGAGGTAAGTATTAAAGGAGGTCGTCCTCGAATGTATTCAGCCCTACCCATGGCCAATCTTAGCATCAACTACGAGACTGGCGACCTGCTGTATCATGATATGAAAGGCAGTGAGGACAATTTCCGTAAGCATCACCAATCACCCATCTGTCGTGACATATGGTTATTGTCTAAGGGCCAATATACCAAACTGACAGACTTTGAAGGCGAAGACCGCAATCCCGTTTGGACAGCTGATGGGAGAAGCTATTATTATCTGAGTGAAAAAGACGGCACATCGAACATCTACTGTCGAAGTCTGGATGGGAAACAGGAACAGCAGATTACACACCATCAGAAGAATCCTGTACGTTTCCTCACAGCTGCAAACGATGGTACGCTCTGTTACGGCTATGATGGTGAGATTTATACTATTCGTACTGGCGACGCCCCCCAGAAAGTAAATATCAGTATTGTCAGTGATCGTTCTGATCGTGATCAGATTCGTCAGGTTAAGAATTCAGGAGCCACAGAGATATGCGTATCTCCCAAAAACAAAGAGATAGCCTTTGTATATCACGGAGACATATACGTGACTTCTATCGATTACAAGACCACCAAACAAATAACAGACACCCCAGAGCAGGAACGCAACATAAATTTTGCGCCTGATGGGCGAAGCATTGTTTACGCCTCAGAACGAAATGGATGCTGGAACATCTATCAGACAAGCATCAAAGACAAGGATGAGAAGCAGTTTGCTTATGCCTCCGACCTCACGGAAGAACAACTGACAAAGGAAAATAAGACGTCTTTCCAACCCCAATATAGCCCTGATGGAAAGGAGATAGCATTCTTCGAAGACCGAGGAACCATCCGCATTATCAATCTGGCTTCGCGTCAAATCCGTACAGTAATGGATGGCAAGCTGGCCTTCTCTTACTCTGATGGCGACCTTGACTTCGCCTGGAGCCCTGACAGCAAGAAACTGCTGGCCACCTATATCGGTGACGGAGGCTATCACCACCATGACATTGCGCTGATTGATGCCGCAGGCAAGGATGCCCCCTTCAATCTGACTAACAGCGCCTACAACGATGATAACGCCAAATGGGTGATGGGTGGCAAGGCTATGCTTTTCATGAGTGACAGAGAGGGATATAAGAATCACGGTGGACATGGCGTAGAGAATGACTATTTCCTGATGTTTTTCGACATAGACGCGTATGAGCGTTTCCTTATGACTAAGGAAGAAAAGGAGATATACGACAAAAATAACAAAAACGCATCAACACCAACAGCGCTCGACTTAAAGAATTGCCGTAAGCGTGTGGTTCGTGTAACTCCCAACTCCTCATCTCTTGGAGATGCAGTGATGACCAACAAAGGTGATACTATCTATTATCAGGCAGCCTTTGAAGGTGGCTACGATCTCTGGAAGCATGACCTACTCGAAAACAAAACAGAGATTGTGCTGAAGGATGCAGGATATGGTCTCCTTGATACAGACGCCAAAGTCAATGAGCTCTACCTGACCACGAAAGGTGGCATCAAGAAAATTGACCTCGCAAAAGGCAAACCTACAAACATCGATTTTGAGGCTGTATTCAACTACCGCCCCTACGCAGAACGCCAGAACCTCTTTGACCACATATGGCGACAAGTAAAGGATAAGTTCTACAGAACAGACCTTCATGGTGTAGACTGGGAAGAATATCGCGAGATCTACGCAAAATTTCTACCTTATATTAATAATGAGTATGATTTTCAGGACATGCTGAGTGAACTGCTTGGCGAACTGAATGCCTCGCATACTGGTGCCCGTTATCGTCCCACAGCACCAACACAGACTGCGGAATTGGGAGTTTTCTTCGACGACAGTTACGAAGGCGATGGATTGAAGATAAAGGAGATTGTATATGGTGGTCCGCTTTCTATCCGCAATACAGGCATCAAGGCAGGCGACATCATTGAACGCATCAATGGTATTGCCATCAAGAAAGGTGAAGATTATTTCCCATTGTTAGAGGGGCAAGCCAATAAGCCTATACGTCTGACAGTTGGCGGCAAGAATATTACCGTTAAACCCATTACGAAATCAAAGCTCACTGATCTTCTCTATGATCGTTGGGTAGAGCGTAATCGCCAGCTTGTAGACAGCCTCTCTGGCGGACGTCTGGCTTATGTGCACATTGAGTCGATGAATGGCGACTGTTTCCGTAAACTGTATAATGAATTGCTGAATGAAGACAATCGAAACCGCGATGCTGTGATTGTAGATGAACGCCACAATGGTGGTGGCTATCTGCACGACGATTTGTGCCATCTGCTGAGTGGACGACAGCACTCCCACTTCCTGGCTCACGGAAAATACTTAGGCGTCGAACCGTCAGCCCAGTGGATCAAGCCCTCGTGTGTATTGCTCTGCGAGGACGATTACAGTAACGCCTGTGGTTTCCCCAGAGAATATCAGGACCTGAAGATTGGAAAACTCATTGGGACCCCTGTGGCAGGTACAGCCTCAAGTGTATGGTGGGAGACTCTTGTTAATGGCATCACCTTTGGTATTCCCCAGGTGGGACGTATTGACATGCGTGGCGATTATGGAGAGAACACACTCCTTAAGCCAGAAATTATTGTCTACAACACACCAGAGGATTATCTCACAGGACACGATCGCCAATTGGAGAGGGCTGTTGAAGAAATGTTGAAGGAAGCAGATGCTTTCAAGGAGAAAACCCAAAACGAATTTGGAGGAAGACCTCGACAATAACAATAAATCCCCGCTCTGTTGAGCGGGGATTTATTGATTTATTATATTTACTGGAGATAGTCCAACTGTTTCTTCAGTATCTGCAGGTTATCACGCACCTCTATCAGTTTCTCTAGGGCGTCAGCCTTAGTCTCAACGCCCTTACGGTTCTGCGTCAGAATCTTGCGTGCAGCAGCCAACTTGAACCCACGCTCTTTTACAAGATTATGAATCAATCGGATCTGCTCAATATCCTTCTCCTGATACTGACGCGTGTTAGAAGGACCGCTCACTTTTGGTTTCAGAAAAGGAAACTCCTGTTCCCAATAACGAAGTGTACTCTCATTGAGACCGAACATCTCTGCCACCTCCTTAATGGAGTAGTAGAGTTTCAGATTCTTGTTCAGATTCAGCGCCATAATAACCTCCTTTTATACCATTATACTTTTTTCCTTTTCACCTTTATAGGTTGCAGAGTTCAACGACCTTGTCGATAGCAGCAGTAAGACCATCAGGGTTCTTGCCACCTGCACTGGCGAAGTGAGGCTGTCCGCCGCCGCCACCCTGCATCAGTTTGGCAGCCTCGCGCACCAGCTGACCCGCATTCAGGCCATGATCCTTCACCATATCATCGCTCAGCATTACATTCAGCATAGGCTTGCCATCAAAGACGGTACCTACCACGCAAACGAGATTCTCAGCATGCAACTCACGTACCTTGAACACGAGGTCCTTGGCTGCGTTGGGCATCATATCATATTTACCAGTAATCACCGTTACGCCATTCACAGCGCGAGCCTTGCCGACAAGTTCCTGAGCCAATGCCTGAACGCGCTGGGCCTGGAACTGCTCTATTTCTTTCTTCATGGAATCATGCTCCTCGATGTACTTGGCTATCACGCCCTGTAAATCTTTGGCATTGTTGAAGAATGTCTTTATGGTCTTCAGCATGTCTTCAGTCTTGTAGAGCAGTTCCTCGCACTCCTTACCAGTCTTGGCCTCAATACGACGGATACCTGCTGCCACAGAACTTTCAGACACGATTTTGAAGAAGCCGATTTTTCCCGTAGCCTTGGCGTGGATACCACCACAGAACTCACATGAAGGTCCGAAGCGAACCACACGTACCTTGTCGCCATACTTCTCGCCAAAGAGGGCGATGGCACCGAGTTTCTTGGCCTCGTCGAAAGGAACATCACGATGCTCGTCGAGTTGGATATCCTGACGAATCATATCATTCACCATGCGCTCTACCTCACGAATCTGCTCGTCGCTCACCTTCTCGAAGTGAGAGAAGTCGAAACGAAGGGTATCGGGCGATACATACGATCCCTTCTGTTCTACGTGGTCGCCCAGAACCTGCTTCAGTGCATAGTCGAGCAGGTGGGTAGCAGTATGGTTGGCAGCTGAGGCATCGCGCTTATCGGTATCGACACAAGCCATGAACTGGGCTGCGGGATCCTTAGGCAACTGCTTCACGATGTGAACCGTCTGATTGTTCTCACGCTTCGAGTCGATGATCTCGATAGTTTCTGCCTCGTTGCAGATGACACCCTGATCACCTACCTGACCACCCATCTCACCATAGAATGGGGTGTAGTCGAGCACAAGCTCATAGAATTCGTTTTTCTTCTGTGTCACCTTGCGGTAGCGCAGGATATGACACTCATATTCTGTATAGTCATAGCCCACGAACTGCTGTTCGCCTGCTGCGATTTCTGTCCAGTCTGAATTCTCCACAGCAGCGGCATTGCGGGCACGCTCCTTCTGTTTCTGCATCTCCACGTCGAACTGCTGCTCATTCACGGTGAAGCCATTCTCACGACAGATCAGCTCTGTGAGGTCGAGAGGGAAGCCATAGGTATCGAACAGACGGAAAGCCTGCTCACCGTCAAGTTCCGTCTTGCTTTCTGCCTTCAGCTGTTCCATTGCCTTATCGAGCAGAGAGATACCCTTGTCGAGGGTACGGAGGAACGAGTCTTCCTCTTCCTTCATTACCTTTGAAATCAGCTGCTGCTGAGCCTTCAGTTCTGGGAAGGCATCGCCCATCTCTGCCACCAGCGTGGGCACGAGTTTATAGAGGAACGACTCCTTCTGTCCCAGGAAGGTATAAGCGTAGCGAACGGCACGACGCAGGATACGGCGAATCACGTAACCAGCCTTGGCATTCGAGGGCAGCTGACCATCAGCGATGGAGAAGCTGACAGCACGGAGGTGGTCAGCACAAACACGCATTGCGATGTTGATATTGTCCTGGTCCTTTGAGACAGGAGCCTTCTCCTCTTCCTCGAAAGTCACGTATTTCAGACCTGTAATCTGCTCCTCTGCCTTGATGATGGGCTGGAAGATATCGGTATCATAGTTAGAGTGCTTGCCCTGCATCATGCGAACCAGACGCTCAAAGCCCATACCCGTATCGATGACATTCATCGAGAGTTTCTCCAACGAGCCGTCAGCCTTACGGTTAAACTGCATGAACACGAGGTTCCAGATTTCAATCACCTGGGGGTCGTCCTGGTTCACCAGTTCACGACCGCTCTTGCCAGAGGCTTTACGCTGCTCTGGGGTACGAGAGTCGACGTGAATCTCTGAGCAAGGGCCACAAGGTCCTGTATCACCCATCTCCCAGAAGTTGTCATGTTTGTTACCATTGATGATATGATCCTCAGGCACGTGCTTGGCCCAATACTTGGCGGCCTCGTCGTCGCGAGGGATGTTTTCCTCGGGTGAGCCCTCGAACACAGTCACATAGAGGTCTTCTGGATTCAGTTTCAGCACATCCACCAGATACTCCCAAGCCATGTCGATGGCGCCCTCCTTGAAATAGTCGCCAAAGCTCCAGTTACCCAGCATCTCGAACATGGTGTGGTGATAGGTATCATGACCTACTTCCTCCAGGTCGTTGTGCTTACCTGAAACGCGTAGACACTTCTGAGTGTCAGCACGGCGGCGCGGTTCCGGGTCGCGAGTACCGAGAATAATATCTTTCCACTGGTTCATACCAGCGTTAGTAAACATCAGTGTGGGGTCATCTTTAATCACCATCGGTGCAGAGGGCACGATGGCATGCTGCTTCGACTCAAAAAACTTCTTGAAAGAGTCGCGAATCTCGTTTGCTGTCATTTTCTTTGTGGTTCTATTTCTTAATTGCCTGCAAAGGTACACATTTATTCTGAAACAGCCAAAACTTTCGCCAAATTAAGACTTAATTTCTACACCTAATTATTTTTTAAGGCAGCGGATATATGGCAAAATATCATGACATGAGGATAGCACGGATGCCAAACCCGCATTTTAGTCCCCGTAAAGTAGAACTTTACTCCGACTAAACCCAGACTTTACCCCTACTAAAGTCCATATTTGCATACAACAAACCAACGACTTTTGCAACCTTTTATAAACCAAGACCTTATAAAAAACTGCTTAAACGCAGAATTATCCTTACAAAAGGTCCAGACACCAGACACCCCAACAAAGAATTTAGCGCGAAAATTGGTTGTTTCGATTTTTTTTTGTACCTTTGCACGCAAGAAACTAAAGGCCAAAGAAAGCAAATGGACGACGAAATAAAGGACGACGAGATTTTGGAACAGCAAGAGTCGGAAGGTCAGAACACTGAGGGCCATTCCGACTATAAACCCGTCAGCCGCTTCGACGCAGCTGCAGTACATCACCTCAGTGGCATGTACCAGAACTGGTTTCTGGATTACGCCTCGTATGTAATCCTTGAGCGAGCCGTGCCCCATCTGGGCGACGGTCTGAAACCTGTGCAGCGACGCATTCTTCACTCGATGAAGCGCATGGATGACGGCAGATACAACAAGGTTGCCAACATCGTGGGTCACACCATGCAGTTCCACCCTCATGGCGACGCCTCTATTGGCGACGCTCTGGTGCAGCTGGGTCAGAAAGACCTGCTCATCGACACGCAGGGAAACTGGGGTAATGTGCTCACAGGCTCGAGCGCCGCAGCTCCACGATACATCGAGGCCCGACTCTCGAAGTTTGCTCTCGACACGGTATTCAACCCCAAGACCACAGAGTGGAAAATGTCGTACGATGGGCGTAACAAAGAGCCCATCACGCTCCCCGTGAAATTTCCGCTGCTTCTGGCACAGGGTGCTGAAGGTATTGCCGTAGGTCTGAGTTCAAAAATCCTGCCTCACAACTTCTGCGAGATCTGCGACGCAGCCATCGCCTATCTGCACGACCAGCCTTTCCAGCTCTACCCCGACTTCCCCACTTCTGGCAGCATCGACGTCAGCAAGTATAACGACGGACAGCGTGGCGGCTCGGTTAAGGTACGCGCCAAGATTGAGAAGATCGACCAGAAGACGCTCGTCATCCGCGAGATTCCTTTCTCAAAAACCTCCGAAACCCTGCAGGAGTCGATTGTAAAGGCTATTGAGAAGGGGAAGATCAAGGCCCGTAAGGTAGAAGACCTGACGGCTGCCAACGTTGAGATACAGGTCCATCTGGCGCCTGGCGTCTCTTCCGACAAGACCATCGACGCCCTCTATGCCTTCACCGACTGCGAGATCAACATCTCGCCCAACTGCTGCGTCATCGAGGACAACAAGCCTAAGTTCCTCACCGTGAGCGACGTCCTGCGGCACTCTACTGATCGCACCAAAGACCTAATTCGTCAGGAGTTGGAGATTCGTAAAAGCGAGTTGCTCGAGCAGCTGCACTTCCAGTCGCTGGAGCGCATCTTCATCGAAGAACGTATCTATAAAGACAAGAAATTCGAGGAAGCGCCTAATGTCGACAAGGTGTGCGAACATATCGATGAGCGCCTGACGCCTTACTATCCTAGTCTGGTTCGTGAGGTAACAAAAGACGACATTCTTAAGTTGCTCGAAATCAAGATGCAGCGCATCCTGAAGTTCAACAAGGAGAAGGCCGACGAACTGATGGCACGCCTGAAGGCAGAGATTGAGGAGATTGAGCGCGATTTGGCCAACCTCACGGAAGTGACGGCCAACTGGTTCCAGTTCCTCAAAGACAAGTATGGCAAGGATCACCCACGCCTTACGGAGATTCGCAACTTCGACACCATCGACTCTGCCAAGGTGGCCGAAGCCAACCAGAAGCTCTATATCAATCGCACAGACGGCTTCATTGGCACAGGCTTGAAGAAAGACGAGTTCGTGTGCAACTGCTCTGACCTCGACGATGTCATCATCTTCTACAGAGACGGAAAATACAAGGTCATCCGTGTGGCAGAAAAGGTGTTCGTGGGCAAGAACGTGCTCTATCTCAATGTGTTCAAGAAAAACGACACTCGTACCATTTATAATGTTGTCTATCGCGACGGCAAGAAGGGCTTCAGCTTCATTAAGCGTTTCAACATGACCACGATGATTCGCGATCGAGAGTACGACGTCACTCAAGGCACGCCAGGCTCGAAGATACTCTATTTCTCGGCCAACCCCAATGGCGAAGCTGAGGTCATCAAAGTGACGCTCGACCCCAATCCGAAAATCAAGAAGATCTTCCTCGACAAGGACTTCTCAGAAATCATGATCAAGGGACGCACCTCGAAAGGCAACCTGCTTACAAAATTCTCTGTTCATCGCATAGGCCTGAAGAGCCACGGCCACTCTACGCTGGGTGGTCGGAAAGTGTGGTACGATCCCGACGTGAACCGTCTGAACTACGACGACCACGGCCGCCTGCTGGGTGAATTCTTCGACGAAGACCAGATCCTCGTCATCCTGAAGAACGGCGACTACTACCTGTCGAACTTCGACATCAACAACCACTACGAGGAGAACATCCTGCGCATCGAGAAATACGATGCAGACAAGGTGTGGACAGCCATCCTCTACGACGCAGACAATCAGGGATATCCCTACATGAAGCGCTTCCTGATGGATGCCAGGAAGAACAAGCAGAACTGGCTCAGCGAGAATCCTGCGTCACAACTCATCCTGCTCACAGATACCCCTTATCCGCGCATTCAGATCACCTATGGCGGGGCTGACGAATTCAGAGGTTCTGAGGAATTCGACGCAGAACAGTTCATTGCCGTCAAAGGCTACAAGGCAAAAGGCAAACGCCTCACAACCTACCAGATAGAGAACATCGTAGAGCTCGAACCTACCCGTTTCCCTGAAGTACCTGAAAGTCAGGATACACCAGACACGCCAGACGAGGAAGAAGAGACCCCCGATTCTGATACGGGCAAGGTTGCGACTGAGCAAGAACAGAACGAGCCAATTCATGCCGACGAGCACGAGCAAGCTCGGACAAAGGTTAAAAGCGAACAGCAGATTCGCGACGAAATGATAGGTCAATTACGTTTATTCGATGACGAAGAATAAGATTGTGTTGATGCTGCTACTGGCTGTTGCTCTCGCAACGAGAGCACAGACGGTTACCCAGATGCTGGGCATTGGCCCATCTCGCATCCTCGACACCTATCTCACTCAGGAACACTTTTCCGGTACCGGCTTCACCTATTTATATATAAAGGAGCAACAAAAGCCGGAAACACCCTGGAGCACCATCATCGAACACGAGTTCGACTTCTCCACCACAGAGGACCGAAGCGGCAATGCCTCGATGCTCGAAGGCAACTACAATATCTATTGGGGCAGATTCCATCAGTGGCTCATCGGCGACAAACTTCGCCTTCAGGCGGGAGGCGTGGCTAATGCCGACCTTGGGTTTGTCTATAACATGATCAGTTCAAACAATCCTGCTCAGGCCAGAGCATCAGTCAATATCATGCCCTCAGGCATTGCCAACTACGGTTTCCATCTTTGGCAACAGCAGTTCAACCTGCGCTACGAGTTGGCCCTGCCATTGGTAGGCATCATGTTCAGTCCTAACTACGGACAGTCGTACTACGAGATATTCTCGCGGGGCAACTACGACCACAACATCATCCCTACCACATTCATCAGCGCCCCCACCTTCCGCCAACTCCTCACCATCGAATGGCATACGGGGAAGAAGTGGAACATACGTATGGGCTATCTGGGCAACTACCAGCAAGCCCAAGTCAATAATCTCAAGCAGCACATCTATACCCACCGTGTCATGCTTGGCATATCCCGCAGCCTATGAAGAAACTGTTGCTATACTTCACGTTGACACTGACGCTCGCGTCCTGCGTCGACACCGAGGAGTTCGAGAACACCCCCTCTGGCAACCTGGAGGCATTGTGGAGAATCATCGACGAGCACTACTGCTTCTTCGACTACAAGCAGCAGGAATACGGGCTCGACTGGCAGCATATATATAATATATATAATGTACGCGCGGAAAACAACCTTAACGACGAGCAGTTATTCGAGGTTCTCACGTCTATGCTCGCTGAATTACGCGATGGTCACGTCAACCTCGGAACAGCCTTCGACTACGGACGCTACTGGAACTGGCACGAGGATTACCCCACCAATTTCAGCGATACCATCCAACGGCGATATCTGGGTACAGACTATCGCATAGCCAGCGGACTGGAATACCGCCTGCTCGACGACAATATAGGCTATGTATACTATGGTAGCTTTGCAAGTCCTATTGGCGAGAGCAATCTCGACGAAGTCTTCCAGTATCTGGCCTTCGCCAACGGACTCATCATCGATATCCGAGGAAACGGCGGTGGCGAACTTACCAATGCAGAGAAACTGGCTGCCCGCTTCTGTAACGAAAAGACACTCGTGGGCTACATGCAGCACAAGAAAGGCAAGGGGCACAACGATTTCTCGAAAATGGAGGCCCAGTATATCGAGCCTTCCTCACGCCTGCGATGGCAGAAGAATGTCGTTGTGCTGACCAACCGTGAGGTGTTTAGTGCAGCCAACGAATTCGTGAAATATATGAAATGCTTCCCACAAGTCAAGATTGTTGGTGATCGGACAGGAGGCGGAGCAGGACTACCCTTCTCCTCTACCCTGCCTAACGGATGGACCGTCCGCTTCTCAGCCTGCCCCATGTACGACCGTCAGCAACAGCAAACGGAATTCGGCATCGATCCAGACTACAATATCGGACTCAAACAGTCAGATTTTGTTAAAGGCGTCGATACGCTGATAGAATTTGCACGCAAACTTTTGGTGGAATGAAAAATTTATATTACCTTTGCACCCGGTTTTTACGGAAAATTGAATTGACTTTGTCGATTCACGCGCCTGTGGCGGAATTGGTAGACGCGTCAGACTTAGGATCTGGTGTCGCAGGACGTGCAGGTTCGAGTCCTGTCAGGCGCACCTGAAACGAACTAACGGAAACAATATGTAAGGTATGATAAATAAAGGGAAAAACTGCCCAAAAGGCAGCAGAATGGCAGAAAATGAAGATATTTTCGAAAAAAAATTAATTTTTTCTTGCACATTTGGAAATAATTACCTACTTTTGTCACCGATTTATATAAATTAATGCATAGATATATCATATTTTAATTGTTTAATTATAATTTTTAAGTTCAAATGAAAAAGAAAATTATTAATGGTATTCTGATGACTGCAATGCTCTTTGCAGGCACAACATCATTTGTTTCTTGTAAGGACAACGTGGACGACATCGCTTCACAGATTTACAAGGACATCGACAAAGTTAAGGCTGAGTTGGAGACCAAGATTGCAGGTCTTGACACTCGTCTCACCTCATTGGAGGGTAAGGTTACAGCTCTTGAGGGCAAGGTAACTTCTCTTGAGGGTGAGGTAGCTCAGATTAAGAACGACCTCGCTGCTCTTGATACCCGCGTATCAAACGCAGAAAAAGAGATTGCTGACCTGAAGGCTCGCACAGAGGCTGTTGAGGCTGCTGTAAAGGCTCTTGAGGAGCAGATGAACAACCTCATCACCGACGTTAACGTTGAGGAGACTCTCGACGCTGTTCTCGGCACCATCAACCTGCCTGGTTTCAATCCTGGAACTCTCGCATCTTACTATGGCATCAACCACACTGGCATCGACCTCTTCCCATACGTAGGTGAGGATTGCAACGTTGATATCGACGCTCATAGTCTGACAAAGGACGATATTAAGGGTGTTACTCCTGTTTCTATCGTTGACGACGGTCTGATTTCAGGCTTCGAGGGCAACGTAGGTAAGGTTTACTTCACCGTTAACCCCAACACTGTTGACGCTTCTAAGGTTAACTTCTCATTCGTAAACAGCCTGGGTCAGGACGCTGGTCTGACACTGAGCGATGTTCAGGAGTCTAACCACCTGATCACATGGGCTCTTGGCAAGCACGGTAACGGTATCGTTGCTACTCGCGGTGAGAATGGCGCAAACCTCTATGAGGCTACCGTAACTCGTTACGTTCAGGACCTCGTAAAGGCTAAGACTTGGAACCTCGTTGACATCCAGAACTTCCTGAACCTCCAGGATCTCAAGGACGATGCTAAGGCAGCTATTGAGAAGGCTAAGGAAGGCAGCAAGAAGGCTGGTGCTAAGAGCTTGGTAATGGAGGCTCTCCAGATTATCCAGAACTACTACAACAAGATCGACTCAGAGGGTAAGGGCATTAATCTCTATGGTCTGAAGGCTTCTTGGACTGGCGCTGACGGCGTTGAGAAGAGCTTCGTTAAGGACTTCAGCATCACTAGCGTAGCTATCGAGCCTCTGTCATACAACACATTCTGGACACTCGACAAGAGTGGCAAGGCTGCTGCTAAGAACCTGCTCGGCGTTGACGATTTTGATGCTATCAAGGGTATTGTTTACACCATCGCTAAGGCTACTGATTCAAAGAAGACTATGGACCGCGTAAAGAACTATCTGGACAAGGAGTCTGATAAGCTGGCTACCTTCAGAGAGGGTCACGAGTTCTTCGATGCAGTTGCTCCTATCATACTGTTCATCGGTACAGATGGTGTTAACCGCTTGGTTCCTGAGATGACTCTTAAGTCAGCAGAGAGCGAGATCACATTCATCTTGACTTCACCTACAGAGGAGTACCTCGTACCTGCAGCCTTCAAGTACGTTGCTGTTAAGCAGGGTGGCAAGGTTGTTGAGTCACACCTCGAGGCTGGTAACAACAAGATCATCAAGCTGACTCTCCCAATGGGCGCTTCTGAGATTGTATACAGCACAGTTGACTACGCTGGTTACACAGTTACTAAGAGATATCCTATTACCCGCGTTGAGTAATAGTATAAGGTTGAAGTGAGTAATTAACATTGTGAATTAAAAAAAACAAAGTAATAGATATGAAAATGAAGAAAGCAATATTGTCTTGCCTGATGCTGATGGCTGGTCTGTCAGTATCTGCTCAGGAGCAGAAAGGTACGACAGAATACGTCTTCGAGCCGCACTGGTACGTACAGCTTCAGGCTGGTGGCCAGTACACCACAGGTGAGGCTAAATTCGGCGACCTCATTTCTCCCAACGTACAGGTAGGTGTTGGCTACCAGTTCTCTAAGGCACTGGGTGCTCGCTTTGCTGTAAACGCTTGGCAGGGTAAGGCTGGCTATTCAAAGGAAGCTACAGATAAGCTGGGATTCGGCGACCTGAACTACAAGTTCAACTACTTCGCTCCCTCTATCGACCTGACTTTCGATCTGTCTAACATCATCGCAGGTTTCAACCCCAACCGTGTAGTTAGCTTCGGCGCTTTCATCGGTGGTGGTGTTAACTTCCGTTCAACAAGTGATGAGGCTGAGCAGACACGTAATCTGATCAAGTTCACATCTACCGATTGGACTCCTATGTTCGAGAATAAGTCAGCTGTTCTGCCTTTCGCACAGGCTGGTCTGACTGTTGACTTCAAGGTTAGCGACGCTGTTAAGCTCGGTGCTGAGTTGAATGGTAACATCCTGGGTGACAAGTTCAACTTCAAGGATGCTGGCAACCCTGACTCTTACATCAACCTCCTCGTTGGCGCAAAGATTGCTCTTGGCAAGACCTACTCTACCAAGTTCATCCCCGCTCCAGAGCCCGAGATTAAGTATGTTGAGAAGATCGTTGAGAAGATTGTTGAGGTACCCGCTGCTGCTCCCGCAGCTGCTGAGCCCCTCCGTCGCGATATCTTCTTCCAGATCAACAAGACTATCATCCGTGAGTCTGAGGCCCAGAAGGTTCAGGACATCGTAGCTTACATGAACCAGAATCCTACCTCTAAGGTTATGATCACTGGTTACGCTGACGCTGGTACTGGTAACGATAAGATCAACGATCGTCTGGCCGCTGGTCGTGCTGACGCAGTTGTTAAGGCCCTGAAGGCCGCTGGTATCGCTGAGAGCCGCATTAGCTATGACAGCAAGGGTGCTCGCGTTCAGCCTTTCGAGGACAACGACAGCAACCGTGTATCTATCTGCATCGCTGAGTAATCTCAATAACAGATAAGACTATAAAGCCCGGTCCCAAAATGGGGCTGGGCTTTTTCTTTAACATTAAACAAAAGTATATATGAAAAAAATATCTACTCTAATTCTTTTTGCAGCCTTTGCTCTCGGTGCCTACGCTCAGAGTGATGGTTACTACCATATCAAAAATACCGTCACAGAGCGTTATATGGTAATGGCCGACAACCAGTATGATTTCAGCGCTGGTACAGGTACAGCTGATGTCGCAGCCATCATCACCATCAAGTCACTCAGTGAAGTTAACACCCATCCTGGTGCGGTAGCCTATCTGAAAAAAGTAAAGGGCACCGAAGATCAGTATGATATTTCTGCACAAGGCACAAGTATAGGCAAGGGATCAAACGGCAAACTCTATCCCCACTTTACAGCTGTAAGTGGTGGCTACCAGATTTGGGGCAGCTATAGCGGTGCTACAGAGTATCTGAACGACACACCTCAGGACAGTGGGTCGGAAACAGGCAAACTGACCATTAAGGGAACTAAGGCACGTACATGGAAACTCTACCCTATTGGTAAGGGTGATCACTACATTGGCATCAAACCAATGGTACATACCAACGATGGCTACTGGGCAACCATCTATTGCAGTTTCCCCTTCAAACTTGGCAGTGGTATGACAGCCTACTATGTCAACAAGGTAAATAAAGGTGGTTTCCAGTTGAAGAAGGTTACCGACAATGTTATTGCAGCAACCTTTCCTGTACTGGTTAAATTGGCTGGTTCAAGCGCCTCTGACAATAAGATCACACCTATGACAAGCGGTGGCAGCGAGCCAAGCGATAACCATCTGTATGGTCGCTATTTCGACAGCAGTGCTTCAAAACACGTGAACCGTCTGGCATATAACTCCAGATCCATGCGTGTGCTCGGTAAAGACGAGAATGGTAAGCTTGCTTTCGTCGTTGCATCAGCAAGCGATCTGACTGACGGAGCCTATATTCCTCATAACAGACCATACCTCGAAGTTTCTTCTGGTTCTGCAGACATAATGACAGAAGATGGCTACACAGGCATAGAGAGCATTGAAGCAGAAGAGAAAGCAGACAACAAGATCTACACTCTCGCTGGTCAGGAGCTGCCTGCCAACGTTACGCCTAAAGCTGGCATCTACATCAAGAACGGTAAAAAGATCGTAATTAAGTAAGAAGTATACAGCTAACAAATAATAAAAAATCCCCGTCACTGGCGGGGATTTTTTATTATTTGTATTAGAAAATTCTCTTGGTGAATTTCACATTCAATACTGGATAAACCTTAAAGGTCTTAGCCAGATCAACATAGTCACCAACCTGTCCGCTGATATTTCTAACATCCTTCGTCAGGTTGATACCGTCATGCATATAAAGATCAGGCGAACCACCCCAGAACCAAACGCCGGCATCGAAAGAAACCTTCCAATCGTCACGGTTCTTCATCAGACGTCCACCATATCCAAAGCCCAAGTAAGGTTTGAATGCATTTGATTTAGCCTTTACAACAACCATTCCTTTTGAATTTGGAACCATTACATAAGGATCTCCCTCCCTATGAATCAATTCTCCATAAGAGTCATAGATGTCATGTGTAAATTCACCCAGTTTAAAGCCCATTCGTCCTGCATCCCGGAACATCTTCTCCTGATGAGGATTCAAATAAGATTCATAAGGCTCGCTGGGGTTCTGAGGATTAGGTAATGTTATAACCGGATCACCATTCATGACATTGTCATACATTCGGTTATACATACCAATAGAGAGCAGAGTAACCATAGCCTCTGTAGTATTAACAGCCTCTGCAAACTTTGAAGCCCCCCAATAGAATCCTGCCGTGAAATGAATATTCTTAGACCAATTATCATTTGCCTTAAATGGGAAGACATCAACCAACAACTTAAAGTTGTTCATGGTTGGCTTACCTGCCATATCGATATGATCATCTGCATCAAAGCCAGAGAAAGAATAGAGCATCTCAGACATACGGTCAAAACGTGTTTCAACACGATTTCCATTAGCATCATATCGACGAGCCGGCTCATCACCAACAATAACATCAAACTGCATATTCTTCGTGAAATGAGGCGTGAAATCATAGCCTGCACGGAGCTGCACATACTCACCGATTGGCGAAGAAAGCTCCAAACCAAGACCTGTAGTACCTGCTGTGAGCGATACATCCATATGCTGGAGGATATCATGTTCCTTCCAATACTGAAGAACAGGAATATACTCCGACTGCTTGTCATTAAGTACGGGCAGTTTCTTTTGGCTTTCAGTCTGCGCCATAGTAGTCACCCCAAAGCTGGCCATAGCCAGCAGAATCATCACTTTTTTCATTTAGTTATCCTTTAATATTATTGATTATATCATATTTATCTCATTCGCCAACTTCCTGCCTGCTCCACCATAGGCACCACAATCTCTTCATTCGTAGAGTCTCCATAGCAAAGCACCAGGAATACATTTACAGAGTTCAATACAGTATCACGCATAGCCCTGGAGATACGTACCTCACGAATACCATGATGTAAGGCCTCCTGCTGCGCCATAAACTGACGGTATGTAACCTGCAACTGCTCACTATAGTCCGCAGGCAGACTGTCTGCGCCGCTCTTACCTTCCAGAAACAGATTATATTCCTCTCTGACCAGGTGATCGTAATAGCCCTTGGCCGCCAAAGAAGCTAACTCCTCTGGCGTCGGCCCAGAACAAGCACACGCTGCGATTAAGACCAGCCAAGTCCAAAACAGATATTTCATTTACTTCTGACGTACAAAGACATTAATCGGCGAACCTGTAAGCGTCCAGTTCTCTCGGATTTTATTCTCCAGAAAGCGCTTGTAAGGCTCCTTGATGTATTGTGGAAGGTTGGCATAGAACACAAAAGTAGGAATCTGTGTATCAGGTACCTGTGCCACATACTTAATCTTAATATACTTACCTTTTACTGAGGGAGGCGGGAAAGCCTCTATCAACGGCAACATCACCTCGTTAAGTTTCGAAGTACCGATCTTCGCCTTGCGGTTCAGATAGACCTCCTTAGCTGTCTCCAACACCTTGAAAATACGCTGTTTAGTAAGCGCCGAGGCAAAGATGATGGGGAAATCGACAAATGGTGCCATACGCTGACGAATAGCATTCGTAAACGTATCAATAACCACCTGAGACTTTTCTTCTACAAGATCCCATTTATTAACGACTACGACCAGTGATTTATTGTTCTTCTGGATCAATTGGAAGATATTCATATCTTGCGCCTCAATACCACGCGTGGCGTCGATCATCAGAATACAGACATCACTGTTCTCGATAGCTCGGATGGAGCGCATTACCGAATAGAACTCCAAATCCTCCGTCACCTTATTTTTACGACGGATACCTGCCGTATCAACAAGATAGAAGTCGAAACCAAACTTATCATAGCGAGTATATATACTGTCACGTGTTGTTCCGGCAATCTCCGTCACAATATTACGTTCCTCACCAATAAAAGCATTGATAATACTCGACTTACCGGCATTAGGACGACCAACAACGGCAAAACGGGGGATGCCATCCTCCAAATCATCCTTTGCTTTCTCTGGTAACAGTTCGAGCACCTTATCAAGTAAGTCGCCTGTACCACTACCTGTAGCAGCGCTGATGGGATACGGATCGCCCAATCCGAGTTTATAGAACTCGTACTGATCATAAAGATCCTTACCATCGTCGGCCTTATTAGCCACAAGTATTACAGGCAGTTTTGCACGACGCAGAATCTGAGCCACATCCATGTCCCAGCCTGTTACACCATTATTAATGTCACAAAGGAAAAGCACCAGATCTGCTTCCTCTGTGGCAATAATCACCTGTTTACGGATTTCCTCCTCGAATATATCATCTGAGTTTACGACCCAGCCGCCTGTATCTACTACAGAAAATTCGCGACCATTCCACTCACATTTGCCATATTGGCGATCACGGGTAGTGCCTGCCTCATTGCTGACGATTGCCTGACGAGACTTCGTCAAGCGGTTGAATAGGGTTGATTTCCCCACATTCGGGCGTCCTACGATTGCTACTAAATTTCCCATATAACTCTCTTTTTCTGCAACAGACAGCAGGACTTAAGGACTATTACAATCAAAAAGTCATGTTCTGTTGCTAAATTCTTACTCAGGGTTGTATCCGAAATGATTGAGTTCACGCTCTGACGAGCGCCAATCTTTGTCGACCTTCACAAAGATCTCCAGGAAGATCGGTTTGTCGAAGAATTTCTCTAACGACTTGCGAGCCTCAGTACTAACCTTTTTCAAGGCTACGCCCTGATGGCCTATAATAATGCCTTTCTGGCTATCACGCTCCACATAGATGACGGCATTGATATGAATATGCTTCTCGTCTTCTTTGAAGCGCTCTACGCTGACCTCTACAGAGTAAGGGATCTCCTTATCGTAATACAGCAAAATCTTTTCACGGATAATCTCCGACACGAAGAAACGGGCTGGTTTATCCGTCAGTTGGTCTTTGTCAAAAAAGGCCGGACTCTCAGGAAGCAACTCCTGAATGCGGCGAAGAAGCATGTCCACACCAAACTTATTCTTAGCAGAAATCGGCAAGATTTCAGCATTCGGCAGCAAGCGATGCCAATGTTCAACAATCTCACCCAATCTGGCTTCACCGCCTGCCAATTCATCAATCTTATTAATCAACAGCAGCACAGGGATATCCATCTTCTGCACTTTCTCAAGGAAATCCATGTTCTTTTCTGGATTCTCTACAACATCTGTCACATAGAGCAAAATGTCTGCATCCTGCAAGGCCGACTCTGAAAAAGCGAGCATCGACTCCTGAAGTTTGTAGTTTGGCTTCAACACACCTGGTGTATCAGAAAAGACGATTTGCATTTCTGGTGTATTAACAATCCCCATAATACGGTGACGGGTTGTCTGCGCCTTGAAAGTAGCAATGGAAATACGCTCACCAACCAATTGGTTCATGAGCGTACTTTTACCTACGTTGGGGTTACCAACGATATTTACGAATCCTGCTTTATGACTATTTACTGCCATCGTAAGCCCATTTGTAGTAAGATGCGCCATGTACGAATCCTGCACCGAAGGCGGTGAAAATCATGTTGTCACCTTTCTTTAGCTTACTTTCGTTGTCCCAGATGGCCAATGGAATGGTTGCAGCACTAGTATTACCATAGTGTTCGATGTTAACCATCACCTGATCCATCGGAAGTTCCAAACGTTTGGCTACCGCCTCGATGATACGCATATTTGCCTGATGAGGAACAACCCACTGGATATTATCCTTATTCAGGCCGTTACGTTCAGCAATCAATGCGCAGTCATTGCTCATGTTCGTCACAGCATAGCGGAACACCGTACGTCCCTCCTGATAAAGGTAGTGCAGACGATGATCAACTGTGAAGTGCGATGGCGGGCAGACAGACCCTCCAGCCTTCATATGAAGGAACGGGAGACCTTTACCATCTGTACGGAGATAAGAATCCATTACACCGATGTTCTGTTCCTCGGTAGCCTCTAAAAGCACGGCAGCGGCACCATCTCCGAAGAGAGGGCATGTCTGACGATCCTTATAGTCTGTTACCGACGACATTTTATCAGCGCCGATGACGATGATTTTCTTGTAGCGACCGCTCTGAATCATCGTTGCTGCCACGTCGAGCGTATAGAGGAAGCCACAGCAGGCACCCCAGAAATCAAACGCAAAAGCGTTTTTCAGACCAAGTTTGCCTAACACGATAGATGCTGTGGAAGGAAACTTATAATCCGCCGTTGAAGTGGTAACAATCAGCGCATCAATCGTATCAGGGTCAACGCCGGTCTTCTGTAACAACTGTTTGGCTGCCTTACGCGCCATATAGCTGGTACCGAGACCTTCCTCTGTGAGGATGCGGCGTTCCTTGATACCGACACGCGTCATAATCCACTCATCGTTGGTGTCAACCATCCTCGACAACTCCTCGTTGGTGAGAATGTAGTCGGGGACGTAGCCACCGATGCCGGTGATTATAGCGTTGATTCTATCCATTACTCAGCTACTTCGTCCTCTTTCTTGATAGCAACCTTACCACGATAGTAACCGCAAGTGGGGCATACGGTGTGATAAACATAATATGCGCCACAGTTAGGGCATACTGCGAGTGTAGGAGCTACTGCCTTGTCGTGAGTACGACGCTTGAGTGTACGAGTCTTTGACTGTCTTCTTTTAGGATGTGCCATAATTATTTTAAATTTTAAATTTAACTTTTAACTTTTCTCTTTTAATTTCAAGAGTTTTTCCCATCGGGGGTCTATCGGCTGGTTGGACACCTCATCGCTGCTTCGGTCAGCTGACAGCTCTTCCAGAGCTTGCGTCATGGCAGGGTTGCACTTGCCAGGTGCATGCACATGCCTGATGGG
>JAEEGK010001314.1_pt1 | contig 62460 bp, 54 predicted proteins | sample 8958771 | NCBI WGS metagenome assembly JAEEGK01 (sample SAMN16246547, study PRJNA631951) | gut metagenome | biome: gut microbiome; feature: rumen; material: SC-attached | host: Bos | place: Iran: Karaj | collected 2018-10 | reverse complement strand
TCCGACGATGTAGCCGGTTTGGAGGACCAGACCACTCCGTGCGTGTCGTCGCATTGGGCAATCAGTTGTCGGACTGCTTGCCAATAGGATTTTTTGTCATCGGCGGATAGAATAGAAGGAATGTGCTTTTTCAGAATTGTATTCCAGTCTGTGTCAGCGAGTTGCTTATACGGAAAAAAGTAATTCACCATGTTCCAGTAACGGTACAAGGCCAGCAGGCGGTACCCGGCGTCGGGGCACTCCATATCCTCGTATGGGTTCTCATGGATGAATTTCGCCACCTTCAGCCAGGGTGACTCATAAGTTACGTAGAAATAGCCGTTGTTGCGGTTCAGATACACGTTTATCAACAGTTTGTAGAGTTTAGGAGAGAGATTGTCGGGATTAATCCACGACAAATCGGGCTTCAGAACAGCGTTCGTGTCAACGGGTTTGACGTCTTTGTTCGCAGGAATTTTCCCGAAATGGGTAATCCATTTGACCAGGTATGCGTCACGTTGCTTGTTGTCCGTAACCTTCAGGTAGCCGGGAAGCATCCGGAAAAGCTCGTAATCCCAGTTGTAATCACCTTTGGATATAACTGGGTGGTGATATTTCAGAAAACCCCAAATACGACCTAATAGCTCAAGGTTGTCCACCAGTTGCGGGGTCATTTCGGGAAAAACCACGTTGGAACCATGGTCATACGTCGTGTCTTGTCTTGCGCCAGGCTTGTTGGATGGTGTTTGTGCGAAAGAGATGGTCGCACAGAAAAGGAGAAGGAAGGTGAAGATGATGTGTTTTTTCATAATGTTAACTATACGGCTGAATAATTTTTCATATCAATTAGCAAGATTTTAATAAAAACTGCGGCAAAATGTATTATTTACTTTTCTTCTCATACTTCTTCTTCACAATCTCACACGATTCGGCAATCAACTTTTTGAGCAACTCGTCGGAGATAGTTGGCAGGTTGATACCAATCCAGTACTTGGCATTGAAGTGGTTGTCGGGGGGAGTCACGCCATCGGCGGTGTCGAGCAGTTCGGCGATGCGCTCGGGATGGCACTTCACCACCACTTTGAGGTCGTTGAGGTCGCAGTAGCAGAAGGTGTGCCCGCTGACGTAGAACACCAGCACGGAGTCGCCGCCGGGCATCTTCGCGAACGGCAGCTTCTCCTCAACTTCGCCCAACAGGAGGCAATATTCACGGAATTCTTCAATGTTCATTACCTATGCTTTTTGCTGTGTGGCTCATGTGTCACGAGGAAATTATACGTGTAGATTCGTGCGATATGCGGGGATTACAACTTTCCGAAATAATACTGTCTTTTCCCGACACTCGCCTTTCCATACTGGATGGCGTTCTTCGGACAGTGGTGGAAGCAGGCATCGCAGATGGTGCAGTGACTGTGCCATTTCGGGCGGCCGCCTTCCAGGGTGATGTTCTGTAACGGGCAGACACTTACGCACTTTCCGCACGAGATGCAGTCATCGGTGCTGTGGAACGGCTCGTCGGAGACCCATTTGTAGAAGCCTTTTCCGATGACGTTGGTCTTGAAACGCGGGAAGATGCCCCGTCGCATCTCCGACACGGACTTCCGTTCGGTGATGTTGCTGATGACCTCTGGAAGATGCGCCTTTGCCTTCTCGATTTTACGCTTTGCGACCTCGGGCTTGTCGATGCCAAAGCCCGCCATATTGACGTATGTGTTCGGCATCTGGAAGCAGAAATCGGCACTCAACTGCAATCTGATTTTCGCAAGATGTTCAGCGAAAACCTTTTCCGCCACTCCACCGTTGTCGCCGCAAGTGACCGCCATCCACACGTAGGTGGGTGCGTGCTCAAACCTCAACTTCCGCACGAACTCCAATACAAGATGCGGCGGTTGCCACGAATAGATGGGAAAGACGAATCCCACCCGCTCGCCCTCGGCAAGGGTGTACTTGAAACGGCCCTCGCGCTTGGCTTCGGGAATGAAAACGAGCTGCTCGTCAAGGGCTTGCGCAATGTTTTCGGCAATAAAACGGCTGTTGCCGCAACCAGAGAAGTAGAAAATCATAACGATGAGGTTTTAGGGACGGCAAAGGTACATATTTTAATTAAAAAATATCAAGTTTACTTAAACATACAGGTTTGCATTTGGGCAACTTATTAAAAATAAATACAGCAGGGAAAAATGCAATCTTTCCCTGCTGTATTTTGTTTGTAATAAATATTACTCGCTCAGCACGCAAACGAGATTTCTGTCGCCGTAAGCGTCGTCGATCTTGCCGACGGTCGGCCAGTACTTCTCGGTGTGCGGCAGCGGGAAGGCAGCCTGCTGACGGGTGTAGGGGCGATCCCACGTGTCGGCGCAGACCACATTCATGCTGTGCGGAGCGTTCTTGATGAGGTTGTTGGCTTTGTCGGCCTTGCCCTCTTCGATGTCGCGGATCTCCTGACGGATGGCGATCATCGCGTCGCAGAAGCGGTCGAGCTCGCTCAGCGGTTCGCTCTCGGTGGGTTCCACCATCAAGGTGCCGTGCACCGGGAAGGCCACCGTCGGAGCGTGGAAACCGTAGTCCATCAGTCTCTTGGCGATGTCACCGACTTGCACGCCCGCATGTTTGTCGAACTCGTTGCAGTCGAGGATCATCTCGTGGGCGCACATGCCGTTGGTGCCCGTGTAGAGGATCTTGTAGTCCTTCTCCAAACGTGCACGCATGTAGTTGGCGTTCAGGATAGCCGTCTTGGTGACTTCCGTCAAGCCCTTGCCGCCCAACATCTTCAAATAACCGTAGGTGATCGGGATCAGGTAGGCGCTGCCGTAAGGAGCCGTGGCCACCTGGCTGCCCTGTTCACCGCCGACCTTCACGGTAGCGTGGTTCGGGAGGAACGGGACGAGCTTCTCGCACACACCGATCGGGCCAACGCCAGGACCGCCACCGCCGTGAGGCATGGCGAAGGTCTTGTGCAGGTTGAGGTGACAGACATCGGCGCCCATGGTGCCCGGAGAGGTGAGACCCACCTGGGCGTTCATGTTGGCACCGTCCATATAAACCAGACCGCCGTTCTCGTGGATGATCTTGATGATTTCGAGGATGCCTTCCTCAAACACGCCGTGCGTGGAAGGATAGGTGATCATCAAGCAGGAAAGGTTGTCTTTGTATTGTTCGGCTTTCGCGCGCAGGTCGTCGATATCGACTTCGCCGTGCTCGGTTGCCTTCACCACGACGATCTTGTTGCCGGCCTTGGCGGAAGAAGCAGGGTTGGTACCGTGTGCGGAAGACGGGATCAGGCAGATGTTGCGGTGACCCTCGCCGCGGCTGAGGTGGTAGTTACGGATAACGGTCATGCCGGCATACTCGCCCGCAGCGCCGGAGTTCGGCTGCAGGGAGATGGCGGCGAAACCGGTGATCTTGGCCAACCAGTTGCAAACCTCATCCAACATCTCCTTGAAGCCCTCGGCTTGGTCAGCGGGAGCGTACGGGTGAATGTTGCAGACTTCTGCCCAGCTCAGCGGCAGCATCTCGGCGGCGGCGTTGAGCTTCATGGTGCAGGAACCCAGCGGAATCATGGCGCGATTCAGCGACAAATCCTTGACTTCCAGCATCTTCATGTAACGCATCATCTCGGTTTCGGAGTGATACTGGTTGAAGATTTTGTGCTGCATGAACGGGCTCTTACGGGTCAGTTCAGCAGGGATGTGCAGGTCGGGAATACCGCATCTGCCGTCGCACACATGTGGGGTGAACGGCTTGCCGGCGGCGATGGCCAGCACTTCGAGGATGTCGTTGACATCGTCGTGGGTGACGGTCTCGTCCAACGAAATAGTGAAGCAACGCTCGCAGTGGTAGCAGAGGTTGATCTCCTTCGACAGGGCCACCTTCTTCACGTCCTCACAGGTGAGGCCTTCGGGCGTTTCGAGGCAGAGGGTGTCGAAATAGTTTTCGTTATACTGTTTGAAGCCGTACTTGGCTGCTTCTTCAGCGAGAACGCCAGCCAACACGTTGATTTTCACAGCTTTGTTCTTTAGTCCCTCGGCACCGTGCCACATGCCGTAGAAACCGGCCATGATGGCGGTGAGGGCGCTGGCGGTGCAGATGTTGGAGGTTGCGCGCTCGCGTTTGATGTGCTGCTCGCGGGTCTGCAGGGCCATACGCACGGCGCGGTTGCCTTGTGCATCGACGGTAACACCGATGATACGGCCGGGCATCTGGCGCAGGAACTCTTCCTTGCAAGCGTAGAAACCGGCGGCGGGGCTGCCGTAGCCCATCGGGATGCCGAAACGTTGGGTAGAGCCGACCACGCAGTCAGCGCCCCATTCGCCCGGAGGCGTGAGCAGTGTCAAGGCCAGCAGGTCGGTGGCTACGCCCACGAAGATGTTCTTGGCGTGTGCTTTCTCGACCCATGCGCTGAAATTGTGGATGCTGCCCCAGTAGCTCGGGTATTGGATCATCGCGCCGAAGAAGGTCTCGTCGAGTTCCACTTGGTCGGGTTTGCCGATCACGAGCTCGATGCCGTGAGGAGCGGCGTTGGTCTTCATCACGCCGATGGAGTGCGGGAAAACGCCCTCAGCGACGAAATATTTCACCACGTTGTTCTTCTGTTGCTCGCGGCTGCGGCTGCGGAAGAACATCAGCATCATCTCGCCGGCGGCCGTGGCGTCATCCAGCATGGAAGCGTTAGCCAACGGCATGGCGGTCAGGCTGCTGATCATCGTCTGGTAGTTCAGCAAAGCTTCGATGCGGCCTTGGGAAATCTCCGCCTGGTACGGAGTGTAGGAGGTGTACCAGCCCGGATTCTCGAAAATGTTGCGCAGGATCACCGCAGGGGTGTAGGTGTTGTAGGTACCCATACCGATGTAGGAGCGGTAGATCTTGTTCTTCGCCATCAGGCTGTGGATATGGTTGAGGTATTCGCCTTCGGTCATGCCGTCGGGAAGATCCAGCGGCTTCGGCAGGCGGATGGCGGCGGGAACCGTCTTCTCAATCAGTTCGTCCATCGTCTTGACACCGATGACATCTAACATTTTCTGTTGTTCGCTCACGGCAGGACCATTGTGTCTGCACGTAAAATCGTCTTTAATTATCATATTGATTATCAGTTTGTTATTAATACTTTTGGACAAAATTTAAGAAAGGCAAAGATACATTTTTTTAGTTATCTTCACGTATCGCTTGTATCTGCGTGGTATTATTTCTACATCATCTTTACGTTGAGCGGGAAATACCATAATTTGATATTTTCCTGCAAACTGCGCAGAACATCGCAACAATGCTTTATACGTGTAGATACGCGTGATACGCGGAAATATCCCGTAAAAACATCGTCATGATTTTCGGCATCGGATATTGTTCGATGTTGTCGAAATCGATAATGGTTTGGTTACTGGATAGTTTTGGTAATTTTTTGACGCTTTTCACGTAGAAATGCGCGTGGATGATTTGGTGGGAGAGGGTTTCCCGTGCGGAGAATACAGGGGTGTCGGCAAAATCATCCGAACCTGTTTCCGTCAAAGGGAATTGGTACATATTTTTCCAAATATCGTTTCCTGATCTTTTCTCAATAATGGTTTTATTATCAGAAAGATAGATGGTGTAATGGAAATAGCGGTGTTTTTGTTCGGCTTTCTTCTTTTTGATGGGAAGAATATCCACCAGATTGTTGTTCAGAGCGTAACAGTCTGGTTGAAAAGGACATTCTTCACATTTCGGATTTTTCGGGGTGCAGTGCATCGCGCCGAAATCCATGGCCGCTTGGTTGAAAATGCCGGGACGATCACAGTCAATTTGTTCGTTGCATATTGCCGTAATCTGCTTTGCTATAACAGGTTGCGACACATCCTCGCAAATACCGAATATCCGGCTGATGATGCGGATAACATTGCCATCCACGGCAGGGTAGGGCAGATGAAAGGCAATGGAAGCGATAGCAGCGGCGGTGTAAGCTCCTATTCCTTTGAGCGACAGAATTTTATCGTATTCTTTGGGGAATTGTCCATGGTGCACCGTCATGATTTCGTGGGCGGCAGTGTGCATATTGCGGGCGCGGGAGTAGTAACCCAGTCCCTGCCACACTTTCAACACACGCTCTTCTTTAGCCTCCGCCAACGCCTTGACATTCGGGAAGTTGTCGATGAACCGAAGATAGTAATCCCAGCCCTGCTGCACGCGGGTCTGCTGCAGGATGATTTCGGAAACCCAGATTTTGTAGGGGTCGGTTTCGCCGCGCCACGGCAGGTCGCGCTTGTGTTCCTCGTACCAGGCAATCAGCGTGTCGGCAAAAGCCATAGCTTAGTTGTTCTGTATCAGTTGGAAGAGCTGATCCAGATTGGGAGTGAGGATGATTTCCGTGCGACGGTTTTTGGCGCGTGCTTCAGGTGTATCGTTCACATCCAAAGGCAGATATTCGCTCCGTCCAGAGGCGGAAAGGCGAGTGGGTGAGATGTTGCCATTTTCCAGCAATGCCTTCACCACAGAGGTGGCGCGCATCACGCTCAAGTCCCAATTGTCTTTCACTTGACCGCTGCCACGATAGGGTACATTATCTGTGTGGCCTTCAATCAAGACAGATATATCGGTTTCATTCTCAAGTACTTTTGCCAATTTTTTGATGGCATTCAGACCTTGCTCATTAATCGTCCAGCTACCGGAGGCGAACAGCAGTTTGTCATCCATGGAGACATACACTTTACCGTCTTTTTCATGTACGTTCAGACCGCTGCCTTCAAAGCCTTTCAAGGCATTGCTCACTTTTTCCTTCAACGCTTTCACCTCAGCATCCTTTTGAGCTAAGATTGCCTGCATCTCATTGATACGCTGTTCTTTAATGGCCAATTCGGCGCGTGCTTTTGTCAGAGAGTCTTGCTGCATAGCCAGCATTTTCTCTTTCACGCTCATCTCGTCTTTATATTTGTCGAGATTGCCAAGCAGGTCATTGATAGTGTTCTGGTTGTTGGATGAAACATCGGCAAAGTTCTGCAGCAATTCGTCATAGTCTTTTTTTGCTTTTTCATATTCTCGTTCAGCGCCGCGTGCCTGACGGAAAAGTCGCATAGTGTCGGTACGAAGTTGTTCCATTTCTGCGGTTAGACTATTCAATTGTGCCGTCAAGTTCTTTTTGGCATCCTGACAGCTCTGATTCTCGGAAGTCATGAACGTCAGTTCATCCTGGCTACGCTGATATTTTAATTGTAGCTCATTGTATTTCTGCTTTGTGACACAGCTTGCAAAAATGGTTATCAATGATAGAAAAAAGACAATTGTTCTGAATGTTTTTATCATGTTTTTAATATTATTACCAAATAACTGCAAAAATAGGATATTAAGGGATAATTCTATTTCATGGTCAAGAAAGATATAAACAATCTGTTTTGAATAAAAATCAGAGAGCAACAACTTCCGTCATCGGAATCTTTCGTAAGGCATCAGTGATGCGGTCGGCTTCGCGCTGACGAACAGAAATGGTGTAGATGCACTGCATATAACTTTGTCTGTCAAGGATTTGAATATTTGGATCTTTTAGGACCTGCATGATGTCGTTCATTTTCACATATTCGAAAGTTACGCGGTAAATTTTCTGGACGGTTCGTTCCTCTATGAAGGCGGCATCCAATGCCTCTCGAGCAGCCACTTTGTAAGCATTCTGCAATCCGCTGACACCCAGCTTGATACCGCCGAAGTAACGTACTACAATCACTAACGTGTTTGTCAAATCTTTGGAGAGCAGCTGGCCATAAATCGGGCGACCGGCAGTTCCTGAAGGTTCTCCATTATCATTCAGGCGATAAGCATCCTTGTGCGGACCGAGAATGTAGGCATAGCAGTGGTGCCGCGCGTCCCAGTGCTTTTTCTGGATTTCAGCGAGCCGTTGCTTCACTTCCTGCTCGTTCTGCACCGGAAATGCGTAAGCCAGGAACTTACTGCGTTTTTCGCTGTAGTTGCCTTCCGCTGGTTTCGCAATGGTTTTATAGCTGTCGTCGAACATACATCAACAGATTATTGTCAATAGTTACTGTTTTTTCTGGGATTTCGGGCAGTTTCGGAGCCAAAAGTCCCTTTCCCCACTTTTGATTCCCCACCAGAATCCGTGTTTCGTCCCATAAACCCGCTTCTATGAACTTCTCTAATGTTTTCTTTCCACCTTCTATGATAACAGACTGTATATTAAGCTGATATAATTTTTCTGCGGCTTCTTGTGCGTTTTCGGGCAGAGGAGTGTAAGGCAGGGAGGATATAATGTCTTCGCCTCGTTGCATTACAAACCGTTGCGGATCTTTACCTGGATATTCACGGGTGGTGAGCTGCGGCTGGTCGTTAAGCATGGTTCGATATCCGACTAATATGGCATCTTCTTCACTGCGCCATTTGTGTGTCAGTACTTTTAAAGCAGGATTGGTGATCCAATAAGTGGTTGTATTGGAATCACTTCGGTCAATGTCCATATAGCCGTCGCGAGTTTGCGCCCATTTCAGGATGATGTAGGGCCGGTGCTTTCGATGGAATGTAAAGAATCGTTTGTTGAGTTCCTCACATTCTTCGTGGCAAACATTTTCCACCACCTCCACGCCGGCATCACGTAATTTGCGCACACCTGCACCGTTTACCTTATCATGGTAATCAATGGAACCGATGACCACCTTGGGAATACCGTAGCGGATGATGGCATCGGCACAAGGCGGGGTTTTCCCGAAATGCGAACAAGGTTCCAAATTGACATACAGCGTGCTTTCCTTTAGTAACGCTAAGTCTTTCACGGAATTGATAGCGTTGATTTCCGCATGAGCTTCCCCGCACCGATGATGATAACCTTCGCCGATAATCATGTCGTGGTGCACAACAACTGCACCGACCATAGGGTTAGGACTCGTTTGCCCCAAGCCTAATGCGGCAAGTTGCAAGCAACGATGCATATAGGACTCATCGTTCATGCACTATTGTTGTTTTAAGAAAAAAGACAGAGGCTGTATCTGACGATCGAAGTGGTAATATTGGCATTGCACCAAATGGGAGACATCACCATTCAGGACAGCATAAAATTTGTCACGATTGTAGGGTTCGTCTTCGGGTTGTTCCATCCTACCGACAATGGCATCCAGATAGTAAGGGTCTTTTTCCAGTTTGCGGTACATCTCCAAAGTCGTTTTTTTACCGTCAACATCGGTTAACGTTATGGTTTTGAAATGATTGAAACGAATAATGGAGTCTATGGCACTTTTTGACAAGTTAGCCAAGTATCTTTCGTAATTTTTATCCCGATATTCGGAGAGCATATCCAATAGTTTTACCGTGTCATAGTCCATAATTTGCTCATTTTTAGAGTTATATAGATTGAAAAAACGGGCTCCGGATTTTTCCACATAGTAAGATTCTTCAGGATTTTCAAAATCCTCCACCAACAGGGATTTGATACGGGTGATTTTGGTCTCGAAAAGGTCACAGCTATACCAATCAATGGGATTATAGGCATAAAAAGGAGTCAGAAAACCTCGGAATCCGGGAATATATACAATACAAGGTTCGTCAAAACCTTCCAAAATGGCATAGTTGGCCACATTGTCCATCGTGGCGGGTCCCATGTAATAGGTCTTCACCTTGCGATCTTTAGTGAAGAAGGGAATGCCGAACAGCTTGAATTTCGGGGCATTTTGGTAGATTTCCACCTTGATAGCATTCACTGACATCATTTTGTTGATGTTGGATTGCGCGGTTTTCGCTACTATTTGCTGAAGAGTGACATTGTGAATGGTGGCGAGCAGTTCGTCCATTTTTTGCGGCATGGCCTTGACGGAGTCTTGGACATACCATCCATCCTCATGTCTCACCAAAAGAGAATGCAAGCCAGTCATGTCGGCGATGAAGATTTTGGTGATGTTGTTGGTGTCTTTTACAGCAAACAGTTCAGAGGTGGGCTTGTTTCTGCCAATGGTGCCCGTTTTCGACAGAATCAAGAACAAGCAGCCGATGGCCAAAAGCAGGCAGCCAAGAATGATGACGATGGTTTTCTTTTTCATTATTTCCTTTGTAATGTTGATACCGATGATTGCGTAGAGACGTTTCGAAACGTCTCTACGGTTTATTGCCAGCGTTTCTCCGATTTGTCGATTTCGCGCTGAAGGTTAGCGGGCAAACCCTCCTTCATGCACTGGTGGCATTTCATATCCAGCGTGTACATACGACCGATGCAATAGTTGGAGTGTTTGCAGCCACTGCGGGTCACTTCGCCGGAGTGCAACTTGTTCACGAAGTCGGTGTCGTGGACGAGGGCGCGAGCTATTTGGAAGGCCACGAAACCGGAGTTGAGGACTTTCTCCATGTTATCCTTATCGACCATGCCGCCCACGTAAATCAGCGGCATCTTCACGGCTTGGCGGAATCTCATGGCCGTGTCGTAGAAGTAGGCATCTTTGTAAGGCACGGTGGGGATGACGATATGGCCGCCGAGGTGCAGACCGATCTTCAGCCACCAGAACTTCTTCGTGTCCATGTAGTAGGCCATCGTTTTCACCGGCATGGAACCGCGCATCACATCCATAGGGGCCTTGCTGACGAAGCCGGCGGTGAGCACCAAAGCATGTACACCGAGACGTTCTAACTCTTGGGCGACTTTGATGCATTCATCCTCCTGCATACCGCTGCGGAAGCCGTCGTACATGTTGGTTTTCACCACGATGGCCATGTCGTCTTTGGCTTCTTCCATCACGCGGGTAATGACGCGGCGCATAAAGCGCATACGATTTTCGAGAGAGCCGCCGTATTCGTCATTGCGTCGGTTGGTGTATGGCGACAGGAACTGGCTGATGAGATAACCGTGTCCGGCGTGCACCTCGATGCAGTCGAAACCGGCGCGACGACACAAATCGACCGCCTTTCCGAAATCTTCCACAATCTCATCGATGTCCTTGATGGTCATCTTGCGGGTGAAAGTCGGTGAATAAAGATTGAATCGGCCTGACGGGGAGAGTGGCTTGCAACCGCAAGTGGCTCTGTGGGTCATGTTGCCGCAGTGCCCGATCTGGATGGAGGCTTTCGCGCCTTCCGCGTGGATGGCATCCGTCAGCTTCTTCAGTTCCGGAATTATCTCCTCGCGCAGCCAAAGCTGACCCTCGAAGGAGAGGCCGCTGCGGCTCACCGACGCGTAGGCCACGGTGGTCATGCCAATGCCGCCACGAGCCACTGCCGTGTGATAGTTGAACAATGCTTCCGACGGCGCGTTCTTGACTGCCATGTTCTCAAATGCTGCAGAACGGATGGTTCTGTTTCTCAATGTTATAGGCCCGATCTGACAGGGCGTGAAAATGGGGGATTCTATCATTTTAAAGGTTATTGGTTATAGGTTATGGGTTATTGACATTGACGGGTGGTAAAATTGTCAGAAACGGTAGCGGACACCAAGGGCGACGTTGAGCAGGTTGGAGGTGAAATCGCCTTGGCGCAGGCCGAACAGGTTTATCATCGGGCGCCAGTCCACGCTGAGGTTCAACGGGATTTTGAAGTCGTACTCCAACCCGATTTGTGCACCGGCAGGGAGACCCAAACGTCTGAATTCCACCAACTTCCCGTTTTTGTTATAATGAGGAAGCTCGAAGAATTCTCCATAACCCCAGCTCACGCCGGCGGCAAGACCGATGTACCAGTAAAAATCCGACTTGATGTTCATCAGCCAGTCATAGACCAGTATCAGCTGGGCGCGTCCGTAGCGGTAACGTTGCACTAATCGCTCGCCGTCCTCGGTAATCATGACTCCCGTTGAGGTGATGAACGGAGACAGTCCTGCGTCAACCTCCAGCATTCCTCCTGAACGGAATGCGTGCTGATAGGATACTTCGAAGTTATAACCCGCACGGGCACCAATGGCCTTCGGCTGTGCCACTATCGCCCCGACTGTCAGGGCGAGCATTACGATTGTGGTTAATAGTTTTTTCATATTTTTTCTTTTTTATCCCAGGGCTCACTGCGTTCACCCTGGGTTAACATAGGTCGGGCTTACAGCCCTTATTGGAATATGTTCACTAAATTACATTCATCGCCTCATCGCCTCATCGTTTTTCATCGTCAAAGAAAATCCGCAGCGCGTTCTCCGTTGTCCGCTCCATCACCTCTTTCACGGGAACTTCCATGATTTCGGCGATTTTCTGAGCGATGAGCGGGATGTAGCTGCTCTCGTTGGGGGTGCCGCGGTGCGGGGTCGGGGCGAGGTAGGGCGCATCCGTTTCCAACACGATGTGGTCCAACCCGATTTTCGGAATCAACTCCTGCAACTTGCTGTTCTTGAAAGTCACGATGCCACCGATGCCGATGACGAAACCGTGTTTCGCCGCCCATTCCGCTTCCTGGATGCCGCCAGAGAAGCAGTGAAGGACGCCGCGCAAAGACCCTATCGGGTATTCGTTCAAAATCGGGATGGCCTCGCTATAGCCGTTGCGGATGTGCAGCGAAAGAGGCATCTTGCGGTCTCTCGCCCAGTCTAACTGCTTCCGGAAAGCAATCAGCTGCTCCTTCTCAAAATCCCGGTCGTGGTAAAAGTCCAGTCCTATTTCTCCGATGCCGACAATGTTGCGGTCGCCAATGTGCGTTTCCAGCTCCGCCAGTTGCGCCTCGTAGTCCTCCTTCACATCGGAAGGATGCAGTCCGATAAGTCCGAAGATGTTCTCCGGAAACATCTCCACGGCCTCGGCAATCATCGGTGGGGTTTGAGCATCCACACAGGCGAGTAGCACCCGCTCCACGCGCGCATCCACTGCACGCTGAATCACTCCCTGCAGATCTTCAGGGTAGTATTCACGGTATAGGTGCGCATGAGTGTCGATGTAATAATTCATAATTCACAATTCATAATTCATAATTCATCGCTCTGAATTGAGAACACATGGCGTTGAGTGAAAAGAAGGATGGCGGCGAGGACGGCTCCGAGAACGTCGGAAATGGTCAGCGAGATCCAGACTCCATTAAGACCGTTCCAGCCAAAATGGATGAAAAGGATGGGAATGAGGATGCTCATGGGGATGAGGAAAATGACCTGCCGAGACAGACTGGTGGTGATGGCCACCCACGGTTTGTCGATGGATTGGAAGAAGTTGGAGTTGACAATGGTGAAGCCGATGAGCGGGAACATCACCATGCTGAATCGCAGAGCGGTTTTCCCCATTTCAATCAAATGGCTTTCAGTGGTGAAAACGCGCATCATCGTTCCCGGGAATATGCAAGAGACCACACTGCCGAACAAACCGATGGCCACGCAAATCCACATAGTCAGGCCATACACGTGTTTCAGCCGGTGGCCGTGGCCCGCACCGTAGTTGTATCCGGCAATAGGCTGCATACCTTGGCAGACTCCTATAATCATGAGAACCAAGAAGTTACCGTATGTATTACAAATACCGTAGGTGCCTACGGCAAAGTCACCGCCATAACGCAAAAGCTGCGAATTGAGGATGCCGACCACCCCGGCGGCGGCCAAATTCATCAAAAACGGACTCATGCCGATGAGCGTGATGTTCTTGAAGATGTACCCTTTCAGCTTCCAAGCGTGCGCTTTGAAACGGATAAACGAAGAGGGTTGCACAAAGTGCAGAACGGACACCAATGCCATGGCGAAAATGGAGATGGTGGAGGCGATGGCCGCACCTTTGATACCCATATCCAATGCGAAGATCAAGATGGGGTCGAGGATGATGTTGAAAACGGCACCGCCGGCCATGATCAGCATTGCTTTGGTGGGATAGCCAGAAGCGCGTATCAAGCCGGTGAGGTTGAACGCCACCGTAATCAGAAACATGCCCGGCAGGATGTACACCATATACTCGCGTGCGTAGGCCACTGTTTCCGCTGTCGCACCGAACATCAACAGGATGCGGTCAAGGAAAAGATAACAGAACAGAACCACTAAGCTACTCAGAATTAACGTGAATATCAGGCTGTTGCCTAAAATATTCTCCGCCCATTCCTTGTCTTTCTTGCCCAAAACGATGGACATGCGGGCGGCCGAGCCCACACCGATGAGCGACCCGAAAGCGTGGATGATGTTCATCAGCGGGAACGTAATCGCCAATCCGGCGATGGCCAATGCGCCAACTCCCCTTCCGATGAAAATCCTATCCACAATATTATAAACGGAGGCGATAATCTGACTGATTACCGCCGGCAGGGCATAAATCCACAACAGATGCCCTATGGGTTTCGTCTCAAGTTCTTTTGTTCTGTCTATAGTTTCCAATCATCTAAAATTTTAGCCCGCGAAAATACACTTTTTTTCGTTGTAAAACGAGGCTCTAATTCACATTGTCGCCACGCAACGTCCGATAGCGGTTTCGCGCTTGCACCACGTACAAACTGTCACTGTGATCCTTGAGAATTTTCTGGTAGTATTCCATGGCCTTCGGGATGTCCTTCAGGTAGTATTCGTACAACTCCGCCAGTTGGAAAACGGCATCGTCGGCGAGAAGCTGGTCGCCGTAATCATCCACAATCCGCTTGAGCAGTTTCTCCGCCTCAAAATAGTTTTTCTGTTTGATGAGTATGAGGGCTTTCTGGTACAGAGCGTCATCCACCAAGGTGCCGAACGGCGAAAGAATCATCACGGAGTCAAGGGCTTTGAGTGCCTCGTCATCCTTGTTCTGGAAAATCAGGAATTCGGCCTTGGCGTACATCTTCAGGGCGAGATTGCCCTCCGAATTGCTGAACAGCGTCTCGGTGGTGTCGGAGTCGTCGCCTTCCTCCTCTTCCTCCAAATTGTCGGTGATGAGCATGGAGGAGTAGATGGCGTCGTTGGCAATAAGTTTGGAAGTGGCGGCGGCGAGCACGTCCAACTGGCTCTTCGCCCAGTTAAACTCGCCAATGTAGAACGATAGTTTGGCGTTCTTGAATTTGGCCTCGTTGCCGAGCACATCGTTGGGCAGGTCTTTATCAACTTGCGAGTAGTTGAGCGAGGCATCCCAGATTTCACCGGTATAGAGTTGCACATCGGCGAGATCGATTTTGTACTGGTTTTTCTCCTTGAAATCGCGGGTGGCAGCCATTGCTTGGTTGAGCACGTCCATCGCCTCTTGCGGCTTGTTGACATAGAAAGCTAACAAGTGCGCATATTTGCGGATCCAGTCCATCGTGCCGGAATGGATACCGTTTTCCTCCAACGCCTTCCGGAAATCCTGTTCCAGATTAAGCGCATCCACCATCTTCACCGGCGAGGATTCAGTCAATTGCATGTACTTGACATCCAATATCTTCATCTTGGCCTGCACGTAGTTGTGTGCATCTTCCCCTTTCTTGATGATATAGTTCAACGCTTCGATGGCGGTGGCATAATCGTGGTTTTCGGCGGCGACGGTGGCCAATTCGTAAGTGAAAATGCCCTCCATCTTCAGCCGCTTGTCTAACGCCTTGGCTAACGTGAACGCCTCCTCGTAATCTTTATGCAACTGGCTTATCCAATACAACTCTTTGATACAAAGAATGTTGGTTGGATTTTTTTGCGAAAACTTCTGCAAAGCCGTGCGAATGTTCATGTATTGTTGGTTGTCCTCGTCGTCAAGAAGAAGATCCTGAATGGCAGTTTGCACGTCTTTCTCGTACTTGTCGTTGTCTGTCTTAACCAACGAGATGACTTCATCGAGGAGTTTGTCGTTTTGATGCAGGACTTTGTAGATATTGATGAGGTTTTTCGACAGATATTGCTCGTTGTTGAGCAATTTCCGGCCTTTGAGGATAGTCTCCACCGCATAATCGTACTTTCCCCGCGCCATGAACGCATTGTTCAGTTCACTGACGGCATTCTCCTTCGCCTGCAGGTTTTTCAGACATTCCTGATAGAGCTTTTCCGCCTTGGCGTTCTCACCGGAACGTTCATAGACAAAACCCAAATCCACCTTGTAGCGCGGCACATTCGGGTAAGCCTTGACCTGCTTTTTAAGCATCTTCTCCGCATCGTCGTAGCGTTCCAGCTCCAAAAGGGAGTAAAAATAGTAGTAGTAGATGTAGGAATCCGGTTTTTTGGAATGGATTTTCTCGAAAAGCTCCACCGCCTTGTCGTATTCCTTATCCTTGTAATACTGCATGGCAAGCTGTTCCTCCTGACTTTGTTGCGCCAGCAGAGAACCGCCGCAGGTGACAAGCAGCAGCAGTATGACGAGCAGTTTTTTCATTCGAGGTTAGTCGATGATGTCGAAACGGGTGTAAGGACGAAGCACTTCGGGAATGACGATGCCTTTGTCGGTTTGGTTGTTTTCGAGCAGTGCGGCGAGCACACGCGGCAAAGCCAAGGCGCTGCCGTTGAGCGTGTGGGCGAGTTTTGTCTTTCCCGTAGCGTCTTTGTATCTCAGTTTCAGACGGTTGGCCTGATAGGACTCGAAGTTGGACACGGAGCTGACCTCCAGCCATTTCTGCTGCGCCTTGGAATAGACTTCCAAGTCGTAAGTCAAAGCGGAGGTGAAGCTGATGTCGCCGCCGCAGAGACGCAGCACGCGGAACGGCAGACCGAGCTTAGTGAGCAACATCTTGCCGTGGTTGGTCATCTCCTCCAACGTTTCGTAAGAGCGGTCAGGGTGCTCGATGGTCACGATCTCGATTTTGTCGAACTGGTGCAGACGGTTGAGGCCGCGCACATCTTTGCCGTAGGAACCGGCCTCGCGGCGGAAACAGGCAGAGTAGGCACAGTTCTTCAACGGGAAGTCGCTCTCCTTGAGAATGACATCGCGGTAAATGTTGGTGACGGGCACCTCAGCGGTGGGGATAAGGTAGAAGTTATCCACTTGGCAGTGGTACATTTGTCCCTCTTTGTCAGGCAATTGCCCCGTACCGTATGCGGAATCCTCATTCACCATATAGGGAGGTTGGATTTCCACGAAGCCGGCAGCGGTGGCCTCGTCGAGGAAAAAGTCGATGAGGGCGCGTTGCAGGCGCGCACCTTTGCCTTTATAGACGGGGAAGCCGGCGCCGGTGATTTTGGTGCCGAGCTCAAAGTCGATGATGTCGTATTTCTTCACGAGTTCCCAGTGCGGGAGTGCGCCTTCAGGCAGGTTGGAGGCATCGCCCTGCGTATAGACGATTTCGTTGTCCTCCGCACCTTTGCCCGGTGCGACGGCGGCGTTAGGCAGGTTGGGCAGCAGCACCATCTTGCTCTGCAGCAGTTCTTCCTGCTCCTGAAGTTTGGCGCGGTCGGTGCGCTCGCTTTCCTTCAACGTGGCCATCTCTGCCTTGAGAGCCTCGGCCTCGTCGCGCTTGCCCTCCTTGAAGAGCTGCCCGATCTTCTTCGCACCTTGATTCTGCGCCATCAGGTTGTCGTCGATTTTTTTCTTCAAATTGCGGTTTTCGCTATCAAGTTCACGAATCTCTGCCACCAATTCCGTGGCATCGAAATTCTTGATTTTCAGTCTGTCAATAACCTCTTGGGGATTTTCTCTTAAAAGTTGGATCTGTAACATCGGTTTGAAATTTTAAGGCGGCAAAGATACTATTTTTTAGGGAATTTACTACCCGCGTACATAGAAGGTCTCCCGCAACATGCGGAAGTTCTCCGGCTCCACTTCGTCGTGGATGAATTCGCGGGACATGCTCTGACGGCCGTCGTCGGCATATTCGTACTCTGCCCAACCGGTGATTTCGCCCTCCTTGTTGAACATGGTGTTTTTCCCCACCTTCTCTCCGTCATATTCCATGGTGATGCGGCGATAGGAGTCCAAATCCTCCTCCACAATCTCGGTCTGGCGGTTTTGCTCATCAAACGTGCGGTTCACCTTGGCAATCAGTGTCATGTCGTAGTTGTAGATCAGGTCCTTCACGCGGTCACCGTTGTCGTTGTAGGTGAACTCGTAAGTGCGGCGGTCGTTGTTCTGAACCTCGTCGCGGACGTAAACAGACACCTGCCCTTTCTCATCGTATTGATAATGATGGATATACATCGGCTTGCCGTAGTCATCGTTTTCGGTCACGGTGTCGGGAAGTCCGTTCACGTATGTGGAGACCTTTTCCACATAGTCAAGCTCGCCGTTCACGTAAACCTCCTGTTTCACCACGTTTCCCTCCTCATCGTGATAGAATTTGGTGACATATTCTTCGGAAGCGTCGCCGTAGTAGTTCGACTGGGCCACGAGTCGCTTTTTATCATCATATTTGTTCACCGTCTTTTGCAGAAGAATGTCATCCACATCGAATTGCTCGGTTTGCATCAAAAGCCCATCCTCGTTGTAGGTGTTGACAGTCAAGGTGTTGAGGGTGCCGTCGGGTTCATAACGTTCTTCTCGGAGAAGCAGACCTTGGTCGTCATATTCCGCATAACCTTCCGTATATTCCACGGGTTCAATGTCTTGCGCGTCATATCCGACCCGCTGGTATTCTTTCTTGATGATTTTCAGACTTTTCATTGTTCCAATATTCTTAAAAAAAGGTATGGCAAAAATACATTTTTATTGATAAGCCCCTAAAATTTTCAGAATAAAAAAGCAGAGACGTTTTGTAACGCCTCTGCCAAACACAAAACATGAAAAGTTAAAAGGAATTATCCACAATAGAAAAATTCTTTCACAATCTTCATCATCAAATCCGGATTCTTGACAATTTCGTTACGGATATTTTTGTCATTGAAGGATTTGAGTTGTTTGATGATGTCATCGATCATGGAGCGATCGAAAACACCGTAACGTTCGAAGATTTCGCGGTGGGCGCTGAGTTCATCGGCGGACTCCCAGCAGGAGGCCGGCAGTTGGGCGAGGCTCTCCACAAGGGCTTTGTTCTCGGCACGGTGGATATCGACGTCCACGTAGGTCTTCTTGGCGAATTCGAGGGCGTTCTCCATCTCGAAGCCGTGGCGTGCAGCGCAAACCAGACCGGCGAGGAGCAGGTACAGGTCGGCGGAACCGTCAGGACAACGGAACTCCACGGTCTGTTTTTGGGAGCGGTCTTTGTTGACGGCCTTCTCCAGCGGGTTCAATTCCGCCACGATGTCGTTCTTGTGGGTCCAGCCCAGCGGGACGCGCACTAACACGGAACGGTTGCGGTCACCCCAACATACAGATGTAGGAGCCTCCTGATGCGGCACAAGACGGAAATAGGAAGTGGGGTTGGTGTTACCGAAAGCGGTCAGAGAGCCGGCACAAGTCATGTAGCCAGCGATGGCGGTCTTGGCGATGGAGTTGAGTTTGCCCTTCGTCACCATTTGGTTCTTGCCCTTGGCATCCACGATGCAAGTGTGGATGTGCAATCCGCTACCGGCTTTGCCAGCCGTGATCTTCGGCGAGAAGGTCACGTCAAAGCCATATTCGTATGCCAGGTTGCGGATAACCCACTTGGCCAGGATCAGCTGGTCGGCGGCATCCTGCACGTCCGTAACCAGAAATTCGATTTCGTTCTGTTCGTAAATCTTGCCATCCATGGTGAAATTACCCACCTCGGAGTGACCGTATTTGATCAAACCGCCCATTTTGGCGATGTTGAGCATGCACTCGGCACGGAATTGCTCGAATTTGGTGAACGGAGAGGATTCGTGGTAACCCTTCTGGTCCGGGATGGTGAACAGGTCATCTTCTTCACCGATTACGTAGTATTCCAGCTCGCCCATAGCCTGGAAATAGTTGCCCGTCACTTCGGTGAACGATTTGGCAGCTTTGCGAAGAATGTATTCCGGAGAATTTTCCAGAGGCTTGCCTTCGTTGTTGTAATAAGAACAAAGGAAGGAAAGTGTAGGAATCTCTGCGAAAGGATTCAGAAATGCGGTGGAGAAGCGCGGAATCACGTAGAGGTCGCTGGAACCCGCATGGATGAAAGCGGGGAAGATGTTGGAGCCATCCACGCGTTCACCGTTGGAGAGAATCTGTTCCAAATACTCGCGGCTGTGCAGCACAAAACCCAACGTCTTGATTCGACCGTCGCCGGCAACATAGTGGAAGTTGACCATCGGAATGTTGTTCTCTTCCACATACTTTATCATATCCGCCTTGGTGAACTCTTTTGGACTTTTCTTGAAATAATTCACGAGCGGATTCAAACTCATGGTGATGTTTTCCTTCATATTAATTTGATTTTTACGTTTCAGAATGCGGGGGCAAAGATAACATTTTTTCTGAATGGAAAAAGATGTATTTTTGCCGTTCTAAAACTGACTAAAATTATGGCGAAAAGCAAAACGATGTACTATTGTAAAAACTGTGGGGCGCAGTCGGCGAAATGGCTGGGCCGTTGTCCCGAATGTAACGAGTGGAACACATTTGAGGAGGAGGTGATTGTGCAGGAGTCTGCCACCGCTACGAAAGGGCACTATTCGCCCGTAACCGTGCAGAGCGTACCCAAAGTCATTGACGAAATAGAACTCACCAAGTTTCCCCGTACCAAAACTGGATTCACCGAATTTGACCGCGTGTTGGGCGGCGGCATCGTCCGCGGCTCCATCGTCCTTTTGGGCGGCGAACCTGGCATCGGCAAATCCACCTTGCTGCTGCAAATGGCTCTGCACCTGCGTGAACAGAAAGTTTTCTACGTCTCTGGCGAGGAGAGCGAGGCGCAACTCAAAATGCGTGCCGCCCGCCTGTCAGATGCGCCCGCCCCACACTGTTATGTTCTCACCGAAACCAGTACCCAACAGATTTTCAAACATATAGAAGCATTACAGCCTGACATTCTCATTGTGGATTCCATCCAGACGATGCAGAGCGAGCTGTTGGAGTCGGGGGCAGGCTCGATTTCGCAACTCAAGGAGTGTGCGGCCGAGTTCCAGCACTTCGCCAAACGCACCGCTTGTCCTGTCTTCATCATCGGTCACATCACTAAGGATGGTTCATTGGCCGGTCCGAAGCTGTTAGAGCATATCGTGGATACGGTGCTGCAGTTCGAAGGCGACCAGCACTATGGTTATCGCATGGTACGTTGTGTCAAGAACCGATTCGGTTCCACCTCTGAATTGGGCATCTTCGAGATGCTGCAGGACGGGCTTCGCGAGGTAACAAATCCATCGGAAATCCTTGTCTCTCAACACGATGAAGATTACAGCGGCAATGCCATCGCCTGCATTCTGGAAGGGAACCGCCCGATGATGATTGAGACGCAGGCCCTGGTGAGCACGGCGGTGTATGGCACGCCGCAACGGTCCGCCACGGGCTACGACATCCGTCGTATGAACATGCTGTTGGCCGTGTTGGAGAAGCGATGCCGGTTCAAACTCGGAGCCAAAGACGTTTTCCTGAACATTGCGGGCGGGCTGCGCGTGGAGGACCCCGCGATCAGCGTGGCTATCGTGGCCGCCATCTTGTCGTCGGCCTTAGACATCGCCCTCGACAACAAGACCTGTTTCGCCGGCGAGATGGGCCTGAGCGGCGAGGTACGCCCTGTCACCCGTATTGCCCAGCGCATCGCCGAAGCCGACAAACTCGGCTTCACCCGCATGTTCGTCTCCAAATACAACCTCAAAGGCATCCGAACCTCCGACTATAACCTGCAAATCGTGCCAATCACGAAGGTGGAGGAGATGGCGAGACTGTTGTTTAGTTAGCAGTTAGCAGTTAGTAGTTAGTAGTTGTGTCGAAAAAGCCTCATTATATTGAAACATAATTCCTTAAGCAGCCCCGGAGGGGCAAGATGCGCGAAGCGCTAATAACCCCACACAAGCGAAGCGCAGTGTGGGGATTAACACAGGAGACAGGACCGGACTGCGGAGTCAGCGATAACGACAAGCGAAGCGCAGTGTGGGGTTGACAAGGACAAAAGAACAAATATGAACGAAGAAAACAACATCTGCCGAGAAGGCATCGTCCGCGCCGTCAATGGCGACGACATCAGCGTGGAAATCATCGTGAGCTCCGCATGCAGCGGCTGCCACGCCAAGAGCATCTGCATCCCCTCCGACCGTCGGCAGGAGATCATCACCGTGAAGAACACCCGACAAGAGGAGTACCAAGTAGGGGAAACCGTGGAGCTGCTGTTGGAAACCTCCGCTGGCAACAAAGCGGTGATATTGGCCTACGTGCTGCCGCTTATCGTGCTGCTCACGCTGCTGTTTGGCTGTTACGCGCTCACCCACAAGGAATTGCTGAGCGTTGGGGTTGGTGTGTTGGGAGTCGTTGTCTATTACCTCATTCTGAAATCTGCAGGTAAGTCGGTGGAAAAGGGGATCACATTTGGGATTCGAAAAAAACGTGTTAATTAGTGGTTAGCAGTTTGTAGTTGGCAGTTAAATTTTAAACTATCTATTACATCAAAAGTCACATGCATCACGTCAGAAAATTAACTTAATGTTTGCATATAAAAAATAAAGTTATTTTTGCGCTTTCAAAAAAAAGCCATGTTCGGGTCAAAGAGTTCTGCCCGCAGCAAGGCAATTTGGTATAGAACTCACATTATAAAAAAATGAAAAAACTATTTGTTTTATTATTGGGATTAATTACTCTCAATGCGTTTGCGGCCAACGACAGACCTGTTACCTTCCAGCAACTGCCACAGAAGGCTCAACAATTCATTAATACGCATTTCAGCGGGGTTGAATTTCTTTCCGCAACGGTGGATGACGACTACGAAGTCTATCTTGCCAATGGCACGAAAGTGGAATTCACCCTTCAAGGTGACTGGAAAGAGGTGAAATGCCCCGGTTCCGCCGTTCCCGCCTCCGTCATTCCCACTGCTATTTCCAAGTATGTGAAAACAAATTTCCCCAACACCACTATTGTCAAAATCGACAAAAAATACAGCGGTTACGACGTTGAATTGAACACCGACATGGAGCTGAAATTCGACAAAAACGGCAGGTTCCTTACATACGACGATTAAGTGATAAGGCAATAGGCAACAGGCAACAGGCAATAGTGAATGGTCTATGTCAAAGTATGTCTAGAGTGAATCATTCAGATTAATATTAATATTCTTAACAATGAAAAAATACCTTTTAGTATTGATGAGTTTTATCGCCATGAGCGCGTTTGTGTCATGTGACAGGGTCGTGTCTCCCGACAAACTGCCCGCTCAGGCCAAACAGTTCATCGCCGCCCATTTCAACGGAGTGGATGTGCTTTCCGTGCGGAAGGACGGATTCCAGTATGATGCAGTCTTGTTCGACGGTACGGAGCTGGAGTTCAGTCATGGTGGCCAGTGGATTAAGGTCGATTGTGGTTTGAACCCGCTGCCCGACGGCATCCTTCCCGCCAACACCGCCAAATATCTTGCCGCCAAATTCCCGATGAATTTCGCCACTCATGTCAAGTACGAGCATAAACGCTACGAGGTGGAGTTGAATAACGACCTTGATTTAGTTTTTGACAAAAATGGCAATTTCATGGGGGCAGATGATTAACCCATCATCTTCAATTCATATTTTTAATTCACAATATTTTAACAATTATCAAAGCAATGAAAAAGTTATTTTTGATTTTATTAAGCGTTGTTGCTATGACCGCTTTCGTGTCTTGTGATGACAAGCCTGTTACCGGCGACAAGTTGCCTGCTAAGGCAAAAACGTTCCTCAACACCTATTTCCAAGGAATTGACATTTTGTCCGTCATTAAAGACGACGATAGTTACGATGTGGATTTGGTTGATGGTACGGATGTGGATTTTAGACTTAACGGCGCATGGAAGAAAGTGGATTGCGAAGGCAGACCGGTGCCCACAGGTTTTTATCCTACCAGTATCGACAGCTACGTGACCGCCAATTACCCAATGGCATACATTGAAGATATCGAGTTTGAAAATAACCGTTATAAAGTCGGACTTAACATCCCACTTGAGGTTGACTTGGTTTTCGACACGAACGGCAACTTCATCGGAATTGATGATTAATTCTTATAAAGACTCGCGATTGCGGGTTTTTTTTTATGTTCAGATTTTGTGTACCTTTGCCGTCCGAAAAATATATTAAACATGAGGAAGAATATTATTGTACTCCTGATTTTGCTTATGTGCGGTATCACGTATGCCAATGCCCAGCATTTCAATGACTATTTTGTAGATAAAACATTGCGGATCAATTATCTGCATATTGGAAACAAAAACATAGAGCGGTTACAGATTGACCATTTCACGCTGGTGAACCATTGGAACGGCACCCGCTCGCAGTTAGTGGAGCCCTACCACTATGGGGACATTCTCATCGAGGTGCTTGACAATGCTTCACAGAAGCTGATTTACAGCCGCAGCTACTCCTGCCTTTTCACGGAGTACCGCACCACGGAACGCGGCGAGACGGAAATCGCCCGTATGGAGGAGTGCGTCAACATGCCCTTGCCGAAGAATCCGGTTCGTGTGCGCCTCACCTCTTTTGACCGCTATCGCAAGGCTGCCGTATTGAAAGACACGGTGTTGGATCCCGCTCATCTTCCTGTTCAGTTGGCGAAGAAGGAGTATGCTGTCATGAATCTTCATAAGGGTAATTCGCCCCAAAAGGCCATCGACATTCTCTTTATCCCCGACGGCTATGCCAAAAGCGATGCCAAAACACTACGTTACGATATGAAACGCTTCGCCAAGTACGTGATGAAGTGTACTCCGTATAAGGAAAATCGCCGTCACGTGAACATCCGTGCCATCAAGGGCTTTTCGGAGCAGTCGGGCATCACACAACCGCAGAACAACTTGTTTGTCAAGACGTTGGTAAATTGTACTTACAATGCCCTCGACCTCGACCGCTACCTAATGTGTCCGGGCGTGTGGAACTTACACGAAGTGGCCGACGATGCGCCCTACGATGCCATCATCATTATCTGCAACAGCGAAAAATACGGTGGCGGCGGCATCTACAACTTCTATTGCACGGTCTATAACCATGGCCAATATCCTGATTACGTGGTGGTTCACGAGATGGGCCACCTCATCGGAGGACTTGCCGATGAGTACTACACCTCCGAGGTCTCCGTGCAGGACTTCTACCCTGCCGGTATCGAGCCTACGGAGCCCAATCTGACAACGCTGGTGGATTTCGATTCCAAATGGAAGGACAAAGTGGAAAGCGGCACTCCCATCCCTACGCCGCCCGTCACCAAAAACCATCCTGATTATGACCGAATCGGAGTATATGAAGGAGGTGGTTATGTTTCCAAAGGTGTCTATCGCCCGTCGTTGCATTGCACGATGAACAGCATCGTTTACAATGACTTCTGCCCCGTTTGTCGTGAGACGTTGGAGAAGGTGATACGGTATTACAGCCGGTAGAGACGTTTCCTGAAACGTCTCTCAATCGTCTCTCAAAGCGTTTCCCAAAATGTCTTCATAACGCGATTTTTCGTATTTTTGCGAATTCTATTCAAACGACAGAAACCATTTATAATCAAAGCATTATGAGAATTATTGACGGAAAAATATGCGCACAGCAGGTGAAGGACAAAATTGCCAAAGAGGTGGCTGAAATCAAAGCGAAGGGGCAACGACCCCCGAGACTGGACATTTTCCTTGTCGGCGACCGTCCTGACAGCCTTTCCTACGTACATACCAAGGACAAAACCTGCCGCTCTTTAGGCATGGACAGCGTGTTGCACCTCCTGCCTGAAACCACAACGGAGAGCGAACTGATGGTGATGATTGACGAATGCAACCGCAACGAGGATATCGATGCCATTCTCATCCAGCTTCCTCTCCCTGACCACTACAATTCCGCGCGGGTTCTGGACTTCATCGACTACCGCAAGGATGCCGATGGGTTGCACTTGATGAACGTCGGACTGCTGCATTTGGGCGAACCTTACGTGATGCCTTGTACCCCGAAAGGGATTCTCGCCCTGCTGTCCACCAACAACATACAAGTCGCAGGCGAGCATGTGGTGATGATCGGGCGCAGCCAATTGGTAGGCGAACCCACCGCACAGCTGCTGATCCACAAAAACGCCACGGTCACACTTTGCCACTCCCGCACGAAAAATCTGTCGGAAATCGCGCATATCGGGGATATTGTCATTACCGCTGTCGGCTGCCCGAATCTGCTCCAACCCTACGACTTCAAGCAGGGAGCCGTCCTTATTGATGTAGCCATGAATCGCGTGAACGGCAAATTGCAGGGGGATGTCTATAGCGAAGAAACCCGTCCGGAATTGGAAAAACGGCTCAGAGCATGCACACCCGTTCCCGGCGGCGTGGGACCCATGACCATCGCGATGCTTATGCAGAACGTCCTGGACATTTATAAATTAAGAATGCATAATGCATAATTCATAATTATAGGAGGGGATCTTTTTCTCGATTATCAATGTCTCACTTCATCGATAACTGATTTTATCGGGGACGATGTATGCGCTTGGATAAGTTAATTTTATGGTTTCCAGGTCTTTATATGCTTGCAACCGTGAGTAATAATTGCCCACCCGCACTTTGAAATAGGGTTCGTTATAGATGAGATAGGCACGGGTGTAAGGGAAGAGATTGTTGAAACTGTTTTTGGCGTATTCGGCCTGGGATTTGGAATTCACGCCCGAATAGGCGGCAATTTGGATGCGGTAGCCATTGATTTCCCCAACTTTCCGCCAGTTGCTGATATAATCCTCTTGGATTCTAACAATTTCAGGTTCAATGTCATAACGAACTGTACCCTGGGCAAGGGCAAAGCTCCATAACGTGGAGAAGAAGAATATGGTCAGAATCTTTTTCATATCAACTGGCTGCAAAAATACAAAAATTACACAAGCATCACCTTTTTTTCATGAATTTTCAGAAACACCCCTGTCTGTTGCCTGTCACCTATGTTATTCTCACCCCAATAGGATTTTCACTCCGATAAGAATCAGCACAATGCCACCCACAGTTTCCGCATACCGGCCGATTTTCGGATTGGTGAATTTCCTCACAAAGGTGTAGGCCAAGAACGAGACAACAAACGACGTGATGCCTATGGTCAAAAAAGCGCGGGTGACGTGCTCCTCGTGAATCATGGCGAAACTGAACCCCACGGCCAAAGCATCGATGCTCGTGGCCACGGCCAGTAAAATAACGTTCTTCCACTTTGTAATATCCAGATGTTCAGACTGTTCGCTCTCTTCCTTCTTGAAACTTTCTATCAACATTTTGCCCCCGACAAACGTCAGGATACCGAAGGCGATAAAAGGGGCGGCTTTTCCTAAGGGTCCCAACAGCGACTCGCCGAACAACCATCCGATAAGCGGCATCCCTCCCTGGAAAATGCCAAATGCCAGCGAAAATCGCAGCACGTATGTACGTTTCAGCTCCGGTTGAAGCATCCCGATGACACAGCTGATGGCAAAACAATCCATCGCCAAACTCAACGACAAGAGCAATAATTCTATCCAACCCATGTTCAACACTAAAAAGGGCGCAAAAGTACACTTTTTTAACATATACTATATATGTTGACCAAACCCTTGATCTTTGAACTTTGAACCTTGAATCTTGAACTAAAAATTGTACTTTTGCAAACTCATTTTTTGACAAGAAAAGACATGAAGAATTTCGCCGTTTTCGGAGTGGGCGGTTATGTGGCGCCACGACATTTGAAAGCCATTAAAGAGACAGGAAACCAACTTGTTGCAGCATACGACAAGTCGGATAGTGTGGGGATTATAGACAGTTATTTTCCGGAAGCGGCCTTTTTCACAGAAATGGAACTTTTCGACCGTCATGTATCCAAACTCAAACACACGGTCAACCAGCTGGACATCATTTCGGTTTGTACGCCGAATTATCTGCACGACGCGCACACTCGCTATGCACTGCGTTTGGGTACGGATGTCATTTGCGAGAAGCCGCTTGTCCTGAACCCTTGGAATGTGGATGTTTTGCAAAACGTTGAAAATGAGACAGGAAGGAAAGTGTATAATATTTTGCAACTCCGACTGCATCCCGCCATAATCGCATTGAAAAAGAAGGTGGAGACTGCCCCTCAAGATATCGTGTATGATGTTGATTTAACATATATTACATCTCGTGGTTATTGGTATTACACCAGCTGGAAAGGCTCCGAAAGCAAAAGTGGCGGCATTGCAACCAACATCGGCATCCACTTTTATGACATGCTATGTCACATTTTCGGCAATGTGCAGGAGAATATCGTTCATGTTGCCTCCCATGACCGCGTGGCCGGTTTCATCCGCTTTGATAAGGCACGTGTCCGTTATTTCTTGAGTATCAACAGGAAAACGCTTCCCAAAGAGGTTCTTGAACAAGGTAAATCCACTTTCAGGCAGATTGTCATTGATGGGGAACCGTTTGAATTCAGCGACGGATTCACAGATTTGCACACCGAAAGTTACCGCCGCATTCTGGCTGGCGAAGGCTTCGGCTTGAATGAGGTGCGGCCGTGCATCCAGATTGTCTATGACATCCGCAACGCCACACCGATCGGACTAAAGGGCGACTATCACCCACTGGCTGCACTGCCGTGCGAAAACCATCCGTTTTCGAGATGAATTGCTCTTTTTTTCCTTTTTTCTTCCAAACACGCCTTTTAATTTAACAACAATTAGTTAAAATTAAATCCAAATTTTGTAATTTTCAAACACAACTGTTTTGTTATTAGCATATTAAAAAAAAGTTTAAAAACCACTTGACAAAAGTGGTTTTTTGTTGTATTTTTGTCGCAACAAATTGAAGACAAAAATGAAAATAATTTGTTTTTTGATATGCGGTTTAATATGGTGTTTGTGTGGCTGGTCGCAGCCAACGGACACCTTGCACAAAATAATGTTCTACAATGTGGAGAATCTGTTTCACCCATCAGACGACAGTCTGAAGGCAGATGAGGATTTCACTCCGACAGGCAGCTATCACTGGACATATAAGAAGTATTGTCGAAAGATTGCAATGATAGGGAAGGTGATTGTGGCGGCGGGAATGGGTGACCCGCCGTGGCTTGTCGGATTAGCGGAGATCGAGAACGAAAAAGTGCTGAAAGATTTATGCTACAACTCGCCGCTGCGGAAATACCGGTACAGGTTTGTCCATTACGACTCTCCTGACCGCCGCGGCGTGGATGTGGCGCTGCTTTACCGGGACAGCTGCGTGAGGATTTTGCGTAGCCGGAAAATCCCCGTGGTCTTCCCGTTCGACACGTTCGCCCGCAACCGCGACATCCTCTATACTGTGGTGCGGTTCCCGTCAGGAGACTCACTGCATGTGCTCGTGAACCACTGGACTTCGCGATATGGCGGGTACGCCGCCACTGTGCCCAAACGTAACCACTACGCCACTGTGGTGCGGCACTGCGTGGACTCGCTGATGGCAGAGAATCCTCATGCCAAAATTCTGATTACCGGAGATTTTAACGATTATCCCACCGATGAGAGTATGCACGATTATCTTCGGGTGAAGGAGTTCGGCACGCGATTTCCGAGAGACACTCTCTACAACCTGATGCTCCCTTTTGCGCGACAGAGTCTGCACGGTTCCCACAAACACGAGGATTTCTGGGGTTGCCTGGACCAGTTCATCGTGTCCGATGCCTGGCTGACAGACAGTTCCGGGGTTCATCAAATCGGCGGAGCGCATATCTTAGACGCGGATTTCCTGTTGGTGGACGATGAGAAATATGGCGGGAAAAAGAACTATCGTACCTTCCTCGGCCCTCGCTACATCGGCGGCTTCGCCGACCATTTGCCCGTTTATTTGATGTTTCGGGATGATGTAGGCTATTAGCTCTTGGCTTTTAACCGTTGTCAAAATGGGCTGATTATGTTATTTTACTTGTAAAGAGAGGATAAACTGTTTGTCAATAGAGACAGAAATAGTCCATAAATTATTGTGAACTAATATACTATAAATCGAATAAACCATGAAAATAGATAATTATCCTGTTGTGAAACTTTTGATTCCCTATGTCGTCGGGGTTGTTGTCTCCTATTACAGCGATTTAGGGAATCGAATGCGCCTCTTAATGCTAATCTTTTCAGGAGTTTTTTTATTGCTGACATTCTCATTAATGTTTATCAAATCCTATCGTTGGCGGGTGGTGAAAACGTTTGTGATGATCGTCGCCTTCCTCCTGACGGGCATATTGTTGACAGATATGCGATTACACCCAGATTATTCACCTGACTATATGGAGAATAATGATGAATGGATTGTTCGGGTGGTGGAAGAACCTGCACTACGCAAAAAAAGTGTAAAGGTTTCAGCAACCGTTCTAAATACTACTGATAGTAAAGGAGTTAAAGCAAAAATACTGTTCTATTTGAAGCCAACTCCAGATGCTGTTGGATTACGTTACGGGGATCTTTTGTTCATTCACACGAAGTTGTCTCGCATTCCTCCGCCGTGCAATCCGGATGCTTTCAATAATCAACAGTATATGCAGCGGCGTGGTATTTTCTATTCCGGATATGTGAACGAAAATGCTTGGAAACGCATTGGCAACAAACCAGACAATATGTTGAAATACTATTCGCAAATCACTCGTAATAAGCTGAAAAACATATATATATCCACTGGAATGGCAGGAGAGGAATTAGACATACTAAAAGCCATCCTTTTGGGCGACGACGACACTTTGGATCCAGAGTTGAAAGCTGCTTATTCTTCAGCAGGGGTAAGCCATATCTTATGCGTCTCAGGAATGCACGTGGGTGTTATTTTTATGATTATCAACTTTTTGTTGAAGCCATTGGATTATTTCCGCAGTTCGAGAATTCTCAAAACGATTGTGATCATGGGGGTGATTTGGCTCTATGCTCATATTACCGGTCTGGCACCTTCAGTGACTCGTTCGGCTACCATGTTTACTTTTGTGGCTGTTGGGCAATTGTTGCGACGGAACACCAATATTTTCCACAGTTTGTTTGCTTCTTTGTTTATCTTATTGATTATCAACCCATTGTTGCTTTTTGAAGTGGGTTTTCAACTCAGCTATCTCGCCGTGGCGGGTATTACGCTGTTCCAACCAAAATTGGCGGCATTATATCATTGTAAAACCCGAATTGGCGGCTATTTTTGGGGGTTAATCACGGTCTCCGTGGCGGCGCAGCTCGGAACATCGCCTATCTCTATTTACTATTTTGCGAAATTTTCTAACTACTTTATTGTCTCCAATTTATGTGTGATTGCCCTTTCTTTTGCGGTCATCATTACCGGCATCACTCTGTTGTCCTGTTCTCCATTTCCTTTCATAACCCAATATGTTTCATGGATATTGACAAAAGAGATCCGTGTTATGAACTACATCATCCGCCTTGTTGAGCATCTTCCCTTTTCCGTGACGAAAAACATCGATTATACGATCTTTCAAGTCATTCTATTGTATAGTGTTATAGGTTGTATATGCTTGCTTTTGTATCGTGGAAACCGTATGGTTTTATGGAGTGCCAGTATCCTTTTCACCTTTTTTTGCGTGTCATTCTCCGTAAGGAAGTTTCAATTAAACAGTGAAAAAGGATTTCTGGCCTACAATGTGCGGAAATGCAGTGCTGTGGGATTTAGCCAACAAGGTTGCATGATACTTTTCTCAGATTCCATTCGAGACCCAGGTGACGATTTGTACAGGTTCAACATACTCAATCACGTACGAAAGAAGCATTTGCAGGTCACCTTTGTGCCGATAGACACGTTTCAATATAATACTCCATTTTTGTGTAAATGTGGGAATTTCATCCGATTCAACAATGATAATTACTATATCCTCACATCCAACCAAAAAGTTTTGGTGCGAACCGTGATCAACAATTTTTCCATAGATTGTCTGCTTATTCGGCAGAATCCTAGCCTGTCGCCTGCCGAAATGATGGCGATGCTTCCGTTCAAAGAGGTGGTGGCAGATGGATCCAATTCTGAGTATTATGTGAACAGATGGCGTGTTTTCTGTAGCGAAAGAGCAATTCCATTCCACTATACGGGAGACGAAAAATGAAATCACGAAAGATAACACCAAATTTTGTATCTTTGCCGCTTGTTTTTTTGTATATGATAAATCACATCAAAGGCAGAATAGAGGAGATAAATCCTGCGTATGTCATCATTGAGACTGCGGGTGGAGTCGGATATTACGTGAACATATCCCTTGCGACATTTTCTGAGATTAAGGATTGTCAGGAAATCAAATTGCTCACGCACTATATTGTGAAAGAAGACGCCCAGGTTTTGTATGGGTTTGCCACAGAAGAGGAACGCGAACTGTTCAAGTTGTTGCTTTCCGTTAACGGCATTGGTCCGAATACTTCGCGGCTGATTTTATCATCCATGAGTGTGGGAGAAGTGCTGAACGCCATTGCCACTGAAAATGTCAAAGCCATCCAGTCGGTCAAGGGCATTGGTACCAAAACTGCGCAACGTGTGGTGATAGAACTGAAAGACAAGGCGAAGAAAGCTTCGTGGGCAGATGCAACAAAAATTAACGTGTCATACAATAATAACAAATATGAAGCGTTATCAGCACTTGTCGCTTTGGGTTTTCCAAAGTCCGGTGCAGAAGCCGTTTTGGACAAAATTATCAAAGCAGAAGGAATACAACTGTCTGTGGAAGAGCTTATTAAGAAGTCGTTGAAATTGTTGTAACAAAAACAAGAGAAATTTGGAAATAAGACAATATATACGTGCTGTTATTGTAGCATTTCTTATCATCGGATTCGGGCATCTGAGTTTGTATGCAGCGAATAGTGTTGGGGTGCATAAGACTTTCTACGCAGGGGTTGGGTCGTTGTACCCGATTTGTCCGCCTGACACCAATCCGCCGACACTGCCCCAACCTGACAATAATCCGTTGAATCCACCATCCAACAACCCGTTCTACCTTCAGAATCCGCCAGGTATTGGTCCGTCCATTATATATGATCCGATAACCAACACGTACAATTTCCAGTACATGACTGGCAATACCCCGTATGGTCCTGGTGCTTACATGAACGTTAACGAATACATAGACTATGATTTGCAGCAGAGTATTCACGACTACTGGCAGAACCAAAGTCGAAGTATTGGTGGCTCCGGGAGATCGCGCACGGGCAGTGGCTTGATTCCGCAACTCCATATCGGGGGTGACATTTTCGAAGGCATTTTTGGCAGTAATACGATAGACATCCGCCCTTCAGGTAACCTCGGCTTGAAATTAGGTGTCAAATACACAAAAACAGACAATTTCAACATTCCTGTAAAAAAAAGAAAGAATCTGCAACTTGACTTCGACGAAGACATTCAATTGAACTTGTTGGCAAAAATCGGTGAAAAGATAGAGTTCAACCTGAACTATTCTACGGACGAATTGTCAGTCACCACAAAATCTGACCAAATAAAGCTCAAATACAATGGCAAGGAGGATGATATTCTGCAATTGATAGAATTCGGTGATATTACATTCCCTCTAAACAGCACTTTGATTACGGGTAGCCAGAGTCTTTTCGGTGTTAAGACCCAGCTTAAATTCGGTAATTTGTTTGTCACGGCGGTGGCTTCCCGAAAGAAAAGTTCTTCGCAATCCATCACCATCTCTGGAGGAGCGGAAGAAACAGATTTCTATTTCCGAGCCGATGAATATGAGGAAAACAAGCATTTCTTCCTCGGCCAATTCTTTGAGGAACATTACAACCAATATCTCAGCACATTACCATTGGTTAGTTCTCCTATCATCATTACCAAAATCGAGGTGTGGCGTACTACCGTAGGGTCGGCTACCACAAACAACCGCAACATTGTGGCATTCACAGACTTGGGTGAGTATGATCCCGAGTTTTCGAATATTTCCTATAATCCGGCATATTCTGGAGGACAATATCCTGACAACAATATTAATAACTTGACTTCATACGCAGACAGTTCACTGATCAGGAACATTGCCAATGTGTCTAGCAATATGCAATCTATAGGCTTGAAGTCAGGAACCAACTATGAAAAAATAGAGAGTGCACGTTTGTTGTCCCCCAGCGAATATACGGTGAACACCAAATTAGGTTTTATCTCATTAAACTCGGCTTTAGCAGCAGATCAGGTGTTGGCGGTAGCTTTCCAATATACGGTCATCGGTGACGAGCACGTTTACCAGGTAGGTGAATTTGCCAATGAAGTGGCTACCCCGAACTGTATCCGTGTCAAATTGTTGAAGAGTTCTAACTTGAACACCAAGTCTCCGTTGTGGAAACTTATGATGAAGAATGTTTATAGTCTTTCTGCTTATCAGCTTTCCGCAGACAAGTTCCGACTTAATGTTCTTTATACGGGAGATGCAGAAGGTACTCCCAATGGTTTCTTTACACAGGGTGCCCAAAAGGGCATCCCTTTGATTCGTTTGATGGGGTTGGACCGCTTGAATAAGCAACAGGATCCTAATCCTGATGGTGTTTTCGACTTCATAGACGGTGCTGCAACAAAAGGTGGTACTATCAATTCCAGCAATGGCCGGGTTTATTTTCCTACCACAGAACCTTTCGGCAAAGATTTGCGTGCTGTGCTTGATGATCCGGCATTAGCGGACAAATATGCGTTTGATTCGCTATATACCATGACAAAAACAATGGCACAGCAAATCACCAACAAAAACAAATATTACATTGAAGGAAGCTACCGTTCGTCGTATGGATCGGAGTTCCATTTTCCCAGCGGAGGTGCCACAAAGTCGGTCAAAGTGACCGCTGGAGGTGTTGCTTTGACGGAGAATGTGGACTATACTGTCAACTATGATATGGGAGTTGTGACCATTATCAACCAAAGTATTCTGGCATCAGGAACACCGATTTCCGTCACGCCGGAAACGGATGACAATTACCAGACGGACAAGCGAATGTTCGGGGTGAATTTGGATTACGTTTTTTCACAGGATTTCACTGTTGGAGCAACTTTGCTGAACCTTCGGGAGCGTCCGATCACAAATAAAGTCAACTATGGTGACGAACCTATCAACAATTTGATATGGGGCATGAATTTCGCTTACAAAACAGAAATGCCTTTCATCACCAAAGCCATTGATTTGCTGAGTTTCCATCACACTACTACAAAGTCGTATCTGAATTTGGATGGGGAGTTCGCTCATTTTATTCCTGGCCATAACCGTCAGATTGGTAAGAGTGGAACTACTTATATTGACAATTTCGAATCGGCAAAATCGACCATTGATTTGATGAATATGAGCAACTGGGTACTGGCCTCCACACCGCAAGGTCAGCCGGACCTTTTTCCGGAGGCGTCGCCAGTGAGTGTTTCCGCTGCTGCTCGCCGCCACTTGGCTTACGGATTTAACCGCGCACGCTTGGCTTGGTACACCATTGATCCGTTGTTCTATAACGGCGGAACGGCGGTCCCGTCCAACCTGACCGCAGAAGATCTTTCGCAGCCATACACCCGTGCTGTGTATGAACCCGAGCTTTTCCCTTTCAAGGAGCAACCCACCACCGCGCTGTCCACCTTGATGACTGTTTTCAATTTAGCCTATTTTCCATCCGAACGTGGACCATACAACTATGACGTGGACGGATCGGAGGGTTTTTCCCGCGGTTTGAATGAAGACGGGTCTTTGCAGGATCCAGAAACCCGATGGGGAGGTATCATGCGGAAATTCGACAATACGGATTTTGAATCCTCCAACTACGAATATATTGAATTCTGGATGATGGATCCGTTTATCGAAAATCCTAATCATAAAGGAGGTAAATTATATTTTAATTTAGGAGACATTTCTGAAGATATTTTGCGCGATGGTCGCAAATTTTATGAAAACGGTCTGTCAGCAGATGGCTCTGACGAGGATGTGGAATTCACCGCATGGGGCCGTGTTCCCACCAAGCAGATGATTGTCAATGCTTTTGACAACCAGACAGGTTCACGTATTTATCAAGATGTCGGTTACGACGGGTTGCCTTCTACCCGTGAGGCGGATTATTTCCGGGAATCATTCATCGACAGGGTGGCGGCAACCTTCGGCGTTGGCTCACAGGCTTACCAGATGGCTATCGCTGACCCCTCTTCCGATGATTATCACTACTTCCGAGGCAGTGATTACGATGCCGCAGACCTGAAAATCACCGAACGTTATAAATACTTCAATAACGCCGAAGGCAACTCTCCAGAACAAGGCCAAGGTGGAGAAAGTTACCCTACTTCAGCCACTAGTATGCCGAATTTGGAGGACATGAACAATGACAACACCTTAAGCGAAGATGAACGGTACTATCAATACGTTATTGACCTTTCTCCTGACAAAATGGTGGTGGGCGAGAATTACATCAACGATGTTTACGAAGGACACCCCAAAACACTTCCCGACGGTAGCCGTCCTGCCACAAAATGGTACCAGTTCCGTATTCCGATTCACAATCCCGACAAAGTGGTGAACAACATGTCCGGGTTCAACTCTATCCGTTTCATGCGTGTTTTCATGAAAGATTTCGAAGAACCCATTATCTGTCGTTTGGCCACCTTTGAGTTGGTTCGTAGCGATTGGCGCTCTTATAACTTAAGTTTGCGAGAAGACGGTGACTATTTACCGACCCAGGATGACGGGGTGTGCTCGTTCTATGTTGGAACGGTGAGTTTGGAAGAGAATGCCAACAGGGTCCCCATTCCTTACCTGCTTCCTCCAGGAATCGTTCGGGAACAAACATACGGAATAACTGCCCAACTTATTAATGAAAATGAGCAGTCTTTGACCATGAAAGTGATGAACTTGCCTGATGGTGATTCCCGCGCTGTATATAAGAACACGTCATACGACCTGCGTCAGTTTAATAACTTACAAATGTACATTCATGCCGAGGATGCCCAATCCTCAGGAGATATTAAATCTGGAGACATCAGGGTTTTCATTCGTTTAGGTTCCGACTTTACTGAAAACTATTATGAGTATGAAATACCTGTCGAAATTACACCATGGAATGTAGGACGTGACACTAATGCAATATGGCCGGAAAAAAATCGCTTGTACATAACGTTGGATTCATTAGTCTCCTTGAAGATGCAACGAAACGCAGCTGTCAGAAACGGATTGCATCCGAGCAACATGGTTCCATATCCTCCGAGAGGGCTTGAAAACGATGAAGAAAGGATGTCTGTGATGGGCAATCCCAATTTGGGAGAGATTACCACCATCATGATTGGCGTACGCAACCCTAAAAAACGCACTCAGGGAGCTGACCCGCATGGTTACTACGACGATATGTTGCCTAAATCAGCTGAAATATGGATCAACGAATTACGTCTATGCGGATTTGACGATCGACAAGGCTTCGCCGCACTCTTGCGAGCCCGCACCACCCTTGCTGATGTAGGAAACATAACCGTGTCGGGAACCTATTCCACTCCCGGCTACGGAGCGTTGGAACAATCCATCACTGAAAGATCCCATGAAACCAATATTAATTTGGATATTGCCACCAACATCGATGGTGGGAAGCTTTTCTTCCCAGAAAAATGGAATATCCGAATCCCCATACACTATGACTACTCTTTAGGCGTTGTGCAACCCGAGTACAACCCACTGAATCCGGATGTAAAGATGAAAGACGAGTTGGCGCAACTCCATTCTGCTGAAGCTCGCGACTCCCTGCGCTTTTTGACAAATACGGTCACTCAACGTCAGAATGTGAATTTGATGAATGTTCGTAAAGAACGTGATTTCTCTAAAGGCAACAATAAAATGCACCCGTGGGATATTGAAAACCTTGACTTTTCCTATTCCTATTCCGAACTGATTCAGCGCAATGAGGATATGGAAATGAACAATGAGTTTATCCACCATGGAGAAATTGGATACACGTTCAGTACGAACCCGAAAAACTACAGACCTTTCTCCCGCGCAAAATGGACAAAGAGCAAATGGCTTCAACTGATTCGGGATTTCAACGTGACACCCATGCCGAAGAATATCACCTTCCGTACCACGTTGCACCGTGATCTGCAGGAATTCAAGTATCGTCCTAAGAGCAAAGGTAATATTATTATTGACACCAACTATGTAAAATCTTTCGATTGGACGAGAAACTATGGCATCAATTGGGATATTTTCCAAAGCTTGAAGCTGGAGTTCAAAGCCGATGCTTCCGCGCGCATTGACGAGCCGGATGGACGTATTGACAACCGCACAAAAAAAGATTCGTTGTGGCGTTGCATTGGTAGAGGAGGCCGAACTACCGATTACCGTCAGAACTTCAATGCCACCTATCAACTCCCGCTGAACAAATTCCCGATATTTAAATTTGTGAACGCTAATGTGCGTTACTCATCCATGTACTCTTTCACCGCATCTGCACTCTCTCTCGCATACTTGGGCAACACCATCCAAAATTCACAGAACATTCAAGGAAATGCCACCTTGAATTTCGTAACTCTTTATAATTCTGTTCCTTACCTTAAAAAAGTGAATCAAGGTGTTCTCCAAAAGAACAAATCGGGCAAAGATGCCAATCCTAAAAACCCAAAAGATTCTGATAATTCCAAAGATTCCAAAGATAATACAGAAGAGGAAATCCAAAAGGGTAAAAAAGGCAGGGATAAAGACAAAAACGACTCCTTGAAAGAGAAACCGCAGATAGGTAAGATTATTTTGGACGGAACTGTGCGTCTATTGATGTCTGTCAGAAATGTTTCAGCCAACTATACTCAAGGGCGCGGAACCACATTGCCTGGCTATATGCATTCGGCTACTTTGGTGGGTCATAGTAAAGAAAGCAGTACTCCCGGCTTCCTCTTTATGTTTGGTGGACAACCTGATATTCAAACTATTGCAGCTCGAGATCACTGGTTGACAACAGATTCTCTGATGAATACTGCTTATCAAAGAACCAAGAACCAGGTAATCAATTTCCGGGCTTCTGTGGAGCCATTCAAAGATTTCAGAATTGACGTTTCCGCGAACCGCAACTTCACAGAAAACTATTCTGAGTATTTCCACGTGGATGAAATGGGCAATGTGGAACATTACACACCCCAACGTTCAGGTTCCTTCAGTATGACATACTGTGGATTGGGGACGTTCTTTAAAAACCATGATGATTTGTTCCAAGAATTCCGTGCTGTAAGAGCTCAATTGGCTGAGCGTTATGCAGATAACAATCCTAACTATATAGGTGAGGTTGATCCTGAGACGGGTTTTCCTGTCGGTTACAGCGCCATATCTCAAGACGTGTTGATGGGTGCCTTCTTCACTACCTATCTTAACAAAGATTCTAAAAAATCTAATATTTTCTCCCCGTTCTTGAAAATCCCTCTTCCCAACTGGCGTATCAATTATAATGGTCTGACAAAGATTCCAGGAATGAACAAAGTGTTCCAAACTTTCTCACTTATCCATAATTATACTTGTAACTATAATGTCAACGGTTATTCAACGAATATTGCCTACACTCAAGATGCCAATGGTTATCCTAACGCTTACAATGCCCTTGGAGATTTCATTGCCACACATGAACTTAGCCAAATGGCATTGTCCGAGCAGTTCTCTCCGCTCATTGGTTTCGACATGACTCTAAAGAATAGTATGTTGTTGAAAGTTGAATACAAACAATCCCGCAATTTGTCATTGAGTTTCACGAACACTCAAATATCGGAAACAACCAGTAAAGAGGTATCCGTTTCGGCTGGCTACCGTTTCAAAGATATTAAGATAGGTCTTGTGTTCTCTGGCATGAAACGCCAGTTTGTCAGCGACTTGAATTTGACAGCAGGCTTCGGCTTGAAAGACAACCAAACAATGTTGCGTAGAATTACGGAAGATGACGAGCAGGTTACTTCGGGTTCGTTAGACATCACCATTAATGTGGCCGCCGATTACCAGTTCAGTCGGATGGTCGGTATCAAATTCTACTACGACCAAACCATCAACCGGCCGAAAAACAAGAATCAATACAACCGTATGAACTTCCAAACCGGTATCCAGCTTCAGCTGATGCTGTCGCAGTAGTTAGCTGTTGGCTTTTAGCTGTTGGTGTTTAGCCAATATTACCAAAATACGGCGTAAATCACCACCAAGAGAATGCATATCGCGTATGCCGCGATGTGAAAGTCGCGCTTGGTTTGGAACATGCTGGATGTCAAAGCAATACCCTTAACATCGTCTTCGTTTTCGCAGGTGCATAAACTCACCATCACGATGATGGCCATCGTGAGCAGACAGGTGTAGAACATCTGGTCGATGAAGGGCATGTCAATAGGCAAGAACTTGAGTGCCAATGCAATGGGGATGGATAGCACAACGCCCGTAATGGCGCCTTTGTTGGTGGTCTTCTTCCAGAAAAGTCCCAACAAGAAGAGCGCGAGGATGCCCGGACTCACCAATCCTGTGTATTCCTGAATGTACTGGAACATCTGACCCACACTTCCGAGCAGCGGGGCAATCAGAATGGCGATAATGAGGAAAAGTCCGGCGGAAATCTGTCCCACAAGCACTACACTGACATCTTTGCCCGTTTTCTCCTTCACTTTTGGAGCAATATAAGGTTTATAAATGTCCATCGTGTAAATCGTGGAAGCGGAGTTGAGCATAGATGCCAACGAAGAGATGATGGCGGCGGCTAACGCAGCGAGTACCAGTCCTTTAAGTCCCGTCGGGATGAAAGTGCTGATCAGCCACGGATAGGCGTTGTCGTTGTTGAGGGCGCCGTTGGCCTTGGTGAGGGCCTCCAATGCTCCCGGATGCCCTTCTGTAAACATCACGTAGGCCACAATGCCGGGAATGACCACGATGAACGGGATGAGCAACTTGAGGAAGGCCGCGAAAGCCAAGCCCTTTTGCGCTTCGGGCAGCGATTTGGCTGCAAACGCCCGCTGGATGATGTATTGGTTGAAGCCCCAGTAGTAGAGGTTGGCCACCCACAATCCGCCGATGAGCATCGCAATGCCAGGCAGATTATGGTATTCGGGGTTGTCTTTCGGCAAAATCAGATGCATACGGTCACCCGCCACGTTGGTGAGATGCTGGATGCCTTGCATTACGGTGCCGTCGGGACTGATGACCTGCAACGCCACCACCGTGGTGATAAGACCGCCCAACACAAGCAGAATGACCTGCAGGATGTCCGTCCACGCCACAGAGGAAAGACCGCCGGTGATGGAATAGAGAGCGGCAACTACCCCCAGCCCAATGATAGCGGGCATGATGAGTGAGCCGTCACCGGTGCCGATGATGGTGTCAATGGCCTTGGCGCCGAGGAAGAGCACCGAGGTGAGGTTCACGAAGATGAACAAACCAAGCCAAAACACCGCGAGAATGGTTTTGAGATTCCTGGAATAACGTTGCTCCACGAATTGGGGGATGGTGTAAATTCCCTGTTTCACAAATACCGGCATGAAAAACTTGGCCACAATGATGAGGGTGAGCGCAGCCATAAACTCGTAGGAGGCCACCGCGAAACCACCCGCGAAACCCGACCCGGACATCCCGATAAACTGCTCTGCCGAGATGTTCGCGGCAATCAGCGACGCGCCTATCGTCCACCACGGCAGCGACTTGCCCGCAAGAAAGTAGTCCTCAGCGGTCTTGTCTTTATTCTTCTTCCGATGTGAAATCCAAATGCCCAATCCAACAATCACCAGCAGATAAGCGGCGAAAATGATGATGTCTAAGGTATGAAATGCGGGGTTCATTCTTTGAGGGTTTTAAGTTGGGGGCAAAAGTACAAATTTTTGGCTATTGGCTGTTAGCTTATGACTGTTGTCTTTTACAACTTGGCGACACAAAGGACTGAAATGCCTATAGTTATAAGAAAAACCATAAGTACGAGTATCTGAAAAAAGGACATGGCCGCTTCGCTGGTCAAAAGTTACAGTACAGCCGCTGCCAGCTTCATTCTTTTGCGAGGACGGACAACTTGGATAATATCCTGACCAAGTGCAATAGAAATTTTCGCTATGGTGGCGGTGGTTAAGTTGTGCGTTCCGGAAAGCCATCTGCTAACCTCGGTTTCTGTTTTGCCCAGCGCATGCGCCAAATCCTTCTGACTCATTCCTTTCTCTTCCAAAATCTCATAGATACGATTGGCTATGCTCACCGACAACTCCATTTGCTTTTTCATTTCAGGAGTCATGGTCTGCCTAATTTCATCCATCAATTTATTGGTTTTCATATCATTATATTTAATCGTTAATTTCAAGCAATAAAGGACCTATGATTTGAGTGCCCTTTATAGTAAGAATATTCTTCCTTTCAAGTTGTTTCAATTCGATGTCAATCTTTTGCAATGTTTGCACACATTTGTTCAAATGATAATCTTCTTGATAGGTGGAAGTGGTTTTTAGCCCGCCATTTCCAAGTATTAGAATTTTAGACTGAATGTTCAGAAGAAAGAGTCGCAAAGATGTCGTTTCTAAATGAGAAGGTAATGCCATCACTCGATCATGTATAGTCCCCTCATATCTGAAGTGCCTATCCGCCGCTCCATCACGCTTAATGATATCCAGGCGATATACGAGCTGAGCCACGTCTTTAGGATAGTTATCCTTAAATCGGATCAAAAATTTTTCAAATTCTGTGAGTTCTTCGCCTTCAAAACGTGGAGAATACAAGCTAATCTTTCCGTTATCTTCCAGTAATTCAATCAATAAGTTTTTCTTCGCCATAGTTTAAATCAGTTTGCAAAAATAAACATAAATGTTGATTTTTCAACAAAAAACAATATTTTTTCGTGATTATTATTTGCGACTTTTCACGATTGCATTTCTATAAAAACGCAAAAAATATCACCACGCAAACATACGAATAAATCTCATGATTGTCAAGGTTTTAGAGAAATTTTCGTTGTTATTAAAAACCAACGATATATAAATAATATTAACAATTTAATTTTGCAATAGTTAAACCACGTAAGCGGTTTTTCGCTGGTTTTCCCACTATTTCATGCAAAACTAATTCCGACAGGTACGAATGAAGCGTAATGAAGAATTATTGAGCTTTTGCCACCCTTATGACAATCAACACTGCGGCAAAAACACAGCTTTTTCGATTTTTAATATTGGAAGAGTGATTTTGTAAAATTGTGACACATACTCGTGCTCCTGAATTGCCGCTCACTTCCGCACCGGACAGATCATCAAAACCTTATAACCGGGCTGCTCTTCGGTATGTCTTGCAATGGTTTCTTGCTTGATGGTTATTTTTGAGATACTGTTTGGACAAATGGAATCCATTTGCTGGCACAAGAACGTCCCTCTTCTTGCTGCAAGATACGAGGACTCTTCTTCAACGTAATAATCCCAATATGTAAGTTCAAAACGGCCATTTTCCGGACAAACGGAATGTATGGTTCTCTTCAAATCGTCCAGCGAAAAGTCCAACAGTTCTTCTTTCGCCAATTTCCAGTATAGTCTCACCAAAATCGTGTCTTTGGAGGGCTTAATGTTCTGCCATTCGGAAAACTTAGACTCTTGGATAGTCATAATCTCGGAAACATCCAGTGCCGTCATCGGCTGCTTGCGCAATCTTTCGGTGCGTACCATTTTCTGAACACCAGGGATGTCGAAAGAGAGCGTGGCTCCGTCCGCACGCACCTCCATGGTGACGGGCGCGCCTATCACGAGCGGCAGGTTCAACTTCTCATGACCTGCTGGGAAGCCGCAAAGCAACGGGATGTGGTAAGGTTCAATGTATTGGCGTAGCATTGCCTCCACACTTTCATAGCCGACATCGTTCTTGCAGTCGGTGAAATCGCCCAGGACGATGCCTTTGCAATGCGCGAGTACGCCGCTCATTTTCAGCATGTTGAAGAGGCGGTCGATGTTATGGTGGGTCTCCTCCACCTCCTCCACGAAGAGGATGATGTCGGATTGGCCGATTTCGTTGACTTGGGAGCAGAGCAGCGGGGCGAAGGTGGCGAGGTTGCCGCCCACGAGGGTGCCCGTGGCCCGACCGAGGATATTCTCTTTGTGGGCGGGTAGCGCATAGCGCGGCACCTGACCTTGGAGCAGATTGCGCATCAACATGCAGGATTGCTGTACACGGGCGCTGTCTTGCTTGGCAATGTTGCAGCCCATCACGCCGTGGATGCTCATCACGCCGGCGCAAGCCTCCATGCTGAGCAGCGTGGTGATGTCGCTATATCCAATGAGCCATTTCGGGGAGGCGGTAAGTTTTTTTAGTGGCAAACCTTCCACCAAGTGCAGGGTGCTGTAACCTCCGCGCAGACAGAGGATGGCCTTGATGTCGGGGTCGTTGAGTGCCCAGCGGATGTCGGCGAGCCGCTCCTCCACGGTTCCGGCATAGTGTTCAAGATACTTTTTTCCGACATTCGGCCCGATGACCGGCCCGTATCCCCAACTGCGCAGCGTGTCAGCCGCGGCGAGGGCCGTCTCCATCGAACTGTAGTATGACGGGGAGACGAGCGCCACCTTGTCGCCCGGCTTCAGGTAGGCGGGAGCGACACACTTGAGTGGCTTCTTCGGGACTTTGGCACTCCCAGCGATAGGTCGTAAAACTATGAGACCCAATGCCATTAGGGCAATCAGTATCCAAAAGGTTTGTCTGTTCATTTTCTGAAATTAATTATTTGGGGTAATTTGTAGAGATGTGCCATGGCGCGTCTCTACAGCTCCTTCACTGGAAACTCAAAATAGGTCTCCGGGTACGGCTCGTCCTTCAATGTGAAGTGCCACCATTCGCTGTCGATGGGTTTGAAGCCGTGGCGGAGCATCGCGGCCCGCAAAATCATGCGGTTGCGGAACTGTTCTTCGGTGATGGTGCGGCCTGCGGGAGAGGGTTTCCCGTTAAACGCGCCCGTCTCTGGATTGCCGCCGAAGTCAGGGTGGCTCTCCTCGCCGAACCAGTCGAACGTGCCGCCCATGTCAAGTTCCTTCTCGGTGGTCATGTCGAAGAGGGTTAGATCGACGGTGGAGCCGCGGGTGTGACCGCTCTTTGCCGCGATGTAGTCCAGTTCGAACAACCGACTCTTATCGACCTCGGGGTAAAAGTAGCGTCGCATCAGCGTGTCGGGGATGTTGGCGGCCCAACGCACGAAATGATTGACGGCCATCTGCGGACGGTAGGCGTCGTAGATTTTCAGCCGGTAACCCATGCGCATCACGTCGTCGCTGACGGCTTTCAGACTGTCGGCGGCGCGTTTGGTCATCAACGCAGTGGGCTGCAGGTAGCCGTCAATGCGCTGACCCACAAAGTTGTAGGTACTGAAATAGCGGATTTCCAGAATCGCGTCCGGCACCACGTCGGTGATGTTCACGAACTGGCTGGCGTCCTGCTCGGGCTTCACGGTTGTGCTGGAAGCGGCGGACGTGCAAGGCGCGAACCCGGCCACGATGACTTGCCCGTTTTGGGCGGTGACTGTCAAGGTGAAACACAACACGGCGACACATATAATCAGTGTTCTGAGGTCTCTTTTCATAATCGGGAATTTTGGTTGGCAAAGGTACGTTTTTTTAGTGAACAGTGATCCAACCCCCAAAAACGTTATTAGTAATATTCTCGGTTCTACACTAATTATGCATTATGCATTATGAATTATACAAGCTCCGTCTCCGATTTCCGCCACATAGAAATCAGCACGCAGGCCGAATCTTTCCTCGTATGCCTTGTCGAGGGTTTCGACAAATGCATTCACCTGGTTTTCCGCAATCAGCGTGACGGTGCAGCCGCCGAAGCCCGCGCCGGTCATGCGGCTGCCGAGCACACCGGGGAAATGCTGCGCCCGTTCGGCCAAGAAGTCCAGTTCGGGACAGGTGACCTCGTAGTCGTCGCGAAGGGTGGCGTGCGAGGCGTTCATCAGCTGCCCGAAGCGGACCATGTCGCCGGCCTTGAGCGCGGTGACGGCCTCGCGCACGTTCTCGTTCTCGCGCACCGCGTGCCGCGCCCGCTTGAGCACGTTGCCCGTAAGACATGGCGCAACCGTATCGAACTGTTCCATCGTGAGTTGGCAGAGACAATCGACTGGACGGTGCACACGGATGATCTTCAACGCCTGCTGGCATTCGCTGCGCCGCTGGTTGTAGGCCGAATCCACGAGTCCGCGTTTCTTGTTGGTGTTGGCGATGACGAACTTCAGCCCGCGCATCTCCAACGGCACATGCTCGTACTCCAACGTGTTGCAATCCAACGCAATGGCACAGTTTTTCTTCCCAAATCCCGAGGCGAACTGATCCATGATGCCGCAGTTCATCCCCACGAAGTCGTTTTCCGCGTGCTGGGCCATCTGCACGAGCTCCAGCATCGTGAACGGACTGCCGTTCAAGGCGTTGAGAGCCACAGCGGTCACCATTTCGATGGAAGCCGAAGAGGACAGCGCGGCCCCGATGGGCAGGTCGCCGCGGTAGTGGAACTGGAGACCGCTTACGGGGAATCCCCTGTCGGTGAACTCCTTGATCACGCCGAGCGGGTAATCCACCCAGCTGTTCCGCTTATGCGACAGTTCCTCCTTGAGAATCAGAAACTCCGCCGAATCATTTTCGGAGATAAAACGGCAGAGATTCGCATCATCGTGTTGTTTCACAGTGAGATACGTACCCATATTGAGGGCAGCGGGGAAGACGAGTCCGCCGTTGTAGTCGGTGTGGTCACCGATGAGGTTCACGCGGCCGGGGGCGAAAAAGTGGCGTTCGGTTTGCAGCATAATCGGAATTTTACCCTTGTAGAGACGTGGCATGCCGCGTCTCGGATTTTCAGGGGGCAAAGGTACGATTTTTTAGGCAAGAAGATATTACCGCTTGGCGATACGGCGGACAGGAATGCCTATAACTAAGAGAACCACAACAACACTGAGCATCTGCAAAAAGAACAGGGCCGCTCCGCTGGTGATATACTGCGATAGCCATTTCTCCGTTAATTCTATGATAGGCACCGCTATAAGACCGATAGAGAGACCGCCCATGATTTCTGTGAGGTATGCTTTTTTGCGGACCTCTTTTTCTTCTTTCTGAAGTTTATCATTGCGGACTTCGACATAGACAGAATAGGCATAGCCCACAAATCCTATCAACAGCAGGACGATGTAAACAACTGTTTTCCACATAATGATTGATTTTAATGTATTTTCGACGGCAAATATACATTTTTATCTACGAGTATTTATTGGTTTGCCGTTGTTTTTCTTTGGATATTTTTTTTATTTTTGCGGTGTGTTTGTTTAAATATCGAACCAATTCAAGACAACCACGCATTGTAGTCAATTAAAAACCAATTTATTATGAAAAAACATAGTGTATTGATATTGATGGTATGTTTGTTTATAGTGAGCATTTCATGTCATCGCGAAGAGGTAACCCCTATATCAGAATCAGAAGAGCAGACCACAACCTCTGGTGTGTATGGAACAGTGACAAAACGGGTAGGCAATTGGATGCCCACAGATGTAGGATACGACCCCTCGGCGCAAGAATATCCAATAGAATGCGAAGTAGCTGTCTTTGATTCTATTAACATACACGATCTACCTGTATATCCACATCCCGATCGGATTGCTATTTCGGATATCAATATCCATGAGGTAGCACGCACTTCCACTACTGGCGGTGGACATTATCAAATTAAGGTTCCGGCAGGGAAATACAGCGTTGCCATAGTGGATGGTGACACCATTATTATGACAAGTTTGAATTTCGGTGACGGGGCCGGATGGATGGAGCATGTCGAAGTAGTTGAGGGAGAGATGATCAAACATGACGTTTTACTTGATTACGCCGCATATTAGAAGCAGCCGTTCAGTTGATGTTTCTGCGGAATTCTGCGCGTTTTGCGGGAGGACAAATGCAATCTTGTTCAAAAAAGAAGCTGTGTTCAAAAAAATTGAACATGGTTCCTGCTCGATTAGAAGCGCTGTGTCATTTTAGCTATTTTTGCGCCGTAAAACATTCTTTGTAGTTTTTCCATACCGCCTGCGTCTAACCTGTGTAATTCTAAACCAATGACAAAGAAAGAAACGGATTTTGAACGAATGGTCCGGGAACACAAAAGCACCGTATATACGGTCTGCTACATGTTCTCGAAGGACACCGACGAGGTCAACGACCTGTTCCAGGAAGTCCTCATCAACCTCTGGAAAGGCTTCGACAGTTTCAGGGGCGAGTCGAAGGTGGACACCTGGGTCTGGCGTGTCGCCCTCAACACTTGCATCTCCGATGACCGCAAGAAAAAACGGCGAGGGGAACGCGTGTCCCTCGAAATGGCCGCCGACCTCTACACCGACACCGACGAGGACACCAAGCAGATCCGCCAGCTCTATGCGCGCATCAACAAGCTGGGCATCATGGACCGCGCCCTTGTCTTGCTCTGGCTGGAGAACCTCAGCTACGAGGAGATCGGAGCTATCGCCGGCATTTCCGCCAAAAACGTTTCCGTGAAGTTGGTTAGAATTAAACAACAGTTAATGAAAATGTCTGACAATCAAGAATGTTAGTTATGGAAAACAGTGAAATAAACAATAGCGAATTGGAAACCATGCGTGCGCAAATCGCACTGCTGAAGGACAAATTAGACAAGGAGACCATCGTCTCCGACAAGCTTCTTCGCGACACGATGCGGCACAAAGCCCGTAACATCAATGCCAACGCCTGGATTAGCGTGGCTGCCTCTATCTTCGTGATATTCTGGGCATTGTTCTATCTTCCGGGCGAAGGGTTCAGCTGGTGGTTCTCCGGTGCCACCATCTTGATGATGCTCGTGTGCGACTTCTTTACTTGGAAGTATCATAAGGATGTGAATGACAAAACGATGAGTGGCGACCTGCTTACCGTTGCCAAAGTGATGAAACAGCTGCGCGATAACTACAAAAAATGGCTGAAATATAGCATTGCTTTGATTGCCGTTTGGTTTACATGGCTTTCCATAGAATTCTGTATCCGACTGAAAGATTGGAGATTAGCTGTCATCATGATTATTGCATTGCTCATCGGCTTGGCCATCGGTGCCTTCATCGGACTGAAGATGCACAATTCAGTGATCCGCAACGCGGAGGAGATTATCAGTCAGATTGAGGAGGGGGAAGAGACGGACGAGAAAGAGTCTTGAATCAAGACTTGAGACTTAAGACTTGAGACTTTTGGTGGTTATCTTTTGTTTTACCTTTAATACTCAAAGTCATAGTCAATAGTTATAGTTATTGTCAAAATCGTTCAAAAAAACAAAAAGGTAATTGCAGATGAACAACATATTGTAATAAAATGTACTTTTGCCCTCGTATAATTAAAACTTAAAAATTAATCATTATGGATCTAAACAGTATCATTTCCTCGCTCACGGGCAACAACCTCATCGGAGAAATTGCCAAAAAGTTCAACATTGACCCGAACAAAATCATTGAAGTAATCAAGGCGGCCATACCCAAATTCTTAGGTTCCATGCAGCAGAATGCTGGCACAGCTGCCGGTGCAGCCGCATTGACCCAAGCTCTCGGCAACCACGCAGGTCAGGGTATGGGCATTAACATCGAAGACGGCATGAAGATTCTGCAAAAAGTCTTCGGCGGCAATCTGGGTTCCGTGGTTTCCAACTTGAGCGGTCAAACCAACACCACCAACGATCAGGTTTCCAACATCTTGGCCTCCATCGCCCCGAACCTCCTTTCCGTTTTGGGCAAAGGTGCCGGCACAGGCAACATCGGCAACATCCTCGGTGGACTGTTAGGCGGCGCAAGCAGCTCCAGCAGCAGCTCCAATGCCGGCAAAGTGCTTGGCGGATTGTTAGGGAAGATGTTCAAGAAGTAAGACTTGAGACTTAAGACTTAGGACTTTTGGGGCATTCCGCTCCTAACAGCTACAAAAAACACAGTCATCTCACTTGGCGGTGTTTTTTTTCTGTAGAGAAGTTTCATGAAACGTCTCTACAATGTCATAAACCGAAACATTGTTCTACTGCGGTACATCTCCCCCGGCCGCAAAAACGCATTCGACTCCGGCCAACGCTGGTTCGGCGAATTGGGGAATTTCTGTGTTTCGAGGCAGACGGCGGCCCGCTGGCGATACACCACACCACTCTTTCCGATGACAGTGCCGTCGAGGAAGTTGCCGGTATAGACCTGCATTCCCGGTTCGGTACTGTAAACCTCTAAGGTAATGCCCGTTACGGGACTCTCCAGGCGGGCGCATGGGCGGGAATCATCGCCTTTCGTGTTCAACACCCAGTTGTGGTCATAGCCGCGCCCAATGCGCAGCTGTTCGAAGTCGGCAGCAATGTCGCGGCCAATCGGCTTGGGCTGCCGGAAATCCATCGGCGTGCCCTCCACGGAAGCCAACTCGCCCGTGGGGATGAAGGTTTCGCCAATCGGGGTGTAGCGGTCGGCATCGATGGTCAGCAGATGGTTGAGGATGTCGGTGGAGGCGTCCCCGTTGAGGTTGAAGTAGCTGTGGTTGGTCATGTTGATGACCGTTGGTTCGTCTGTAACCGCCTCATACTGAATATCCAGCGCATTGTCGTCCGTCAGCATGTAGGTGACGCGGGCACACACATTGCCAGGGAACCCGCTGTCGCCATCCTCGCTGACCAAGCTCAGCACGAGCCGGTTGTCGCCCACTTCCTCAACATTGAAGATGCGGTACTGCCAGCCGTCGGGCCCGCCGTGCAGACAGTTCTTGCCATCGTTCTGCGGCAGCTGGTACGTTTGCCCGTCGATGGTTATCTGCCCATTGTTCAGCCGGTTGGCGTACCGTCCGATGACCGCTCCGAAGTCGGAACGGTGGTTTTCGGGGAGGTAATCTTCCACGTTTTCAAAACCGAGCACGACATCGCGCAGGATGCCGTTTTTGTCGGGCACGAACAGCGACACGACGCGCCCGCCAAGGTTGGTGATGGTTGCCCGGAGGCCGTTGACGTTTTTCAGTGTGAAAAGGTTGATGGTGCGACCGTCAAGCTCGTTCGGGTCTGATTTGGGGTTTGTTGGCATAAAAGTTCCTATTTTATAAGTGCAAAAAGCGAGTCATTCTGAAATTGCTCGTAATAATGTGTGTCACTTAAGCGGTAAAAGGAGGTGAGATGACGCACACTGTCGCTGTCGTATGGCACATAATCCATCTCTTCCTTTATCAGATCGAGCGTTTCATAGATGGTATAATCAACCTTTTGTACCCGGCTCATATCCCCAGTGTTGAACAGATATTGCCGCATGTCACCGATCATACCCAATCTATCATCCACAATACCTTTCCGTTCGTAAAAAACAAATATCGATGGGCTGCGGAAGCCGCCATTTTCATCGTCAGATACTTTATAGCCATATATCACGTACTTGCCGTCGCTCCACACCTTATGGTCGGCCTTAAGTATGGCAACGAGGAAGAAAGCTACGCATATTATCACTGCCATGCAGCACACCGACCAATTCCTTATCCTTACTACATATAGAATTTTATTTTCATCCTGACAAATGTCTTTGTTAACCCTAATAGTAAACAAGATAGCATACACTATTGTGAAAACAGAGGCCGGAATCAAGGACCAATGCTGCAACTGCCATGCCAATCTGTCACCGGCCGGCAGGATAATCCATGGCACTATGACTATGGCCCAGCACACCAGCGCGGAGATGCCCAAGATTCTGCGGATAATCGCGGATTTTGACTTATGGGATTCATTCATGCCATTAAATCTTTCAGACGGCAAAAGTACACTTTATTGGAATAGACCTATCGCCTATTATTATTTCCCGAAACCCTCCACGCACAGCTCCTTAATGCGCTCTACAACAATCTCCTGCTGTTCTTCGTTGAGCAACAGTCCGAACCGCAGCAGCTTGGTGCGGCCGTCGAGCTCGTTTTTGTCTGAATCGGAATTTGTTGGCATAAATGTTCTTTTTGGAGGGCAAAAGTAGTATTTTTCCCGCCGTTTCGACACCTCTTAACTACTAACTACTAACTCCTCACTACTATCGCGGTTCCCCCGCCCGGGGCCAACTCCACTTTCAGTTTGCCATCTGCGGGAACAGCCACCGTTTTCTTCTGATAGTCAACACCTTTGCGGTGGGCGTTGGGACCATCGACGAACATCGTGACCGTGCCGGAGGTGATACCCAAGGCCTTGAGGTCGATTTCGACGGTGCGGGCGTTCCAGTCAGTGATGGCACCGATGTACCAGATGTTGCCTTTGCGCTTGGCGGAGACGATAAATTCCCCAACCTTACCGTCTAATATGCGGGTCTCGTCCCACACGGTGGGCACCTTGGCGATGAAATCGGTGCATTCAGGCTCCTGCATGTAGGCCGTGGGTGCGTCACAGAGCATCGCGAAAGGCGCGTCAAAGACCATGTACTCAGCCAATTGGCGACAGCGCGTACCCTGGCTCATCGGCTCGTTCCAGCTCGGGAAGTAGCACCAGTAGGCACCGTTGCGCATCGCGCCCTGCGTGAAGTCCATCGGACCCGCGAGCATCCGGATGAAGGGAATCGTGACCTCATACTTCACCATATCGGTCTTGCTATCGGCCCATTTGCACTGCTCAAGCCCGAACACGCCCTCGTAGTTGAGCACATTGGGGTAGGTGCGGCTCAGTCCCGTGGGCTTGTACGCCCCGTGGAAATCAATGAAGAGGTGGTATTTGGCGGCCATGGCGGCCATCCGTTCGTAGAAGTTGACCACAATCTGGTCGTCGCGGTCCATAAAATCGACCTTGAAACCCTTCACGCCCATCTCGGAATAGTGCTTGCAGACCTTTTCCATCTCCTTGTCCATGGCGGCGTAACCGGCCCAGAGTACGATGCCAACGCCTTTACTTTCAGCGTATTTCACCAACATCGGCAGGTCGATTTCGGGCACCACTTGGAAGAGGTCAGCCTGCTTGTTCACGGCCCAACCCTCGTCCAAAATCACGTATTCTATACCTTTATCGGCGGCAAAGTCGATGTAGTATTTGTAGGTTTCGTTGTTGATGCCGGCCTTGAAATCCACGCCCCAGATGTTCCAGTTATTCCACCAGTCCCAGGCCACCTTGCCGGGCTTAATCCATGAGATATCAGCCACTTTCGAAGGCTCGGCGAGGAGATAGACGAGGTCGTTGTCTGCCAAATCCTTATCCTCTGTGGTGATGGCGATCACGCGCCACGGAAAGTTTCTTGTGCCGGCGGTCTTGGCGATGTGGTCGTGACGCTCCTTCACCATATACTGCAGGTTGTTGTGCCCGCCCTGCTCCCACCTCTTCGGCAGCGGTGCGAAATAGCCGATCATTGAGTTGCCCTCGGTGTGCTTGAGGTACATACCGGGATAATCGTGCAGGTCAGCTTCTGTTATGACGGCGAAACGGATTTTTAAACCGGAAAAATATGCGCCATCAGCGTGATAATTTTGAGACACCAGCATCGGTAAAAAGGCAAGTCGGTCACCAGCCATGTCGCGAAGAAAAGTGTCCACGTATGTGTTCTCGAAAGAGGTACAGTACTGCTCCGAAAAATCCCCGTCTATTGCCGGTTTTCGGTTAACATAAGGGATGAGTGCTTTCGTACCATTAAGGTCCCCCATAGAAGACCCTTCGGAGAAATTGAACTCGGCCGTCTCGTGCCGCACGATGATGGAGTCTTTGAACGTGGTGCCGAAACGGTAGGCCACACCGGAGTTGTAGGCACGGAATATTACCTGATAATTTCCCTTAAAGCTGATTTTCAGTTCGTTATATTGGTCTTTAATCTTGCTTTTCCGATAAAACGGGGCGTTCACCTCCTGGTTGACGCTTTTCCGCTCTTTCTTCACCACTTTCGGGTTTCGACCCAAAACGGAGCAATCGTCCAACTCCAGACCGATGACAGAGGGCTCCAAAAACGGAGCGGGGTTATCCGTCGTATAGACCGAATATTGCAATTGTCCAGAAGAGCCGTCGATTTTCACCGTCAGTTTGCCATCGGGGGAGGTGAGTGTTTCGGTTTGCGCGGACAAGGCGATGAACAGGCCGCAAAATAGCAGCAAGAGGAGATGTTTTTTCATAATCGGAAGGTTTTAGACGGCAAAGATACGGAAAATACGGATTCAAACGGACTTCCGTGACCGTAGAGACGTGCCATGGCGCGTCTCTACAAACGGGAAATTCGGATTAGTATTCGAAAGGCGACACAAACGTGGCGAATGCCTCGCCGTGCATGTCCTTTTCAGAAGTAATGGGGTTCTCAATTTGCCAGTCAATGTTCAAATCCTTGTCATTGAACATGATACAGCCTTCAGAAGCCTTGTTGTAGAAATTCGAGCATTTGTAGGCGAAAACGGTATTATCCTCCAATGCGGTGAATCCATGCGCGAAACCGGCAGGAATATAGAACTGTCTGAAATTTTCGGCGGTAAGTAACGTGGAAACGTACTGCCCGTATGTCGGACTGCCTTTGCGGATATCTACGGCGAAATCCCTAACCGCACCGCGCAGCACCCGCACGATTTTGGCCTGCGCGTACGGTGGCTTCTGGAAATGCAACCCGCGCACCACACCCTTCTGCGAACACGACTGGTTGTCCTGCACGAAATCGTCTGTAATTCCTAACTCCTTGTAACGTTGCTCGTTATAACTCTCGAAAAAATAACCGCGGTCATCCTTGAAAACCGTCGGCTCAATGATTAACAATCCTTCAATTTGTGTTTTTATTATTTCCATTATTCTTGTGAATAGTGATTAGTGATCAGTGAATAGGCAATAGGCAACAGGCAATAGGCAACAGGAGTGGTGATATTCAATAGTCATAAGTCATTCATAAGTCATACGTCATACGTCACAAGTCATACATCAATCTTCCGAGTTGTCCGCAATAAACGTTTGATATTCCGACAGGAACTTCGCCTTCGAAACGAAGCCTATGTATTTCCGGTCTCGGGTGATGACGGGCATGTTGAAGTTGCCCGTTCGTTTGAACTTCTCTAAAACTATGGCTGCGGTGTCGTCATCATAGATAAATTCTTCCGGCTCAATCATCAAATCCTCGACATGCACTTTGTCATACAAATCTTGCTTGAAAATGACCTCTCGGTGGTCGTCCATCACCAAGAGGCCGGAGAAGAGGTTGTTCTCATCGATGACCACGAAGAGGTTGCGTTTGCAGTGGGCGATGACATCGGTGTAGGTGCGCAAGGTGCTGTGTACGGGAATAGTGAGGATGTTGGTGTCTATGGTTTGATGCCAAGGCAGTTTGCGGAGCGCGTATTTGTCTTTGTTGTGAGTGCGCAGATTGTCTTTTTCGGCTAAGGGCTGCGTATAGACAGAATATTTCTCGAACGGGTTGACGCAGAGGTAGGAGCAGGCGGCGGTGACCATCAACGGAATCAGCAGCGTGTAACCCGTTGAGGATTCAGCAATTAGAAACATCGCCGTGAGCGGAGCCTGCATCACACCGGTCATCACTCCTGCCATGCCCGCAAGGATGAAGTTGACGTAAGGCAGGTCCACATGGAGGAAGACCTGCGCCACATGCGCAACCAGGAAACCGACGAACGCGCCAATGAAGAGTGTAGGGGCGAAAACACCGCCCACACCGCCGGCCGTGGTAGTGAACGTGGTGGCAAAGACTTTCATCAGGATGATGCCGATGACGGCCAACACCAACAGACCTTCATGTCCCATCAGCTTCAGCAACGGAGAATTGTTGAAGACGGAAATCCATTCACCATGCAGCAGATCGTTGATATTATTGTAACCTTCGCCGTAGAATGCCGGGAAAAGATAGATAAGCAAACACAGTGCTACCGATCCTATCAATGCCCGCACATAAACCTTCTTGATGCGGCGCATCTGCTTCTCAATCCAGCGCGACATTCGCAGGAAATAGACGGAGATGAAGCCGCAGAGCACGCCCAAAATAATATAAAACGGAATGTTGCCCACCGAGAATCCTTGTGTCGCATCAATGGTGAACATCACGTCTTGACCAAGGAAAAGGACGGACATTACTGTCCCTGTAGCGGCGGAGAGCAGCAACGGCAGAATTGCACTACCGGTGAGGTCAAGCATCAGCACCTCGAAGGTGAAGACCAGTGCGGCGATGGGTGCCTTGAAGATAGCCGCCATGGCCGCCGTGGAGCCGCAGGCAAGTAACAGGGTGGTCTGTTTCGTGTTAAGGTGGAAAAATCGCGCCACGTTCGAACCAATGGCGCTGCCGGTGAGCACGATGGGTGCCTCCAATCCCACGGAACCGCCGAACCCGACAGTGATGGCACTCGCCACCATGGAGGAATAGACGTTGTGGAACCGCAACATGCCGTCGCTCTTGCAGATGGATTTCAGCACGATGCTCACGCCGTGGCTGAGGTTGTCGCGCACCACACGCCTCACGAAGAGGAGCGTGAGGAAAATGCCGATGGGCGGGAAAATCAGGTAGAGGTAGTTGACATCGGCCACAGGGAACGCCTGGCTCAGCAACCGAGTGGTGAAGTGCAGTAGGTTTTTGATGATAATAGCCGCAGCGGCTCCCAACATGCCAATCACCACGCTGAGAATCAGCACCATAGCCTTGTCCTTGAAGTGCCGCTTGAAGAACCGCCTGCACCGGGCGATGAAATATAGAAACCTCCTGTTTTTCATATCGTAAACTCGGGCGGCAAATGTACATAATTTTCCGTATGGTGCAATATATTTTGTATTTTTGCCGTTTGTTTTCAGATGTTCAAACGCATTTTGATCATATCGGTATTGGTCCTGCTCTCTTGGACGATGGCTTTCTCACAAAAAAAGCCCGATTTCCGCGTATGGGAGGACAGCCTCTGCCACCTTCGCGACCAAGTGATGGCCGAATCCGACGAAACCACACGCCTCGCCCTCAACGAGGATTTTATGACTCTCTTGGAAGAGGTGCTGCAGATGCCCGACGCCTTCAAATACACCTGGGATTCCGTCAAGAATTTCAGTGTTTTGGCCTCCCCTGACAATGTTTTCAAGATTTTCACTTGGTATGTGGTGAAAAACAACTATGACATCGAGAATTTCGGTTTCATATACGTCTATAACGATGCCCGAAAGAAACACGTACTCTACCCCCTTTACGACAAGCGGCAGAACATTGATTACCCCAAAACGTTGGTGGGCAACCACAATCGCTGGTACGGCGCGGTCTATTACAAACTGATTCCTGTGAAGGACAAGAACACGACCTACTACACCTTGCTTGGATGGAATGGGAACAATCTCTTTACCAATCAGAAGCTAATTGAAATTCTGCATTTTAACAAAGAAATGACCCCGATTTTCGGGGCTCGCGTCTTCAAGAATTACACCGAAAAAGTGGCACGGGTCATTTTCGAATATTCCAAGAACGCAACCCTATACCTCAACTACGAAAATCAGGAATACCTTGTCAGCACAGGGAAATACAATCCTAAAACTCGCGATTATGATTACAAACGGATTCGCTGCGACATGATTATCTTCGAGGAGCTGATTCCGATGGACGAGGCCATGAAGAACGTGTCGGCCTACATGGTGCCTGAATCCAGTCTGAATCAGGGATTTATCGAAGAAGACGGCAAGTGGGTTTTCCAAAAGAACGTTCGCGGCTCCAATCCTGACAAGGTGCGACCCGATTTTCAGCATAAAAACCGAAACTACTATTCCGTACAATAAGATATGGCAACCTTATATCCTTTGAAATTCACGCCCATTCTGAAAGAGAAAATATGGGGCGGCAACAAAATCGAAACCATCCTGAAACATAACATCAGTCCGTTAAAAAACTGTGGCGAAAGCTGGGAAATCTCCGGCATCGTGGATGACGAGTCCGTGGTGGCGAATGGTTTTCTGGCCGAAAACAACCTCAACGAACTGATGGAGATCTACCTCACCGACCTCGTGGGCGAGAAAAACTACGAGAAATACGGGCTGGGGTTCCCGCTGCTCATCAAGTTCATTGACGCCCAAGACAACCTCTCCGTGCAAGTGCATCCGGACGATGATTTTGCACAGGAAAAGTTTGGACAGAACGGAAAAACCGAGATGTGGCACGTCATCCAAGCGGACGAGGGTGCGGGACTTTATGTGGGTTTCAATCAGAAGATTACCGCGCAACAGTATATGGATGCTGTGGAAAACGGCACATTGGAGGACTACCTCAAATTCTATCCCGTAAAATCCGGCGACACCTTCATGATTCCCGCTGGCACGGTGCATGCCATTGGCAAGGGAGTATTGCTCGCCGAGATTCAGCAACCCTCCGACATCACCTTCCGCATCTATGACTGGAACCGTGTGGACGAACAAGGCAACAGCCGCGAACTGCATACGGAAGAGGCTTTCGAAGCTATCCATTCCGAAGAGAATCTGGCTGATTTTCAGGTGTATTACGAGTGCGAAAAGAACAAAACCGTGACATTGGTGCATTCGCCCTACTTCAACACCAACCTTTTGGAGATGGACATGCAGGTGGAAAAATCGTTCGTTCAATTAGACTCTTTTGTAATCTATATATGTCTGGAAGGCAGCGCATTTCTTGTGTCTGGCGATTCTAAAGAAAGACTTGAAACCGGTGAGGTGGTATTGATTCCCGCCGAAATCGACCAGCTGCAAATCATCCCCGATCCAAAAGCAAGACTGCTAGAAGTTTATTGTTCATGACCATTGAACTTTGAACTTTGAACCATGAACTTTGTCGATAAAAACCGATGTTTCACTTCAAACAGTTTGACTTAGAGCACGAACGCAGTACCCTGAAAATCGGTACGGATGCCGTGTTGTTAGCCGCGCTTACGCAGGTGGATTCAGCACAAACAGTACTGGACATCGGCTGCGGCTGCGGAGTCATCGCCTTCTGTTTGGCACAGAAACTTGCAGAAAATCAGATTATTCCGAATATTGTTGGAATTGATGTGGATGCGGATTCTATCACGGAGGCACGTGAAAATGCCGCCCGATTCCCTCTTTTTCCAGAGTCATGCTTCCATTTTGAACAAATCAGTCTGCAAGACTTTGCAAATCAGGATAATGCTTGCCGTTTTGATCTCATAGTAAGCAATCCGCCCTTTTTTCATGGAGATCTTAAACCACAGGATAAAAACAAGTTAAAGAGCAAGCATGGCGATGGTCAACTTTCTTTTTCGGAATTGGTGGACGGTGTTGACGCTCTTTTATCCGAAAAAGGTCGTTTTGCACTGATTCTTCCGCCAACGGAGATGGAAGAATTTCACCAAATCACTAGTGGTCGCTGGCATAGCTGGAAATCCGTTTATATCCGTCCCATCGAGAGCAAACCGATTTTCCGCGTGGTGCGTGAGTACGGACATTTTTTACGAACACAAGAGAATATTCAATTTTCAATACGTGATGCAAAATTGCAATATACAGATGCGTATCTTCAACTTATAAAAGGCTATCTGATGATTTAACGCTATAAATCTAATGTCTTCCCAAATCAGCTTTTAAGGGGATATGATATTGCACATGTTACGAGAGTCTTATGTTTCACTATAATTCAATAAATGAGGATATTGATTGTCGTTGTATTGAGAGTTTCTTGTTTGTGTGGGGTGATGGGAGTACAACAAGCCAACTAATATATAAAAAACGTCATCCGCAATATTTTTTTTGCGGATGACGTTTGTATTCAAAAAAAGAGTATTTTTGCTGACCAATTAAAAGTGTATTTTAACGTTAAAAATAAATCGATATGATTGCAAAGAAAACAGACAAAGGAAACTTGGAAAACAAGCGCGGATTGTTCCTTCTTGTCGGATTTGCCGTGGTTTTAGGCCTTATTTACGCTGGTTTCGAGCTTTTCGCCAATGAAGACAAGGCTCCCGCATTTGAGTTGCAGGATGATGAGTTCATTACCGTGGTGGATGACGATGTCATTGCCACTGACCAGACTCCTCCCCCGCCACCAGAGCCGCAACAACAACAGCAAGAGGTGGTGCTCAACATTGTGGAAGACAACATTAAAGTCAATACCGATTTGAGTTTCGATGTTGAATTTAACGAAGATGAAGCAATTGTTGATTTTGGAGATGAGGAAGTCGATGTGGTCGAGGATGTTGCGGAAGAAGAACCTCCGATGATGTTCACGGAAGAGATGCCGGAATTTCCCGGTGGTCCAGAAGCCCTCAATGCTTTCCTGACTCGCGAAATCCAATATCCGGAAGTTGCCCGTAACAATGGTATCACCGGTACCGTGCTGATTGAATTCGTTGTTGAGAAAGACGGTCGTGTCAGTAACGCTAAGGTCAAAGTTCCTTTGTTCCCCGAATGTGACAAAGAAGCTGTCCGTGGCGTCATGGCTATGCCGAAATGGAAACCCGGTAAGAACATGGGTAAGCCCGTCCGCTGCTTCTATCAGGTGCCTGTTACGTTCAGACAATAATTCTGATTGTTAATGCGAAAACAAAACGGGAAATCCATTGTGGATTTCCCGTTTTTATTTTAAGATGTGGTTAATGTAGGGGCGAATAATTATTCGCCCCTACATTTCAATACTTCCGTTTCAGGATCTCCGACCAGATCACTCCTTTGTACACCTCTTCCTCATCCATTGAAAGGGCGACCCGTGGATTTTCGGTTTCCTTGACGGTGTGCTCCTTTGCCTCTTCTGCATTGTGTGCGAATGTCTGCTCGAAATCGCGTTCGCTCATCGTCTCGTAGGAGAAATATTCGTTGTTTTGTCCGGGCTGCGGGGCAACTCTTGCCCTCCTTTGCGGCTGCACCTCGTCCGGTTCATTGACATCTTCAACTATAATCGGTCGTCCACCCCTGTTCTTCTTTGTCTGGTGTTCCGCTTCCTCTTTTTTAAACGTTTTGACGACAGACCACAAAATGCTGCCCACGATGAGAATAATGTATAATATTGAATCAAAGTCCATAATTCCTATTCTTTATTCTTGTTTTGAAATTCCAAAGTGTTCTGTTCCAGCTGATCGCTCAGTTTTTTATTTTCGCTTTTCGCTTTTGCAATGCTGACGTTGAGGTCGTAGCAGATGAGAAAGATGGCGGCACTCCAGTTAATCCACAGCAGAATGGCGAAAATGGCACCCAAAGAGCCGTATATCAGGTTGTAGCTGTCGAAATTGGAGAAGTAGATGTTGAGAAACCAAAGCAGTACCACCAACAATATGGTGCAGGTGGAAGATCCTGCGGAGAAGAATTTGTAGTCGCCGCGTTTAACAGGAGCCAGATAGTAGAAAATACTGATGAGGAAATAGACGGCGGCATACACTAACACCCATTTGAGGAAATGAACCACAAAGGAGTATATGAGCGGATTGTTGACGAAATTAGTGTGGACGTATCGGACGGCCAGCGATGCTAAAATGAAAAAGGCCGCTACCACCACGATGATGATAAAAGTGAGAAACACAAGGCCGGCACTGAGTATAATCTGATTGAAAATGTTGCGCTTTTCTTCAGTGTAGTAGGAGGAGGTCATGGCCACCAGAATGCCGTTGATGCAGACGATGGTGAAATAGATACCGATGACGAGCATAAAAGACGACAGGGTGCCGTTTTGGCGCATCACCACATCCGTGATCATACCCTCCACAACAGGCCAAACGTATGGGGGCACGATGGACTCCAACAGGGTGATGATGGTGTTTTGGAAATCCTCCCCGAAAAAGGCGATGGCGGAAAATAGTGCGATGATCATGGGGATAACGGCGACGAAAACACGGTAGGTGATGGCAGCGGCGCGCTGGAAGACCACCCCCTTGCTCAGCGACTGTCCGAAGAACCGCATCACATCGTAAAGCGGCACTTTCATCAGCCCGGGAAGCGTCATGGTTTTCGATTTCGCCACAACCTTGCCGAAACCTGGAACACGTTCCAGATCACTGCTCCATTGCCGGAGTTTCAGTCTCGCGTATCGGAAAAATCGCTTCATGTTTAAGATCCAAGGAATAAATGATGGAAATTAGAGATCAGTCAAAAGTCAGATTATAGTCATAGTTATAGTCATAGTCATAGTCATAGTGCCTTAAGACTCATATCCAGACTTTTAATCTGATGTGTGAACGCACCGACGGAGATGAAATCAACCCCGGTAACGGCGTAGTCGTGCAGGGTCTCCTTCACGATGCCGCCAGAGGCCTCGGTTTCCATGCGGTGATTGACCATCTTCACGCCTTCGCGGATTTGATCCGGGGTGAAATTGTCGAACATGATGCGCTGTACGCCGCCGTGATCCAGCACGCGCTGAACATCCTCCAGACTGCGGGTCTCAATCTCAATATTCAACTGCATATTGTTGTCTTTCAGATATTTATTGGCAGCGTCAATGGCCTTTTCAATCCCGCCGGCGAAGTCAATATGGTTGTCTTTGAGCATCATCATGTCGTATAGACCGAAACGGTGGTTTTGTGCCCCGCCGACCGTTACAGCATACTTCTCGAAAATGCGCATGTTAGGGGTCGTTTTGCGCGTGTCGAGCAGAGTGACGTTCGTATCGCGCACCAAATCAAAATATTCGCGAGTGGTGGTGGCGATTCCGCTCATTCGTTGCATGAAGTTGAGAAGGGTGCGTTCCGCTGTCAACATGTTGCGCGATGAGCCGTGCAAGGTGAAGGCAATGTCGCCTTTGCGCACCAAAGTGCCATCGGAAAGCAACAGCTCCATACGGATGTTTTCATCGACCTGGCGCAGCACCTCGCGGGCCACATCGACCCCGGCTAATACGCCGTCCTGTTTGATGAGCAGCTTCATGTCGCCTTGCGCTTCCGCAGGGATGCAAGAAAGCGAAGAGTGGTCGCCGTTGCCGATATCTTCACGCAACGTCAACGCTATCAATTCTTTAACTTGTTCTGTTATTTTCATTTTTTAACGATTATTTCAGGGGTAGTAATAGTGTCACTGTGATGCAGGGCACGGTCCACAAGGTAACAGGAGAGTCGCACCGT
>JAEEGK010001312.1_pt1 | contig 62500 bp, 26 predicted proteins | sample 8958771 | NCBI WGS metagenome assembly JAEEGK01 (sample SAMN16246547, study PRJNA631951) | gut metagenome | biome: gut microbiome; feature: rumen; material: SC-attached | host: Bos | place: Iran: Karaj | collected 2018-10 | reverse complement strand
CTCTGCAGCCAAAAGAGTCGCATTGAAATGCAAAAGAAAATTAACAAAAGAGCAATCACAAATAAGAGGCAAACGGTCAACCTTATTTAGGCATTGACTCAATAACCAATAACCTATAACCAATAACCATTTTGCTAAAATACTACAACTACGATATTGTCTTCCAAGAAATTCCCGATGAGGTGACCCTTGCGGTGAATATAACGCATTGTCCGCACCGATGTGTAGGGTGCCACAGCCCGCATCTGCGGCACAATATCGGACAAACGTTAGATGAAACCACGTTAGACGGATTACTGTCCAAATACGGACAGCAGATTACGTGTGTATGCTTCATGGGTGGTGACCGCCAGCCCAAAGATGTGGCGACTCTGGCCAAGCACCTGCGTCAAAACACGAATCTGAAAGTAGCCTGGTACTCTGGCAACGATATCATCCCGCGCTATGCAAGCCTCTTCGATTACATCAAAATAGGAGGTTACCATGCAGAACTTGGCGGTTTAAACTCACGCACCACAAATCAGCGTCTTTACCGTTACACAAACGGGCATTCGGAAGATATCACCGAAAGATTCTGGAAAAAGTAACTCTTCTGGAGTTATTGTATTCTTTTTGCATTTCCTTTAATACCATAAAAAAAGAGCGGCATCAAATGATGTCGCTCTCTTTTTATTCAAATTATTGAATTAGAATGTAAAAACATTCACATCCATATCACATTCATCGTGACCGTAAACATGGATTTTCAATTTAACAACAGTGCCAGTGGGAAGCTCGCTGCCAACTTCTGCGGTGACAGTATTGCCATCTTTAGTAGCATCAACAGTAATATCCACATCATCCATAATGTAATGGTACTTAGCACTGAAGCTCAAGTTATCAGGATTATTAATAGCGGTGGTGAAAACAGCGCCAGTCTTTGTTGTTGCCCCAATAAAGCTTGCAGCTGTAGGACAAGTGGAGAATGAACCTTGGTTAGCCAGAGCACAAATCTCAATATCAGGACAATCGTTAACAGAGACATAATGATGATCGTCAAGATACTCTTGGAGATAATGTTTCACCAACACCTTTGTTTGTGCCTCTAAAGCAGTATTGGCACGGAATGATTCATACAAAGGAAGCAATTGGCTGGCGGTAACATGCTCAACATAATATTTAGCAATATCAATGGCGTCAGCTTCGTGATCTTTGATGAATTGTTTAATCACTTCCAGAATAGCTGCTTTTGCTTGAGGGTTAAGCATCACTTCATCATACGTGTTTTGGACATCTTCGACAGTAGCATGGCTGAGGTAATATTGGAAAACTTCCTTGGCAATATCCATACGGGTCTTCATATATTCCACAATCGTGTCTTTCAGATCATTTTTCAGACCATGTGTATTATAGCGGATAGCATCCAAAATTTTCAACACATCGTATTTGTCAGTTTCAGTACCCAGTTTAATACCAGAGATATAATTCACAATCATATCGGTATTAAGTTTGGTGGAACCTGTCTGCAAAGCATAGGGAACGGCTGTCACCTCGGAGGAAACCGTAACCGTGGTCTCATCATAGGTGGTAACAGAACCATCAGGATTCAAAGTAGGATTGGGTGTGAAAGTAATAGCAGCTTCAATCGTGGCAATACTCCAATCTACACTATACAATGAGCCTTGCACCTCAGTAGCATCATCACCGCCAATAACAACGGTCAGTAAACCGTTTTGGTTAGTGGTAACACTTTCATGGGTCTCAGAATAAACCTCACTACCGTATGTGACATTAATCACAACTTTCATCGTGTTGTCGAAGACCAGATGGTTGTCAGCATCACGAACAACAGCCTGAAAATTCAGTTTGGGTTGAACGGTTGCAGTTGTGCCCGTTTGCGCGAACACGAAGTTCCCGGATATCAGGAACATCATCAATAAAGCTAAAATTTTTTTCATTTCTTTATGTTTTAATTATTAATATTTCTATTATTAATGACCTATGCTACAAGGATTAAAATCTGGGCAATCCGATTGTTGGATATAATGGTGCTCGTCAAGATATTCCTTGAAAGTACTTTCAAAAAATGATTTGATATAAGGGTACAGGTCCTCATTTTCTTCAATCTTGTTAACCAAAGAATTCACATCAGCGTTATATTCTTCCGTATAGTGTTCAATATAATATTTCGCTACTTCAAGAGCGGCATCCATATTTTCCATGGCAAATTCCTTCATCACCTCAACTCCCTTGTTATAAGCAGCGGTATTGGCCATAACCGTGTTGGCGGTGGTGTAGATGTTGCTTGCCGTGATTCTTGGTGCATAGCTAAGCACAATTTCTTTAATTTTCTCTTTGTGGCTCATCAGATAATGTTTGAAAGTATCCACCCAATCATCTTCAAGACCGTAGGTGTTCTCGTGATAGGCTTTCAGGATTCTTCTCATATCATTATCGAAATTGATGCTGCTGATGTATCTCACGATTTCATCTGTTGTCAGAAGTTCGCCAGTCGGTGACTGCAGAGCGTAAGGAACGGCAAAAACAGGGACAAGATGTTCAATGGTGCCGGAGCCGTAATCGATGTTAAGTTTAATCTTAGCCGTCATCCAATCAACTCCAAGTGCTTGCCAGTCAACATTTTCACCAAACGCCACGATAAGGATACCGTTAGCATCGGATGCCAGATTAGGAACATTTTCCGTGTACAATGCGGTTGTTTCGTCAGTAAGGTTATACACACTAACATCAACCGTAACCGGCTGGTCAACCAAAAGGTTGTTGTCACCGTCACGAATCACGACCTCATAGCTCAATTTAGGCGTCGTCGTTTGCGCCATCAAGATGCCACCTGCGAGCAGGAACATCGAAATAAGTGTGATTATTCTTTTCATTGTTATTATTATTTTATTATTACTCAAGATTGGTTAATTATTCGCCAGCAGTCTCTGTTCTCACGCAACGAACGCTAAGGCCCAAATTGGAATTACGATATTCCAGAGCCGGTTCAGCGCAGAAATGGCTTAACTCAAGAACCTGGCCCTCGCCTATTGCATTCTTTTCAACGCTCCAGAAATCTGTCCAACCGCGAAGGGTCATGAAAGCGGGGTTGCCGCCGACGATAGCCTTACCTGCACCGCGAGCGGAAAATTCCGTTTTATTGTCATTATCATTCGGTTCAAGCCAATAATCCGCATTTTTCTCTTTAAGCTCTTTTGCGGGTTTTGCCTTAAGGGCGTTCATTTCTTCAGAAGTTGGGATATGCCAACCATCCGGACAAATACCCTGCACATAACCTTCAGCCAAGTCATCGGTGCTTCCTTCAGGAAGTTTAACAGCGGAATACCATGTATAGAGGCGTCCGAATTTCTCAAGGTTTGCGGCCTCGTCATTATCGGGGGCGATATTGTAAACCAAGGCAACAGGGATTGCACTGTTGTCATCGGCATAATGGAGAGCTTTGAGGTTGGATTTTGTCCAGCAATAGCCAGCGACGCCAACAACCTCATAATCATTGCCATCAGCGTCAGCAACTGTACCTTCACAATCCAAAATCTTAATTGCGTAAACCCACGCAGAGTCGTAATTGAAGTTGTCAGTGTGAACCTTATAAAAATTATAGTTCCCCGGAGTCACAGGGGCTGTCAGAGTTCCCCAACCAGGGATATCATAGCTCTGATCTGGAGTGAGGGTGACCTCTTCGTAAATACCCTTCTCAAGTTGGGCTTCAGCAGCACCTGCGGCGAGTTCGAATCCGCCATTTGTTTCCTGGAAGGCAAAAGCCTGTCCCAAAATAATCGTGGTGTTATTATCACTTTTAGCACCGCCGCTGAAACCGAAAATCCCAACGGAACCGCTTTGTGCTGACAACACACCTGCGCTAAAGAGCGCCATCATCAAAATCAGTAAGTTTTTTTTCATATTCATTTTTTTTTATTATTAATTTTTCATTTTTAGGGTAGGAATCATTGCCTTTTTCCTATACAAAACCTGTCTGTCAAACAGCATTCCGACAGAAAATGTTCAACTTTTCCGCAAACCACCGCCAATCCGGTAGTCTGCAAAAAGCACGTCAATTGCTTGTTAACCATACAGTTACAACTCATTGCACTTCCTACTTTTTCTTATTTAATCAAGTTGCAAATATATAAATTATTTTAATTGCAATACTTTCTTTTGATTTTTTTTCAAAAAAAAACAATTTTTCATCTGAAAGATGTCGTATTGCGCGAGCCAATGCAAAACAGTTGACATCATGCATAATGCATGACATCAAAGCACAAAACAAATTAATGTATATATAAATATTATGGGCAACTATTTTATTATAACCACACATTTGTCAAATCCATGTCCCAACAAGGCGAATTAGAAAAGCGGCTATCCAGGCGACACCCGTGGTATAAATAATAGTAAACAACATCCATTTGGCACCAGCCTCTCTTTTGATGGCAGTGACAGCCGCCACACAGGGGAAATAGAGCAGAATGAAAATCATGAAACCAAACGCAATCCACGGGGTGAAGACCGGTTGTCCGATATTCGGGCCGCTTGACCATGTATGGGTCTTCAAACTGTTTTGTAATGCAGAGGAGTTCTCGTCTGCTTCAGCATCACTATGGTAAAGAACGCCCATAGAGGCGACCACAATCTCTTTGGCCGCGAATCCAGTGATGATGGAGACTCCCATCTGCCAGTCGAATCCGAGCGGACGGAACACCGGGGCAATGAACTTCCCGAAACGCCCGAGATATGAGTTCTCAATCTGACAAGCAGAGCGGTCAAGCTCCAATTGAGCAACCTGCGAAGTACGTTCAGCATCAGACAAGGAACTGTCGTTCTCCACTTTTTCGATCTGAGCGGTATAGCTGTCAATCTGTAGGCTGCGCTGCGGGAAATACTCCAGTGCCCAAATGATGACGGTAGCCACTAATATCACCGTACCCATCTTCTTGATATACTGCACGCTCTTGTCCCACATGTGAATCATGGCGTTCCGGAAAGTCGGGATACGGTACGGCGGCAATTCCATCACGAACTGGTCTCGGACCGACTTAAAGGCGAATTTCTTGACAATCAACGAGGTGATGATAGCTGTGACAATGCCGAACAGATAAACGATGGTAAGGACAAGACCTTTGTGCTGGGTGAAGAAGGCAGAAATGATGAGAGTGTAAAGCGGGAGCCGCGCCGAACACGACATGAATGGTATCGTGATAATAGTGAGGATGCGATCTTTACGGTTTTCAAGGGTGCGGGTGGCCATAACCGCCGGCACACTGCATCCGAAACCGATGATATAGGGGATAAACGATTTGCCGTGAAGCCCCATCCTATGCATCAATTTGTCCATGATAAAGGCGGCGCGAGCCATATAACCAGTGTCTTCCAGAATAGAGATGAAAAAGAAGAGTATCAAGATATTAGGAAGGAACGAGCATACTCCTCCAACACCCGCGATAATACCATCGACGATCAAATCTTTGATGATGCCGTCGGGCATAACGCGTGTGGTAACATTGCCGAGCCATCCGAAGAAACTCTCCAGCCATGCCTGCGGGTAAGCGCCCAGTGTGAACGTCATCTGAAACATGAACCAAAGGAAGAATATCAGAATAGGGAATCCCAACCACCTGTTTGTCAATATTTTATCCACAGAATAGGCTGGCTGCTTGCTCCGGTCCTTCCCTTGAGAGAACGTTTCAAGGAGCGCGCCGCGAATAAATCCGTACTTCGCACCGGAGACAATCGTGGCGGCATCCTCATTGTAGCGTTTCTCAATAACCGCCCGCTGTTCGTCGGCCACCTTGCCGACACTGCCGTCATCATCGAATTTGCCCACCAATTTGGAAATCACTTTATCCCCAGCAAGCAGTTCGATAGCCAGATAGCGGGTGGAATAAGCGCCTGATAAATCCAGATGTTCCCTCATTTCCTCTTTGATGAGGTCTATGGATTTTTCCAAATCCGTGCCGTAATTGATATGGATATGTTTGGTATGCTGTTCCAAGTTTTCGTACAAATCCACAATCTTGGCCATAACCTCTTGAATCCCGATTCCCTTTGAAGACACCGTCGGGACAATGGGAAAACCGAAAAGCTCGCTAAGGGTATCCAGGTCAAGATGGTCACCGTTCTTTTCGAGTTCATCGTACATGTTGAGAGCCATCACCATGGGCACGTTCATGTCGATGAGCTGGGTGGTTAGGAAAAGGTTTCGTTCGAGGTTGGAGGCATCGGCAATGTTCAGCACAATGTCGGGATGTTGCTCCATAATATACTGGCGCACATAGAGTTCCTCAGGGGTATATTCGGTAAGGGAATAGGTGCCGGGCAAATCAGCAAGGGCGATGGTATAGTCCTTGAATTTGAAATAGCCGAGTTTGGAATCGACCGTGACGCCACTGTAATTGCCGACTTTCTCCCTCATACCCGTGGCATGGTTGAAGAAAGAGGTCTTGCCGCAGTTGGGGTTGCCGACGAGGGCGACATTAATCGTTTTGCCAACCTTGCCAAGAATGCGTTCGGTTTCCTCGGTGACAGTGCCATGGAAGAGGTAGTTATTGGCAATCTCCTCGGTGACGGGTACCACCTCAACACGATTGGCCTCTATACGGCGCAACGACACATGACCGCCCATAATCTCGTACTCAATAGGGTCATGCAGAGGGGCGTTACGGATAACCTTCACCTTTTCGCCGCGCACGAACCCCATCTCCATCAAACGGTGACGGAAACTTCCGTGGCCCGTGATGCGCACAATCACACCATACTCGCCGGTCTTCACATCGGCGAGTGTCAACACTTTTTCCGAATGTCCATCTTTATTCATCTTACCATTGGCTTTGTCAAGACGTGAGACGTGAGAGTTTAGACTTTAGAATAAGGGATAACATCTTACAACCTTACGTCCCACGCTGCAAAAGTGCAATTTTGTACAAATCACAGCATCCCCAAAAATGGGGATTTTTTCAGTTCACCAAATGCTGAAAGCGGATAGCCAAAAACAAAAAAATCGTATTTTCGCGCCTCAGTTTTAAATATGAATAATATCTTAAAAATAGGAATAGACATCGGCTCCACAACGGTGAAATTGGTGGTGCTGGATGTTGACAACAAAGTCCTTCACGCCGACTACCAGCGGCACAACATGAATGTACGCGAGACCGTTCAAACGGTGCTAAAACCCGTGGCGGAACGTTTCGCCGAGAAGATGGTCAAGGTGGCCGTCACCGGTTCGGTGGGCATGGGCTACGCCGACTTGTGGGGATTCCCGTTCGTGCAGGAGGTGATTTCCGCCGCCACTTTGGTGAAGGAGTCGTTCCCGCAGACCCGCACCTTCATTGACATTGGCGGCGAGGACAGCAAGATGATATTCTTCGACAAAGACCGGATGCCCGACATCCGCATGAACGGTAACTGCGCGGGCGGAACCGGTGCCTTCATCGACCAAACTGCCAGCCTGCTGAACGTCGATACTTCCGAGCTGAACACCCTGGCCGAACAAGCCAAACACGTCTATCCTATTGCGTCGCGCTGCGGCGTATTCTCCAAGACCGACATCCAGAACCTGCTGGCCCGCAACGTCAGCAAAGCAGATGTTGCGCTGTCGGTGTTCCATGCGGTGTGTCTGCAAGTGTTAGGCACACTGTCCCGAGGTGTGGACGTTGAAGCCCCCGTGTTTTTCTGCGGTGGTCCGTTCGCTTTCCTGCCCAAGCTGAAGCAAGTGTTTCTTGAAAACCTGCACCTTACGGAGAAGGATTGCGTGAACGTTCCCGACATGCGTGTGGTGCCTGCTCACGGCGCCGCCCTCATGTCATATACCGTCTGTTCCGACCCCATTCCTGTCACCAAATTCATCCAAACCATCCAAAGCCAGGCCATGGGCGATGAATCCCGACTGCTATCCAACCGTTTGGATCCACTATTCACAGACGAACAGCATTTTGAGAAATGGAAATCCGAGAAGCAGAACTTCTTCGTGGAGCGTGTGGGCTGGGACGAGGTAAAGAGCAACGAGGTCTATATCGGCATTGATTCCGGTTCCACAACCACCAAGTTCGTGGTGTTGGACAGTGAGGGGCGCATCCTCTTTTCCGACTACAGCTCAAACAACGGAAACAGCTTCGAGGCGTTCCATGGGGCGTTGAAACGGTTCGCGCAAGCCTGCAAGGAGCACGATTTCGAACCGAACATCCTCAACAGCGCAGTCACCGGCTACGGTGAAAATCTGTTAAAAACGGCCTTCGGGCTGCACCACGGCGTGGTGGAGACGATGGCGCACTACCTCGGCGCGAAGAAAGTCTCTCCCGAGGTTTCCTTCATCCTTGACATTGGTGGTCAGGACATGAAGGCGATATTTGTTGAAAACCAAGCCATTAGAAGATTGGAAATCAACGAAGCCTGCTCTTCCGGCTGCGGTTCCTTCATTGAAACATTCGCCAAGATGTTAGGTTACACCGTGTCCGATTTCGCCCGTATTGCATGCGAGGCGAAACACCCCTACGACTTGGGCACCCGTTGTACGGTTTTCATGAACTCCAAAGTGAAACAGGCCATGCGCGAGGGCACTTCCGCCGAAGACATCTCCGCTGGATTCGCCTATTCCGTCATCAAGAACTGTCTGTTCAAAGTGTTAAAATTGCGAAAAATCGAGGAACTCGGCGACCACATTGTGGTGCAAGGCGGCACTTTCAAGAATCTTGCTGTGGTGCGCGCGCTGGAACTGCTCACTGGCAAGGACGTTCGTTTCGCCGACATCCCCGAATTGATGGGTGCTTACGGCTGCGCTCTCTATGCCCGCGAGCAGGCGGTTACCAAGGTGATGACCCTTGACGAGCTGCTTTCCATTCAGCAATTCGAGAACAAACAGCAGATCTGCCCCGGCTGCCCGAACCATTGTACCGTATTGGAGTATCATTTCTCCAACGGACAGACCTTCTATGCGGGCAACAACTGCGAAAAGATATACACCAACCATTCGGAAGTACAGAAGAAAGGCTACAACCAGCACCATCGGCGGCTGAAGATGCTGTTCCAGCGTCCGATGTTGAACGAGTCTGGCGGAAAGCCCGTCATTGGCATCCCGCGCTCATTAGGCATGTTCGAGCTGTACCCGTTCTGGCATGCGATGTTCCGCACCTGTGGAATCCGCACTGTGCTCTCCTCCCCTTCCACAATGAAACAGTACGAAAAAGGCATCCACACGGTGATGAGCGAGAACATCTGCTTCCCCGCCAAGCTGATGCACGGCCATATCTTCGACCTTGCACGGCAGAAAGTGGATCGCATCTTCTACCCTTTCATCGTGATGGAGTCCCCCGATGACAGCAAGGCCCGCAACAGCTACAACTGTCCTATCGTGGCCGGCTATGCCGATGTGGTGCGCAACGCTATCGACACGGAGGAGCGCTTTGGCATTCCCACCGATGAACCCATCATTTCGATGAACAATGAAGAGTTTATGCGGAAAAGTTGTGTCAAATACCTCAAAGCCTTAGGAATAGACGGCAAAACAGCCAACAAAGCCGTGGATGCGGCCATTGTCGCGCAACGGAGATACCAGGAGGAGCTGCACAATGAGGCGGTGGAAGTCGTGGCGAAAGCCCGGAAGGAAAACCGCATGGTGGTCGTTCTGGCCGGGCGTCCCTACCACTCCGACCCCATCATCCAGCACAAAGTCTCTGACTGCATCGCCGACATGGGCATTGATGTGGTCACGGAGTACGTTGCCGGCGAAGAAGATGCCGCTGTCTATCGCGAGCTGATGGCCGTCACACAGTGGACCTATCCCAACCGTGTCTTCAAAGCGGCGCACTATGTGGCTAACAGTCCCGACAATGTGCATTTCATGATGATCACCTCCTTCGGCTGCGGTCCCGATGCCTTCATCATCGACGAGACCCATGACATCCTTGACCGCAAGGGCAAGAGTTTCACCTTGCTGAAGGTCGATGATGTCAACAATATCGGCTCTTTGCACCTGCGCGTGCGCTCGATGGTGGAGAGTCTGAAGTTCAGCCGACAAGAGAAGCTCGACAAGCCTTATATCACGACCCCACCCTTCACGGATGCCGACCGTCGCCGCACCATCATCGGGCCCTATTTTGCCGGCGGATATTCCGAATTTATCCCGACCGTATTCAAGATGGCCGGTTACAACCTCATCAACCTGCCGCTCGGCGACAAGGAGTGTGTCGATTTGGGATTGCAATACGCCAACAATGAGGTCTGCTACCCCGCCACCATCGTGGTGGGCAGTCTGCTGAAGGCCTTGCGCAGCGGGAAGTATCCATTGGACGAAACAGCGGTCATTATCACGCAGACGGGCGGACAGTGCCGCGCAACCAATTACATCATGCTGATCAAGAAAGCGTTAGTGGCGGCGGGCTACGAGAATGTGCCGGTATTGTCGTTAGCTTTGGGCAACACCTTAGCCAACGAGCAACCGGGATTCACTTTCAACGCCAAAGATCTGGCTCTTCCCAGCATCAACGCAATGCTCTATGCTGACTGTCTGTCACGAATCTACTACGCCTCGCGACCGCGCGAAAAACAACCTGGTATTGCGAAAGAGCTGCACCAAAAGTACATCGACAAATGTCTCCCGCTTATTGAAGCCCGCGACTACCGTGGCATGAAGCGTCTGATGAGGGAGGCAGTTGCTGAATTCACCGCCAACATCGACACCGGGAAGAGACTCCCGAAAGTGGGCGTGGTGGGTGAAATCTACATCAAATACAACTCCTTCGGGCACCTCAACGTCTTGGACTGGCTTGCCGAGCAAGGGGTGGAGGTAGTGGCTCCGTCCATCTACAACTTCTTCATCAACAGTTTCGTGAACCGCCACATCAACAAAGAAAACCACATCAAGCCCGTGGAGTTGCCGCTCTTCTTAACCGATGTGGTCTATAAACTCATTTTCCGCTATGCCAAATCCTACGACAAGGTCTGTCAGGATTTCCCATTCTATCGTCCCTTCGCGGATATGTTCCACGAGGCGAAATTGGCCTCCCGCATCATCAACATGGCGGCCAACTTCGGCGAAGGCTGGCTGATTCCTGCGGAAATGTCCTCGCTGGCAGAAGACGGGGTGAAGAACATCATCAGTCTGCAACCGTTCGCCTGCATCTCCAACCACATCATATCCAAGGGTATAGAGAAGAAAATGCGGAAGCTCTACCCCGATGTGAACCTGCTGTTCCTTGATTTCGACGGGGGAACATCAGAAGCCAACGTGTTCAACCGGTTGCATTTCCTGATTGGCAACAAGTAAGAATAAAATTAGAGACGCAAAATTTTGCGTCTCTAAATGTATAAACAAAACGGAATCGTAAAATAACGACTCCGTTTTGCGTACAATATTCACTAAAACTACCTTATGATGGTAAGCGAACCGTTATAGGTGACGGTCTTCGCTTTGCCTTTATACTGGAAAGAGTAATAATAAACACCATCGGAGAGACCGGAACCATCGAACATCATATTACCAGGATAAATTGTACCATCCTTGGCGTACGTGTCGTAGTTTTTCGCGTCATAGACCTTATTGCCCCAGCGATCGTGGATGAGCAGACGGTTGGTTCTATAGGCATCAGGATCTTCCTCATTAATGTTTGTGTTCAGATTTTCGATAGCGAACACATCGTTAATGCCGTCACCATTAGGAGTGATCACATTCGGGAAGATGAGTGATTGCTCTATGACCACCGTATGAGTGATTTCGCTTGCACAACCCGATGTGCTCTCCACATGAAGGGTGACATCGAAATCGCCCCATGTGGTGTAAGTGTGCGGGCCTTCGAAATTGGAAGAATCTATCGTGCCATCACCGAAATCCCAGAAGAAACTGCCTTGTCCACTCGTCAAGACAGACGGATCTGTATAATTGATGAAATTGACTGCACCACCATTCTCGCTGTTCAACATGGAAATCCAAGGATCAGCATCAAACTCAACCAACGGCAATGTATTCACGGTGATATAGTTCCACAAGTATAAGGAATCGACACAGCCTTGCGGGGTGGTAACTATAACCTTTATGGAATACACACCCGGATCATTCAATTGGAATGTAGGAGATGTTTGTGTGGAACTGTAGGCCACATACATATTACCATCCTCGTCAAATCCCATGATATACCATTCATACGAACTGCCTTCCGGAGTGGAGTTGTTTTCTATACGGACATTCAACGGAGCGCAACCCGACATTGTTGAATCAGGAAAATTGAAAACAGGTCTATCATACGTGCCTATACGAATGGTATCCGATCCATTACAAGTAAGCCCCCTCTCATCTGTCGAATATACCTTCACATAATAATCACCAGCGGTCAACACCTCAATGGTTTCTGTATCATCTCCTGTACTCCAATGATAAGCAACTTCTTCCGAGGCTCCTGGTACATAGTGCGGGTCTAATGTGGTTTTATCCCCATAACAGATTTCGTAGTCCTCGCCCAAATTAGGTTTAGGAGGTTCCACCACTTCAACTTGGCTGACAGTATCGTAAATGCACCCATACTCATCCCTTACCTTGATAGAATAGGTAAGCATACCAACACTATCCGCGATAATCGTAGAACCCACAGCTCCCGGAGTACTCACCCATGCACTGTCCACCAACACGTCATACGACCAATCTTGAGGCAACAGCGACGGATCAAGGGCTATCTCCCAACCCGTTATCCAGCCGTTATCAACACCGAATCCATCCAACACTTCTATACTCCACTCACCGTTCAACGGACAGCCAACCAAATTGGCAAAAGAGCCGTCGGGATGATACACATTGGTCATTTGAGCCACATTGGTGGAATCGACACGGTTATTGTGAACATTAGCCGTTCTATACACATAACCACCTTCCGAAGCGTATTGATAACCTTGGTTGGTAGTATTTGACCAGCAATAGTTCCAAGGGGTTCCCATCCTGTTTTCATAATTATTTGGGTTACAAGCCTCATTTCCCGAGGCTTCATCATCTACAGGAATCCCGAAATAGGCACTCGAGCTATTAGAACCTCCACTCCAGCCCCACTCGGATGCTGGAATCTGACCGGAGCAGTCAGAAGAACCGGTACCATATTTTTTCATAATAGAGACATAATTATTATTCGGACAAATCAACCGAATCCAAATATCACCAATATAAGAATGCTCTATCTTAAGCCTGACAAAAAGGAGATCGTTGGCGGTTCGAATCGTGGCTGACGGAGAAAAACAGGTGAAATTGACAGGTGATTTGTATGAACAGTATTGAAGTTGACCTGACTGTATCTGTCCGTTATGACAAGGTTTTCCATCGGGCAGGAAGATTGTGTCCGAAACCGACAAAGAGGTGGCCTGTTCACTACCCACGGTGTCCGTCTGCACAATGGATAGGAGGTCATAGCCCACCGTGAGGTTCACTTCCGAACCAAGGCATACCGGTGGGAAATCTACGACTTCACGAATCGGATTGGAAGAGGCTCGCACACGGAAAGTATATGGAATATAAGACTTGCAACCAGCACTGTCGATAATGCTGATGGCCACGTCATAACCACGAACTTCCGGGAAAGTATAATCCAATATGCTACCGCCAGGAATATCAAAAGTATCCAAGCCTAAATCCCAATGGAAAGTACAGGAAGCATCATCCTGATGATAACCGTAGTCGTTATCCGGAAAAACGCCATGCGCCACAAAGTGGATGGTGTCATACGGACAAACATCCATATAACGATAGCCGTCATCTTCCAAATGAGGGAACTTGGTGGTAATCGTGTCGAGTTCCACGTTAATACGCTGACAAGGACGCGTGCATTCGGTGGAGATGGCAAAGCCGGCACCTTCGCCCAAACTATCCGTTTTAAATCGGATGGTCAAACATCCCAACTCGTTAGTCACAGTTGCCGCATACGACAATGTGGGTGATGAGACCTCTTCGAGAGAGCAGTTTGTCAAGGCTACCAACAAATTGTCGTTTATGGTGGGTCCGTCATAGATGAACACCGTATCCGAACAATCCACATCAAAAGATGCCACATTCAGGTTTATCCTTACGGCGTGGTTGGCAGAACTGTTGGAGTAAATGGTCACAGAAGCGTCAATGTTAGGATTGTAGTCTCCATTGATACCCCCGTTGTCATACACGAAATATGAACAACATCCTGTAACAGAATCCTGTGTACTTGCACCCAAGTTAATAACCTGGGCGTTCATGGCAAGTCCTCCACTCAATAAAACTAATAAAGCGAATATTTTTTTCATTTTTTCAGAATTTTCTTAAAAACCAAATTGATGCAAGTGAGCATTAAGACGTTCTTCCCAAACCGTCTTAGGCATTACGACCACATAATAGCCGCTATGACGCAGCTTGAAAAGGTTGTAGCGATAAGGATCCTGAGGCAGGTTCCATTTGTATGGATTCACATAGCCCTTTTGGATAAGTTCTTCCTCAACATACTTCATCCCTTCCGGAAGATATTGCTCCAACATGCCCATCTGCTGGAAATTTCCGTCCCACAGCTTGTTTATGACCAAGGCATAGTTGAACATCGTGTAGTTGGTTCGGACCAATTCAGCAGGATTGTTTGCACGAAGGTCCTCCACCTTGGCAGCTGTGATCTCCTTCGACAATTCAGGAGACACATAATACTCGCTCATAGGGATATGTTTCTGAGCGAAACCGATGAGCATCGCACCCATCATCATCATTGTCAATACTGTCTTTTTCATATCTGAATATTTTAATACTTTTATAATTTCAACATAAAAACACTTTCCCTTTCGTTTCTCTCTGTCGCACCAGCCCTTCATTTTGTTACATCCGTTTTCACTTTTTTTATAAATTTACATATTTACTTATTTATCAATATTTTACAATTAAATTTTCATCGTTTCATCGTTTCATCGTTTCATCGTCTCATCGTCTCATCGTCTCATCGTCTCATCGTCTCATCGTCATACAACAAATACCGCGCCCGCACCTTCTTGAATTGGTCGAGGGCAGGTTGCCATGAGTCGCGGATTTCATCTTCCGATTTTCCCGCCACAATCTGCTTACGCAACATACTTGTACCTGCCAACTTGTCGATAAATCCGTTTTTGAGGAAGAACTGTTCCTTGTCGGCATAGTTTCGGTAAGCGGTCAGCAGGTAAGAAAGATTGAAACGGCCGGGCTCGTTCATATTCTTAACAGCCTCGTCGTGAAGCAGGAACCCGCGGCATTCTTTGTCCTTAAACGGAGGATTCTCGGACACTCCAGGGATAGCGTGCGGGGCGAAGCGGTAGTCGCCGGTCTGAAGCTGCGGTGCACCGTACATCTCGAACGGACGGTCCGTGCCGCGTCCCACACTGATGTTCGCACCCTCAAACAAACAAAGCGACGGATAGAGGAATATCGCCTCCGCAGTCTGCAGATTCGGGGAAGGGGCCACCGGCAGTTCATAACGGGTCTGATGCGTGTAACCCTCCAATGCCACCACTTCCAAATCGCATTGGATGCCGTTGGCGAGCCATTTCTCCCCGTTGATCATCCGGGCATACTCCCCTATCGTCATGCCATAGACCACCGGCACCGAATGCATTCCTACGAACGACTTGTACTCAGGCTCTAACACAGGGCCATCCACATAAAATCCGTTCGGGTTCGGGCGGTCAAGGACAATGACTTTGATATGGTTTTCGGCGGCGGCCTCCATCACATAGTGCAATGTGGAGATGTAAGTATAGAAACGACAGCCCACATCTTGCAGGTCAAAGAGCAGAATGTCAATGTCTTGCAGTTGTTCGGCGGTCGGTTTCTTGTTCTTGCCGTAAAGAGAAACCACAGGTAACCCAGTAAGCGGATCCTTACCGGAGGCGATAGTCGCGCCCGCCTCTGCCTGTCCGCGGAAACCGTGTTCCGGACAGAACAACTTCACCAAGTTGACCTTACGGGCAAGCAACGTATCCACCAAATGGGTTTTCCCGACCACAGAGGTCTGGTTACCGCACAAGGCCACGCGTTTGCCTTTCAGTTTCGGCAGATACTGCTCCATACGCTCGGCACCGGTGCGCAACGCCGTTTCGGAATCCGCAGGTGAAAGCGATTCCGCAGGCTTGTTCTGCGCACACGAAATGGCGAAAAACACCAAACTCACCAATGTCAAAATATGCCGTTTCATCATGACTATCTATTGATCACCATCTTCTTGGTTAATACAACGTCTTTATAATAAAGGGTGTAATAATACACACCTGCCGCAAAATCACTGGTATTCAATTCGAAATAGTTGGTACCCAAGTCTGCCTCTTGTTTCGTGGTGTAGAGTACCTGACCGGCACCGTTGGTCACCTCAAGGGAAACCTGTCCGGGTTCGGGCACAGCGTATGGGATACGTGTACTCATAACGACTGGGTTGGGCTCGTTTTGCCCGAGACAAACACCATTCTCCGTCTCATACTCATCAATGGAAACATTTGTACATAACTTGACACACTTGGTGTTGTTTTCATCATTCTTGTCATCTGGAATAATCACTGAAGCCATGACCTCCCAAATATTCGAGAGTTGATTCACCACAAACTCATGAGCGCTAGTGTACACCAGAGTGTCGCCAGGTACCAAATGATAATTGATATGTTCAGTGACACTGGCCGTATCGGCAGATACACCTACTTTGAATCTGACATCAAAGGCATCGACTGGTAAATGACCATTATTACGAAGTTTAATGACAGGCTTGAAAGTGGAATTGACTATCAAGCAAGAGTCTATGACAGGCGAAATGATGGAATCCAACGCCATATCCGGTCCACCGAAAGTGATGTTGATGTCATCAATGCTCGGATCAATTCTTCCAAACTGGTGAGTCACTGTAAAGCGTAACTTCGCCACCTCATCTACCGAATCCAGCACAATAAAATGCGCGCTCCACTCATCATCGCCTCCAACCTGGCCACCATCAGCCTTAGTAAGCTCAGCGATAGTTTGATAGTACTCACCGGAACCTGCTTCCACACGCATCTCAAAATCAGCATTGTACATATCTGCAAAATACTTGTAGAAGTTAAGTTCTGACGGATAGCCCTTTTTATAATGCATATTGATACAGCGGCTATTCAGAGAGGTAAACTGGTTATAAATACCCACACCCGAATAATTGTTCCTACCAGGAACAGAAACATATCCGCCAAGATTCTCATAGGAACTGCCAGCAAACGTATGGTCATGAGCGGGACCGCCGCCCAAAGCATGGTATTGGGAGGCACCCACATATTCTTCCCAACAGTAATTGATACTTGAACCTGTAATAGTCCACCCTATAGCCATCCCTGGATTCTCCAAATCGGCATTGGATGCGTTCAAAGGATCAACATACGGCAACTCCAAAGGATGTGTGGCAACTTTTGCATCAATGCTACGAGTGTCGTTGCCCTGATACTGGTCACCCTCGTAGGTGAGCAGCGCGTGCACATGGTATGTACCTTGGGCACTGAGATTCACATTCGGGATGGTCACCATCATGTCGCTGTTCGGCGGGAGCACGCCATTAGTCACCACCTTGTTGTAGATGCCGGGAACAGCACCTGTAACCGTGGCTGTGATGTTCAGCGCGTTGTCAGCACTCAAAGTCTGAGTCTCAGTGCCATAGTTACGGATGGTAATACGCATATTGGCATTGCTGTCGGCGCAAACCTCACCGGCTGGATGCTTAATGGCGGAAATGCCGAGGTCAACTGGCAATGGGTCGCTCAACCTTATGGCATAATCTTCCGTCTCGCCGCAACCGTCGTAAAAGCCACATGGACTGTTGCTGTTAGTTAAAGGAACATTGGAACAAATCACGCGCATACGGGTCAATCCCAATTTTGCAGTATCGGGCACATCCACCAAACCGTTAGTGGTGGCATATTCTGGTTCGTAAGAAATTTCTGACTCGGATAATACACACTCGCCGGCATCTTCAAAATCGCCATCGCGGTTAAAGTCAATAAAGACTTTCTTATAGATCATATCTCTCGGATGTTGCGATCCCTGCTGTTGGAAAGCGTGGGTAACCGATATGGGATAATTCTGACCCCTAATCAGCAACTCAGGAGCAAGTATCTGCGTAAAGTCTGTATATCTATTTACACTCACGGCATCAGCATAATGGCCATAAAAACCACCTGGGCTACTATTGTTGAGCATCGCAATAGAAACATTGGCGATGTTGACACCCGCAAACTTCCGTTTAGGCCGTGACGGACATGGATCTTCCACACTCAACAAAACCGTAGTAGTATCATTGGGATGATAGGTATCGGTAGAAAGATCGGTATATGCTTTGAACGAGGTCGGGAAATAGACATCGGTCAAGTCCACGCGGGCATTGAACATCATGGTCGCTGTAGCACCGACATCCAAATAGCCGCTGTAATTTTGGGTGACAGGTGTTCCGTTACCTAACTGGTAGGAGACCGGGAAATTAGAAACAACCTGCGTGCCAAAATTCTGCAATGTAACCACCACTATCTCATGATTCGTGAAGTTGTTGTTTTGCGGAACAGGGGCTGTGATGGCCACCACACCCACATCGTGCTGCGGTACGGTTGTGTTAATCGTGATGGGTGCTTTCGGCGACTCGCAAGTGTAGTTCATCTTGAATTTCGTGTTGATACGGGAAGTTTTGAGCTGGAACTGAGCCGCTTCGCTTAATGGCGTATTGTTGCTCGGCACATGGTTATAGACTTTCTTGTTGCTGCCTAATATGGTATGCGCGAACTGCGGCATGGGATCAAAACCATAGGGAGGCAGACAGTTGCCTCCGCAGTCTTGCTCGGCAAAAAGTAGCAAACCCTCTCCGTTGTAGTCATAGCCGCCTTCCACGGCGAAACCGACCCAACCATCTCTGTTAAAGGAAAGATCGCCATCGAAAACCAGCGTGGCATTGGCGGTCTCTTCCTGCCAGTCGATATTCTGGTTACTCGTTGTCCCGATTCTCTGCTCATTGGTGGTGTCTTTCAGCCAGAACTTCATCGGGATGGATATTCCTCGATTCGCAGCAGAATCCACCCAGAAGTAGATGCTGTCAATACGACCTTTCGCAACACCCATATCCTCTTTGTTATAAAGCATTTTGGTGTATGAGTAGCCCTTGGAGAGGTTAAACATCGTATTGCTATGGTCGGTGCCAGTACCCACTATTTTTTCAGCATCAAAGCCGTCGGACTCGATACGACCGCTGTAATAATAGGTCGTGGGAACGTAAATCGGTTCTGTTGTGAAACTGTTGCCTTCTGCCAAGACTGACTCATCCGTTGAGTTTTCATAGAAATAGTAGTGATTCAAGGATGAAGAGTTCGGTGTCACCGTCTGCGTGCTGCCGTAAGGCACTGTATAGGTCAACGCTTGCGGCGCGGCGGGTAAGGCCGGCAAGTACATGGTACCAAAGAGGACATCATTTCCCATGTAAACCGGCATGGTGGGATCCACGGGCGAAGTGTAAACCATATATTGGTAGATCCGGTTCTGTGTAGCGGAACCTATGTTCAATCCGTTGGCGAAAGTGATGGTATCTTGAACTAACGAAGCAACAGGATCGTTAATCAGGCTGACCCCGTTAACAACGGAAGTGCCGGTGAATTGGGCATTCAAATTGAAAGTACCCGCAGGAATCACAGATGTAGATGTTGTGTCCTGATTCGTCACTGAAACCCTCAAATTCGGACTCAACGAGTTGGCGCACTGATAAGAAATCGGATAAAGCAACTCGTCTGTGCTGAGATCGTATTGAGGACGGAACACATTGACGATTACCTTGATACGTTTTGTATTACAATTACTGCCCTGTGTCTTTCCCGACACCCAAAAAACGGCAGTGTCATACAGCACTGGTGTGATATAATAAGGAGTAGCAGTTGTAGAAGTGTAAATGGGACTTGCATCATACTCATTTGCATAGAAATAATACTGACTGATGTTGGAAGGCCTGTCTGCAGGTTCCAGTATGACATACGGATTCGTATAGGCACCTGTATAGACTATACTGTCAGGCATATAGGCCGTGTAATAGGAAACAAAGCTACCGAAAATCGTGTCGTCACCCATATAAACCACATCTTCGTCATTAAACGTAGTATAAATGACATAGTTAAACGTGATATTGGTCGTCGGGGCACTGAAATCGAACGGAGTATCGAACTCCACGATTTTCACCTCTTCGGCTGCAAACGTTTCTGCTACTGTATGGGTGATCTCCGTACCGTTGAACACTGCATGGACCTCCACCTTGTTGGCAGGAATTGGGATGTTCCGCTTGTTCTTGATTTGTACTTTGATATGCTCGTCATACAAAGCACAGCCTGACACAGGCTCCAATAGTGCCTGCATTTCCACATCGTAAGCCGGAATGACAGGCACGTGGAGGTGGATCGGCACCTTTTCACTACCACACTCCAAATCGGCAACCGTAAAACGGACATTGGGTCTGTTGGCAACGTTGTAATATGTTCCCGACATTTGTTCCAGCGTGTTTGCCGATTTCTTTTGACACAAATCGTAAGAACTATTGGATTTATAGAACACCGGATAGCTGTCAGCGCCGGACACATACTGTCCGCAGTTGTTGCACTGGCTGCCCGTTCCTGTACAATAATCGGCACAATTGGTCTCCATGAGAACCATCAGGTTACCGTGGTTGAAGTCAAACGGAGTGAGCAAGTTGAAGTAAAACCAGCCTGCCTGATTGAAATAAACCCAGTCATCCACCACCAGAGTGGCATCATTGATTTCATCCTCCCAGTTGACTGTCGAAGAGGTGAACCCATTCTCGTCGGTACACTTCATATAGATTTTCATCGGAATACCGTTGGAAGCAGCGGTGTTCACAGGGGTTTTCACCTGAATGGCAAATGCGCTGACGATGCCGTGTGTACCGATTTCTTGTTCCAGATAGAGAACACGGCCTCTCGAATAACCATTGCTGAACGTGAACGGATCTGCTCCGTATCCTGTGCCCGTACCCACTATGGCGTCTTCCACCGTACCCGGGTTGGCGTTCACATAATACGTGGTGTCGAAATAGATTTCCGGTGTGGTATAGGTCTGGCTGTAACCCAGCAGATTCCAAGACTCGTAACCCGCATTGGTGAACCAACCGAATGTACCCTCCGGAATGGAGGTGGGCAATTGAGCGGTTAAGGTGGTGTTTGTACGATAGTTCACCAACACCGTATCCTGCACTATCGGCAGCGGTGACTTTCCGCGGGAAACCACCACAACATCCAACGTATCGTTGAAGGTCAGACGATCCTGAGGCAGTTTGTCTGACCAGATTCTGATAATATAGTTGGAGTCGTTATCTATCAAGTTGTTGGTGAAGTCATAGCTATTAGCGAAGGTGAACAGCGTGGTCTCGCGGCTGAAAAGCGTGTCGGTGAACGCCTCGGTGACGACCGCCCCGCCATTGATCGTGTAATGCAACTGGATCGGCGACAATATTTCCGTAGTGCCATTGTTGGTAATCTGCACCTTCAGATGCTCATGACCCAAGTCGCAACTCATGACCGGATGCATCAGATTCAACAAGGCGACATCATGCACGTAAGGCGTGTCCACCACCGCACCTATCATGAAACGGCCACTCGTCTGTGAAACATACGTGCCATCCTGCAGGTAATAGAACGTGGAGTCGCGGAGCGGGGTCTCCACCTGAGCTGCCAAATAATTGCCGTGAGACAGCATCTCCAAGCCCACGTAGAACTCACCCGTAGTGTTGGTCAACATAAAGTTCTGGATGGGTATCGTGTTCCACGCTCCCTGTTGCAACGTGCTAAAATCAACACGTTCGGAGGTTGCAAGGATATTACCCGATGCATCAGACACAAAGGCCTTGAAACCGTTCTCTGGATCCGCAATGTAAGTCTGGTCGTAGTAATACTTCACAGCCGTCACAACCAGTTCCTCATTCGTCTTGTATCTCACACACGGACGTATGATGCTGTTGTAGTCGCCGAGAAGGAGGATGTCTGTGGTGGTGTCCGCCATAGTGGCGACATTCAGCGTGGTCACCATGCGCCAATGCTGGGTGTTGTTAAGGTTCTGTTGGTCATCGGCGGCTCGCACCTCCACGTCTTTCACCTCCTGCACACTGTACTGGTGATCCGGAAAAGTGACCAGTGTTTCGACATTATAGGGGAGACTCGGGATAATCAGGGTGTCTCTCCATTGCTCGCCGGCACCCGTCACGTTCAGACACACCGGCACGTTGCTCTGGGCCAAAGCGCCCTCGTTCTTCACCAGTGCGCTCACCACGCCGCGCATCGAGTATTCGGTGGGGGTTTCGCCAACACCGTAAATCTTGGTCACAGCCACATCATTGTCGTAAAGGTTACGCACACGGATTCTGTCGATGTTGATGTTGTTACCTTGCTTTGACGTGGCATCAAACGCGATATAGACACATTCGTTGGCCACGTAGTTGCTCAAATCGAAAGTATATAACTGCCATTTTGGAGTAGTTGCCGTCTGTTGGTAACGTTTCAGAAGGGCTGTTGTCTGACTTTGCGGAATCAGATTCGTATAGGTGACACCTCCATCAGTGGAAATCTTCACCGTAACACCTTCATCAGGCTTGTTGGAAATGTTATCGTGTGCAAACCAGAGTTCCAAAATGGGGTTCGTGGAACCGGTCAGGGTCACCACCGGCAGGATAGCTCGCGATATAGTACCATTTGGGAAGTTCTTGGAGTTGAAGAAGAGACGGCCTGTGCCGTAAACCGGTGCGATGGTGGGGTTCACGCCCGCACCTTCCTGGAAGGTCCAGTTGCCGGCACCGGAAATTTGCTGGATGGTCCACATTTGTTGCGTACCATTGCTGAAATCCTCCTCATAATTGGGGACAATCGACTCAAGAGAGAATATCTGGAACAGCGTGTCATTATCATGATGGTTGTCGCCAAATGTAGTGAGGACAATCGTGAAGTCTATCGGCTGGTTGTGCGGAATCTCCACACCCGAAATCAGCACCTTGTTCATAGAATTCAACAACATCAACGTGTCGGCATCCACGGATACTGTTGTATCGAGATTCAGCGCTGCGGACTGTAACAAAACCGTGGCTGGATTATTGATGAATAGGATATACTGCGCACCCTTGTTGGTGATTTCAACGGTGATGTCATACGACGATTGTTGACATTCACTCAGTGCCGGAATCACCAGGGCGGTGAGGGCGGCATCTAAAGAGGATATAGCATTCGCATACGCACCCATGTGGGTAATTTCAGAACGTTCATTCCCCCGAATGTCGGTCATGACCGCATTATCGCGCCAACATTCCAAACCTGTGAAAGCAGATGGCTGCAAGGATTGCGTGACATTCGCAAAAGGAGGCAGCAGCGAGATGCTGTGGTTGAGGTTTGTGTCCGCTGCTTCCAACTCGGCGATGGTGTTTCTCGGCACCGTCTTGTAGGCTATCACGCCCGAACCGGAATGGAAATCGTTGTAACTGCCCGAAACATTGGCGTTTCCGTTCATATAGAGGGGATAGTCCGTGCGGTCACTGCATGCCACTTGGTTCAAAAGAATATTGTTGTACAGCAAAGTCCTTTGGTTAGCACTGTAATTGGAGATGTTCAGCGCTGCCGTGTTGCTGTAGGGCACGTCCGATTTGGCTAACAAACTGTTGTTAATCAGGCGAAGTCCATCGCAATTTTCGATTTTCATGGCATAGCTGTTGTCTGCGGTCACCGGGTAGAGAATCACCTCGTTGTTGTAAAGGTAGCCGGTGATGCTGTTTGTCGAGGAGCTGTATGAGACATATAGCCCAGCACTTCCATTGCCTACATGGATGCGGTTACCACGTATATAAAAGTCTGATGAACCAGAGGCATTGCTTAAATAGATACCGTAATCCAACTTGACAACGGAATCCACTGTGTTGTTGCAAATATCGGCATTCAGCATGTAGTTTGAGGAAATACCGTAAAAATCTTGCGGATTGGTGGAGCTCACCTGCTTGATATGGTTGTTGGATATCGGACCCTCTGAATAATGGGTATGTACACCTACATGACAGGATGTTATACTACAACTATCAATGGTCACGAAATTCCTGCGCGTAGCAGAACCTACAAAAAAGAATCCGTAGTTGCCGCCAAGAAGGGTACAGTTGCGAAAAGTGACGGTGTCTGGATAGGTGTTGCCACTATAGGGTACAGCCGTCGTGCGACTGACCACGCTGCTGCTGCTTGTCGTGGTATGCGTGTTGTGGGCCGTGATTTTACAACCGTCGAAGAGGATGTTGGTGCTTCCGTTCCCGCGGAACAGCACGCCACGGGAGGACGTGGCACTCTCATTGCCCTGGATAGTAAGGTTCTTGAAAATATAATCCTTCACATTCACAAGCGTAACTGCGCCGAAAATATTGGCACCTGCGTCTGTATGGTTGTTCGTGACAATCACCGTGTTCATGTCATCGCCCTGGAAAGTGATCGTATTCTCTGCTGACTGCCCGAGATAGTTCTCGGTAAAGTCAAAGTCCGTATAAGTACCCGGCCGCAGGTGGAACACGACCGGACCACTAAGACCGCAGAACCCCAACGCCTCCTTGACTGCAGTCATGTCGGTAAAGTCAGGGTTGGCGCCACCCACCGTATAATCCCCTCTCAACAGGCTGTCGCAAGAATACGGCGAAATCCGGATGGTGTCGTTGGCATGGTAGCCGTCAACCTGCCCGTTACGGGTGTTCACATAGACAGTCACGTAGTTGTAGCCACTCCGAGGTGTAAACGAGCCCAAAGACAAGGAAGAGAGGCTATTGAAACAGATGTCGCCGCTCCAGGTAAAGGTCGTGTCATGGAACAGCACGCCATTTTCATCGCGGACTTCCATGGTGAACGCACCAGATGTCATATTGGGAGTATTGGGAGAGTTGACATCATCGCTTCGGTTGGTGAAGAACACCTCCACATCCTGCGGGGTGTTGGTGATCAGGCAGTGTGGCATCGAATTCAGACTGTCAATGTGAATATCGTTCTGGTGGATGTTGGTGTAGTTGTGGTGTGCCACCAGAAACGTGTCGAAACGGGAGTAACTCCCATGCGTGTCCTCCATGTAAATGTGGTAATGAATGGTGTCCTGGTAGCAGATGCCAGGCAGTTCCCATTGGGCCATAATGGTGTGGCCACTGGCAGTCAGCACATTGCTGGTGAATGCGTTTGTGTTGGGAACCATGACCGTAGGACCGCTGTTGATTTCATAACAGAACTGGACATGGTCCATAGCAATAGTATCGTTGTCGAATAGCTTGGCCCTGATAGTATAAGGTCCCATGTCATTGGTAAAAGAACTGTTAATGTTGTAGTATAAAGGGGCCTGCATGGTAATTTCCGGGGGGATGATTTCGCAGTTGGAAAGAATGACAGAGATATTGTCAATATACCATCCTGCACACTCCTCGGTGCCAGAAGAAAAGGGAGAGGTCTTGTTCAAACGCCACTGGAAACGGAAATGGGTGGGATTGGTACCCTCTACGAAAATGAATTGGGTGAGGTCAATCATCTCGTGGTGCCACCATGTATTGTCAGGAACTGCACTAATAGCATTTGATTGCCAGTTGGAATACATCTTGTCCGACAAAGCACCTCCGCTGAAGGCAGAGTTGTTGTTGCTTTTCGCATCGCCATAGTAGAAATCGCTGTTGCTGGAGAAGTTCAGCATTTTCCACTGCGCCCAGTTGTAGTTCCCATACTCGTCAACCCCCTCGGCCACCTGATAGTACAAGGTGGCGTTGTCCAAGTAATTAACTTTACAGATGTGGTCGAAATCGATATACACACGGTTCACATCCATACCTGGGGATGACAAGGAAATCGGTTCTGTAGAAGCTTGTGAATTGCCCGCAGAAGCATACAATGGAGAGTGAAATGAGTGATATGGGGAACTATATAACGGCATATAATTCCAGTTTTCGTAAGTGGTGTCCGGTCCAACAAGACGCCAGTCGCCAAGACTCTCCCCTCCATAGGGCAAATGTGAAACAACTATTTTCACGGGAATCGTTTCAAAATTCTCCGAGAAAGTCGTGATGACATCCATTGGCTGTGCCCATAACGTCACAGGAAACAAAATAGCTAAAAAAACAAGTAATCTCTTCTCCATACTCGTACTGCGCAAAATAAGAAAAAGAAAGCTACCCTAAAGGGGTAGCTTCTTCTGTTAAGAAGCGGTTTATTTTTCGACAACCATCTTCTTGGTTAAAACAACGTCTTTATAATAAATGGTGTAATAATACAAACCCGGTGCAAGACTGGTAGTGTTCACTTCGAAATAATTAGTGCCTAAATCAGCCTCTTGGACTGCGGAGTAAATCATTTGTCCCGCATTGTTTGTCACCTCAAGAGTCACTTTGCCCGGTTCAGGCACGGAGTAAGGAACAACCGTGCTCATCGTGGCTGGATTCGGTACGTTCTGTCCGAGATAAACATTGTTCTCTGTCTCATAATCATCAATGGAGACATTTGTACATAACTTGACACGCTTGGTGTTGTTATCATCATTCTTGTCATCTTGCATCATCACAGTGGCCGTAACCTCCCAATCTTCAGTAAGTTGATAGACTAAGAAATCACGATTACTGGTGTACTCCAAAGAATCGCCGGGTTCCAGATGATGATTAATATGTTCAATGGAAAAGACCGTATCGTTAGACATACCCGTTTTAAATCTGACTTTGAAAGCATCCACTGGTAAATGACCAGTATTTTTAAGCATTATTTTAGGCCTCAACGTAGAATTCACTTGCAGGCAATCGGTGGTGTCTGGATCTATGATACGGGTGACCGCCATGTCGGGTCTGCCGAGAATAAGGTTGATGTCATCAATACATAGATTAATTCTTTTAGACTGGTGGGTTACCTCGAAGCGCAACTTTGCCACTTCATCCACTGAATCCAACATCATGAAATATTCACTCCATTCATCATTCGTCTGAGCCCCATCGGCCTCAGTAAGTAAAGCTATCGTACGATAGGCATCATCATCATCACCGGAGCCCACTTTCACACGCAACTCAAAAGTGGGACTATCACCATTTCTATGAACAAAATTCCTGTAGAAACTGAGTTCTGCCGGATAGCCCTGGTTATAATGCATATTGATACAGCGGCTGGTCAAAGCAGTAGTCTGGTAGTAAGGGTAACTGCCTATACCGTTGTTCTGCCCAAGGACACTCATATACCCACCTTTATCCTGATTGGCAGTACCAGCGCACGTGTGGTCATGGGCAGGACCGTACCCTGAATGGTGAGACGTCTTCACCGCTTCTTTCCAGTAATAATTGAATTGAGCATCTGTGGTGATCGTCCAACCAAGAGCAGTTCCTGGATTATCCAAATCGGCATTAGATGCGTTTAAAGGATCAACATACGGTAACTCCAAAGGATGCGTGGAAACTTTTGCGTCAATGCTACGAGTATCGTTGACCTGATACTGGTCACCCTCATAGAAGAGTTGCGCATGCACATGGTATCGACCGTTTGCACCAATATTCACATTCGGGAAAGATACTGTCATTTCACTCCCCGGTGCCAGTGTACCGCTTTCCACCGTCTGGGTATAAGTGCCCGGAACCGCACCGGTAATAGTGGCTGTGACAGTTACCGGGTGATCCATACTCAAGGTTTGGGTCAACGTACCATAGTTACGCACTTTGATACGCATAGTGGCACTGCTGTCAGCGCAAACCTCACCGGCAGGATGCTTAATGGCGGAAATACCGAGGTCAACTGGCAATGGGTCGCTCAACATTATGGCATAATCTTCCGTCTCGCCGCAACCGTCATAAAAACCGCACGGACTGTTGCTGTTGTTTAAAGGAACATTGGAACAAATCACGCGCATACGGGTCAATCCCAATTCTGCATTGCTGGGCACATCCACCAAACCGTTAGTGGTGGCATATTCTGGTTCGTAAGAAATGTCTGACTCTGATAATACCAACTCGTTGGCATCTTCAAAATCGCCATCGCGGTTAAAGTCAATAAAGACTTTCTTATAGATAATATCTCTCGGATGTTGCGATTCCTGCTGCTGGAAAGCGTGAGTGACCGATATGGGATAATTCTGACCTCTAATCAGCAACTCAGGAGCAAGTATCTGCGTAAAGTCCGTATATCTATTTACACTCACGGCATCAGCATAATGGCCATAAAAACCACCTGGGCTACTATTGTTGAGCATCGCAATAGAAACATTAGCGATGTTGACACCCGTAAACTTCCGTTTAGGCCGTGACGGACATGGATCTTCCACACTCAACAAAATCGTGGTCGTGTCGTTCGAGTGATAGGCATCTGAACTGAGCCCAGTATAAGCTCTGAGAGGAGTCGGGAAATAGACACTGGTCAGGTCACAAGCGGTGTTGAATGACATTTCCACGGTGGCACCGGCAGCCAAAGAACCGCTGTAGTTCTGGGTGACAGGTGTCGCGTTGTCCAACTGGTAGGACACCGGAATATTGGATGCAGCCTGAGTGCCGAAGTTATGCAACGTGACCGTCACATTCTCATTGTTCGTAAAACTATTGTTTTGAGTGACTGGAGCGGTGATGGCCACCACGCCCACATCGTGCTGCGGCACTGTGGTGTTGATGGTGATGGGCGCTTTCGGCGACTCACAAGTGTAGTTAATCTTGAACATCGTATTGATACGGTAAGCAGGAGTACTTTTGAATTTCGGTGCACCAGTCAATGGCGTATTGTTTGTTGTCACGTAGTAATAGACTTTCTTGTTATTGCCTGTTGAGGTATGCGAGAACTTCACTATTGGGGTAAGACCGTATGGAGGCAGACAGCCACCACCACAATCTTGTTCGGCATATAGCAGCAGTCCTTTGCCGTTGTAGTCATAGCCTCCATCCACAGCAAAACCGATCCATCCATCGCTGTTGAAGGAAAGTTCGCCATCATAGACCAACGTGGCACTGGCCGTCTCGTTCTGCCAATTGATGTTTGGTGTTGCCTGCTGGCCGATTTTATCCACATCGGTGGTATCCTTCAGCCAGAACTTCACCGGAATGGACATTCCTCGATTCGCAGCCGAATCCACCCAGAAGTAGATGCTGTCAATACGGCCTTCCACATTGCCCAGATCATCCTTGTTATAGAGAATCTTAGCGTATGAGTAGGCCTTTTCAAGATTGAACATCGTATTATCGGAATTGTAGGTGCCCGTACCCACTATCTTGGTAATATCAAAGCCGTCGGATTCGATACGACCGCTGTAATAATAGGTGGTGGGGGCGTAAATCGGTTCCGTAGTGAAACTGTTGCCCTCCCCTATCGGCTGGTCATCACTTTCATAGAAGTAGTAGTGGTTCAGTGCCGATGTGCCGGGAACCACGGTCTGCGTACCACCGTAAGGTACATTATAGGTCAAAGCTTCCGGGGCTGTAGGCAAAGCCGGGAAATACATGGAACCGCTGATGGTATCGTTAAGCGTATAGACAGGCAGAGCAGGATCCTCAGGAGAGGTGTAAATCGAATATTGATAAATCCTGTTCTGGGTCGAAGAACCGAGAGCCACTCCGTTGTTGACGATGGTGTCTTGATGCAGAGAGGAGATAGGCGTAGAAATCAAATAGACATCATTGATATTGTTGGATCCTGTGAACTGCGCGTTCAAGTTGAAGGTTCCTGACGGAATCACCGAAGTCGAGGTGGTATCCTGATTTGTCACCGTAACTTTCAGACTCGGATTCAGTGAGTTGGCACACTGATAGGAAACCGGGTAGAGCAACTCGTCCGTGCTGAGATCATACAGAGGGCTGAACACGTTGATAATCACTTTGACACGTTTTGTCAGACACTTCTTGGTGCCTGTTTTGGTTTGTCCTACTACCCAATAGGCAACGGTGTCATATAAAGCAGGTGTGGTCCAATACAAAGTGGTCAGATTGTTACTTTGTGTCGTTGTATGAACGGCATTAGCATCATTCTCGTTTGCATAGAACCAATATTTGTTGATTTCGGCAGATCTGTCGTCAAGTTCCAAAATTTCATACGGATTGGTATAGTTACCTGTATAGACAATGCTGTCAGGCATATAGGCCGTGTAATAGGAGACAAAGCTGCCGGTGATCGTGTCATTTCCTGCATAAACCGCCACTTCATCATTTAAAGTGGTATATATAGTATAATTGAATGTGATGTTTTCTGTTGGGGCGCTGAAGTTGAACGGGGTTTCAAACTCCACAATCTTCACCTCTTCGGAAGCAAACGATTCGGAAACCGTTTGTGTAATTTCCGTACCATTGAACACCGCATGTACCACCACCTTGTTAGCTGGAATCGGGGTGTTCAGCATATTTTTGAGCTGAACTTTGATATGTTCGTTATACAAGGCACAGCCATTTTGGTTTGTACCATTTGGATTATCGAGAAAATCAGCAAGGAGTTCTTGTGTTTCCACATCGTAGGTCGGGATGTCAGGCACATGGAGGTGGATCGGAACTTTCTCACTGCCGCACTCCAAGTTGGCCACTGTGAAACGGGCGTTGGGTCTGCTGGCAACAGGTGTATATGTGGTTCCTAAATTGTCAGCAATCGTGTTATCCGACCATTTTTGACATAAGGTGTTGTCAGCATTCGTTTTGGCGAAAGAAGGATAAGTGGTCGAACCTGATACATATTGTCCGCAGTTATTGCATTGGTTACCGCTACCCGTACAGAAGTCAGCGCAATTGGTCTCCGTATAAACCACCAAATTGCCGTGGCTGAAGTCGAACGGGGTAAGGAGGTTGAAATAGAACCAACCCGTATGATCGATGAACACACGGTCATCCACCACCAAGGTGGCATCGTCGATTTCATCCCTCCAGTTGACTATCGTGGAAGAGAACTCACTCTCATTGGTACACTTCATGTAAATCTTTATCGGGATGCCAGCGGATCCGGCAGCGGCGGTCTTCACATTCAGCGCGAAAGCGGTGATGGAGCCATACGAGCCGATATCACCTTGCTGGCGATAGAGGATACGACCTCTTGAATAACCCTTGTTGAAGGTGAACGGATCCGCACCAGATGCCGTACCCGTACCCACTATGACATCTTCTATCGTACCCGGATTGGCATTCACATAATAAGTAGTGTCGAAATAGATTTCCGGTGTGGTATAGGTTTGGCTGTATCCCAGCAAATTCCAAGACTCGTAACCTGTATTGGTAAACCAACCGAATATGCCCTCAGGAATGGAGGCGGGCAATTGGGCGGTCAACGTGGTGTTGGTACGATAGCTCACCAACACCGTGTCCTGCACTATCGGCAGCGGTGACTTCCCGCGGGAGACCACCACAATATTCAACGTATCGTTGAAGGTCAGACGGTCCTGAGAGAGCTTGTCTGACCAGATTCTGATGGTGTAGTTGGAGTCGTAATCTATCAAGTTGTTGGTGAAGTCATAGATATTGGCAAAGGTGAACAACGTGGTCTCGTGACTGTGAAGCGTGTCGGTGAACGTCTCCGTGACGACCGCCCCGCCGTTGACCGTGTAATGCAACTGGATCGGCGAGACAATATCCGTGGTACCGTTGTTGGTGATTCTCACTTTCAGGTGCTCGTGACCCAAGTCGCAACTCGTGACAGGATGTACCAAATTCAGAACTGCCAAGTCATGGACAAACGGGGTGTCCACCACCGCACCGATCATGAAACGTCCTTTCTTTTGCGGAACATACGAGCCACCTTCTAAGTAATAGAAAGTGGAGTCGCGGAGCGGGGTTTCCACCTGGGCAGCCAGATAGTTGCCGTGTGACAGCATCTCCAAACCCACGTAGAACTCACCCGTGGTGTTGGTCAACGCGAAATTTTGGATAGGTATCGTGTTCCATGCTCCCTGTTGCAAAGTGTTGAAATTCACTCGTTCCGAAGTGGCGAGGATGTTGCCCTCTGCATCAGACACAAACGCTCTGAAACCGTTCTCGGGGTCTGCGATGTAGGTTTGGTCGTAGTAATATTTCACTGCTGTTACAGCAAGTTCCTCATTCGTCTTGTACCGGACACAAGGACGAATGATGTTGTTGTAGTCACCCAGAAGTTTAATCCATGTCGTGGTATCCGCAATGGTGGCGGCATTCTGCGTGGTCACCATGCGCCAATGACGGGCGTTGTTATTGTTGTTCTGGTCTGCGGCAACACTCACCTCCACGTCTTTCACCTCCTGCACATTGTACTGGTGGTCTGGGAAGGTAACCAAGGTTTCAACGTCATAAGGGAGACTCGGAATGGTCAGAGTATCCTGCCATTGCTCATTGGCACCCGTCACGTTCAGATACACCTGCACGTCGCTTTGGGGATTCGCACCCTCATTCTTCACCAACGCGCTCACCACATCGCGCATTGAATACTCGGTCGAAGTCTCGCCGGCACCGTAAATCTTGGAGACGGCCACATCGTCGTTGTAGAAGTTTCGCACGCGTATGCGGTCGATGTTGATGTTATTACCCTGTTTGGATTTGGCATCAAACGCGATGAACACACAGCCATTGGAAACATAGTTAGACAAGTCAAACTTGTACGTCCTCCAGCCAGAGGGATAACGACTATCGTAACGATGGATGGTGGCAGTTGTTTCGCCTTGCGGAATCAACTCCGTATAGGTAATTCCCCCATCGGTGGAAATCTTCACCGTCATCTCGTCGTTCTTAGAATTCGAAGTAGTGCCCGTAGTAGCGTCGTGCGCAAACCACAACTCCAAAATGGGATTCACCGAACCGGTCAGGGTCACCACCGGCAGGATAGCACGGGATATAGTACCATTTGGGAAGTTTTTGGAGTTGAAGAACAAACGACCCGTGCCGTATTCCGGTATGATGGTGGGATTCACCCCATCTCCTTCCTGGAAAGTCCAGTTGCCGGCTCCAGCAAGCTGCTGGAAGGTCCACGTTTGCTGTGCACCATTGCTGAAGTCCTCCTCGTAGTCGGGGAAAATCGCCTCCATGGTGAACATCTGGGACAAGGTGTCGTTTCCATGGTTGCTGTCACCGGCGGTGGTAATGGTAATCAGGAAATCCACTGCTTGGTTTACTGGCATGTTCACATTCTGCGACAGAACCATGTTCATGCTGGTTAACACCGTGAATGAACCCGTGTTCAGATTGAAGTCCTGATCCAGATTCAAAGCAGCGGAATGCAAATGGAGGACTGCTGGATTAGTGGCAAAATTGATTGTCTGCGCACCCTTGTTGGTGATTTCAACCGCGATGTCATACGAAGGTTGAGGGCACTCACCCAAAACCGGGCTCACTAAGGCAGTGAGAGCTGCGTCAATGGCGGGAATCTCATCCCCATACGCACCCATGTGGGTGACTTCAGAACGGTTTATCCCGCGAATATCCGTCATAACATCATTTTCACGCCAGCACTCCAACCCGTTAAAGGAAGTCGGCAGTAATGATTGCGTAATGTTCGTAAACGAAGGCAGATACGATATGTTATTGGAAAGCGACATGTCGGTGATGCCTTCCAACTCTTCAATAGTATTTCTCGCCACAGTCTTATAAGCCACCACGCCGGATCCAGAATGGAAGTCGTTGTAGCCACCCGAAACCTTGGTGTTGTTCCCGTTCAAGTAGAGGGGATAGTCCGTACGGTCACTGCATACCACTTGGTTCAACAGGATATTGTTGTACATATAGGGCATGTAGTCAGCTCTGGAATTGGAGATGAACAATGCCGCAGTGGTGCTGTAGGGCGCATCCGACTTGGCCAGCAAGCTGTTGTTGACTATCCGGAGTCCGTAGTTGTTGTTGGTGACTGACATGTCGAGCTTCATGGCATAGCTGTTGTCTGCGGTCACCGGATAGAGAATCACTTCGTTGTTATACAAATGACAGGTGCCCGTGCCCGTGTTAGCGGAATTGTTGGCAGTAACACACAAACCCGCCGTTCCGTTGCCCGCATGAATGCGGTTGCCACGCACATAGAAGTCCTCCGTATTGACGGCATTGCCCACATAGATGGCATACTCCATCTTTACGACGGAATCCACTGTATTATCACGGATGTCGGCACCTACTGCATTCGTCGAGTAAATGCCAGTGAAATTCTGCGGATTGGTGGAACTCACCTGCTTGATATGGTTATTGGAAATCGGACCATTGGTATAATTAACATAGATACCCCTGTAACAAGAGGTAATATCACACCCGTCAATCGTCACGAAATTCTTCTTCGTAGTTCCACCCTCGTAATAGATGCCATAGTTGCCACCGAGAAGGGTACAGTTGCGGATGATGACAGTGTCGGGGTAGTTAGAGTTGCCGGTTGTAACAGCACTTGTGCGGCTGACAGCGGCACTGGTGTTAGCGGTGGAATGCGTGTTATGGGCCGTGATCTTACAGCCATCGAACAGGATGTTGGTGCTTCCGTTCCCGCGAACCACCACACCTCGAGATGCCGTGGCACTCTCATTGCCCTGAATAGTAAGGTTCTTGAAAATATAATCCTTCACATTCACAAGCGTAACTGCGCCGAAAATGTTGGCACCTGCGTCTGTATGGTTGTTCGTGACAATCACCGTGTTCACGTCATCGCCCTGGAAGGTGATGGTGTTCTCCGCAGACTGCCCGAGATAATTCACGTCAAAGTCAAAGTCCGTGTAGGTGCCCGGACGCAGGTGGAATACGGCTGGGCCTCCCAAACCGCAGAACTCCAATGCTTCCCTGACCGCAGTGATGTCAGCAAAATCCGGGTTAGTGCCGCCTACCGTATAATCCCCTCTCAGCAAACTGTCGCAGGAATACGGCGAAATTAGGATGGTGTCGTTGGCATGGTAGCCGTCCACCTGTCCGTTACGGGTGTTCACATAGACCGTCACGTAGTTGTAGCCATGCCGAGGAGCGAATGTTCCCAATGACAATGAAGAGGGAATATCGAAACAGATGTCACCGCTCCAGTTGTGGGTGCTGGTGTGGAACAACTCGCCACTCTCGTCCCGGACTTCCATCGTGAACGTACCTGAAGTCATAGTGTTGGTGACAGGAGAGTGTTCGGCATCGCTTCGGTTGGTGAAATAGACCTCGATTTCCTGCGGTGAGTTGGTAATCAGACAGTGCGGCATCGTATTCAGACTGTCGATGCGGATATCGTTCTGATGGATGTTGGTGTAGTTGTGGTGCGCCACCAGGAAGGTGTCGAACCGGGTGTTGCTCCCGTGTGTGTCTTCTAAGTAGATATGATAGTAAATGGTATCTTGATAGCAAATGCTGGGCAGTTCCCAATGGGCCTGTATGGTGTGGCCGTTCTCGTTCAGCACATTGCTGGTAAACGCATCAGTATTAGGAAGAATGACTGTGGGACCGCTGTTGATCTCGTAGCTGAACTGAACAAGATCGGTCGCGATGGTGTCGTTATCATACAGCTGCGCCTTGATGTTGTATGGACCCACATCGTTAGTGAATGAGCTGCTGGTGTTGTAGAAGAACGGGGCTTGCATTGTGATCACCGGAGGGAAAATCTCGCAGTTTGACAGGAGGATAGAAATATTATCCACGTACCAACCGGCGCAAGTATCGGTTCCGGAATTGTCTTCTGAGGTTTTGTTCAAACGGAAGCGAAAACGAAAATGAGTGGAGGTGTCCCCTTCGGTGAAAACGAACGTGGTGAGGTCAAACATTTCATGACGCCACCATGTGTCATTATTCGGGACGGCATACATATTATTCGAACTCCAGATAGAGTACATTTTATCCGACATGGCACCGCCAACGATAGTAGAAGAACTGACTCCTCTCGCTTCTCCATGATAGAAAGCACTGTTAGTATTAAAGGTCAATTTCTTCCATGTACCCCAGTCAGGTGTTCCCAAATCATTATACCCATGGGCAACTTGATACCATACTGTGGCGTTATCCAACTGATTTACCTTACAGATATGGTCAAAATCAATGTAAATATGATTCACATCCACATCGGGTATTTGCAATGAAATAGGTTCGGTTACCAGTTCTGAGTTACCAGATATCGAATACACTGGAGTGTGATACGAATGATACGGAGATTTATATAACGGCAAGTTGTGCCAATGCAAGTAAGTGGTGTCAGGTCCGACAAGACGCCAGTCTCCAAGTACATCACCTCCAACAGACACGGATGGAGTTACCTTGACAGGAAACGTTTCGAAATTTTCCCTGAATACTGTAGTGGAGTCCATCGGTTGCGCCAACAACATCACAGGAAACAAAACGACTAAAAGGATAAATAATCTCTTTTTCATATTTTTATGCTTTTATTTTTTCTAAACTATTGATAATCAAAACTTAATATCTTTATTTTAATCTATTACTTATCGCATCTGAAAAAGTATCAAACACAACAAAACCTACCTCACTTCAGTATGCAAAATAAGTGGGCAAAGATACAAAAAAAAATGTACGGTTGGAAAAAAAGTTTTTTAGTCGCGTAATATTTCCTCGCACTCTTTCAGCGTAGTGGCAGCCATTAATTTGATGCGTTTTGGCTTGAAATTGAAAACTCCCCGAAAATAGCCAGCATAGAGGGTACGCATCTCTATCACGGCAACGCGTTCTCCTTTGATTTTCTCATTCTCTCGTAGATGGCGCATCACCAAGGAAACCCTCTCTTCGTAATCGGGTTCATGGCATGGTTCGCCTTTCCTTAAGGCCTTGATTTGGCGGAATATCCATGGATTACCCATCGCAGCACGTCCTATCATGACCGCATCCACACCATATCTCGACTGATACTCCAACGCCTTCTCTGCGCTGTTGATGTCGCCATTGCCGATGACGGGGATATGCATTCTGGGGTTGTTTTTCACCGCACCGATAAGAGTCCAATCGGCCTCGCCACCGTATTGCTGAGCTCGGGTGCGTCCATGAATGGCAATCGCCTGTATGCCGACATCCTGCAGCCGTTCCGCCACTTCCACAATGGGTTTGTCGGTACTATCCCATCCCAAACGGGTCTTCACGGTCACGGGCAGATCCACCGCCTTGACCACCGCAGAAGTAAGTGCCACCATCTTGGGAATATCCTGCAAGATGGCGGATCCCGCCCCTTTGCTTACGATCTTCTTCACCGGACACCCCCAGTTGATGTCGATGAAATCCGGTTTGCAGGCCGCGGCGTGCTGAGCTGCCGACACCAGCGCGGCCTCATTGCTGCCGAAAATCTGGACCCCGTATGGACGCTCCTCCTCGGTGAAATCCATTTTCCGGATACTCTTTTCCACCTCCCGTGACAAAGCATCGGAAGAGACAAACTCCGAAATCAAGACATCTGCACCATATTCCTTGCAGATACGACGGAACGCACCATCCGTAACCCCTTCCATCGGGGCCAAATAGACGGGAAAATCCATCTTCCGCAAAAAATTAATTATCGTTGTCATATTAGGCTGCAAAAATAAATTTTTTATCTTTGCAGCTTGAAAAAAAGAAGAATCACTAAATTTTAAAACGATGAAAAAAAATTTTGCATTATTGGCATTTGCTTTCGTATTCTGCTCATTATCAGCCCAAAGAGTTAATGAGACAGTTGCCTTGTTCGGCAAAGAGCAACTTAACGGATTTACCATAAACATCGCACAAACCCCCTCCGGCATTGTCGAAAATGCCATGGCTGACAAATTCGAAAAAAACTTTTTGATGAAAGGCAGCAAGAAAAAAGGGTATTATGTGTATTCGAACCAACCCTGCTCCGCATTCGGAGAAGCACGCTATGATGTGTATTTCACAACCGCCGAAGTCGGGAAAAAGAAAAACAAGGCCACACAAGTCACTTTGGTCGTCTCCACAGGCAACCAAAATTGCATCACTTTCTCGAACGATCCCCGCACCTCCAGAAACATTGTCGCTTTCCTCGAAACATTCCCCAACGATGTGGAGGCTTACAAAATCACTTTGAGAATCAACGAGCTAAAGGATGAAATTGCTTCTCTTGAAAAAGATCGCACCAACTTGGAGAAAGATCAGGAGAAAGCAAAGCAAAAAGCCACCAAGATGAATGAGGACATGCAACTCAATGTGGCACAGGTGGAAGCCAAAACCGCAGAAATCACAAAACTCCAAGAGAATTACAACCAAACGCACAACGAATCCATCAAAGAACAGATTTCCACGGCTGCCAAAGAAAAACAAACACTTCAAAAATCACAATCCAGCATGCAGAAATCCCTTCTCAAACTGAACGATGAACTGCACAAGAACGATGTGAAATTGGAGGAAAATTTAAAGAATCTCGACAAAAAGAGAACTGAACTGCAACAACTTCAACGCTAAAGGACATGGCCACTATCATTGACGGAAAACTCATCTCCGAGAATATCAAAACGGAAATCGCCATTTCTGTTAAAGGTTTGTTGGACAAAGGGTTGCGCGCACCTCATCTTGCTGCAGTCATTGCTGGTGATGACGGGGCGGCGCTCAGCTACGTAAGCAGCATCGAGAAACAATGCAAAGGCGTAGGGTTCATTTCCTCCGTCTATCACCTCTCCGCCAACACCACGGAAGAGGAATTTCTATCCACGATAGACTTCCTGAACCGTGACGAGGAAATTGACGGCTATATCATCCAGATGCCGCTGCCGAAGCACATCTCCGTTGACAAAGTGACGGCTCACGTGGCCCCCGAAAAGGACATGGACTGCTTCCACCCCATGAATATGGGAAACCTGCTGTTGGGAAAAGACTGTTACCTGCCCGCCACGCCGCACGGAGTCATTGAGCTCATCCAACGGAGCAACATCGAGACTAAAGGCAAGAATTGCGTCATCGTAGGACGCAGCAATATTGTGGGCAAACCGCTGGCCATGCTAATGCTTCAGAAAAGCATTAACGCCACCGTGACCGTTTGCCACAGTCACACCCAGAATCTGAAAAAAGTGTGCCAACGTGCTGACATCCTTATTGTTGCCATCGGTCAACCCGAAATGATCACCGCCGACTACGTGAAAGAGGGAGCCACCGTAATTGACGTGGGCATCCACCGTCTCGAGGCTCCTGAACTGCCAAAAGGGTACCGACTCTGCGGCGATGTTCTTTTCGACGAGGTGTCCAAGAAATGCGGGGCCATCACCCCCACCCCTGGCGGAACCGGCTCTATGACCACCGCCTGCCTGCTGCAAAACACCTTGAAGGCGCGGTTGCTGAAAATCAACGAATAACGACCTTGCCTTAGGAAAACACAGGTTTGTGAAAAAACGTAGGGGCGTATGCGATACACCCCTACGTTTTTTTTTGCAATAACCTAATCCTTCTCTTTGACGCATCTTACGCTGATACCGTAACCGGAGTGGATGTCTGTGCGTTGGATCTCGCTACAGTCATACGTGATCTTGTATGCCGTGCTGTGAACCTCGCCGTGAATCACCTCTGTGGCCCAGAAGTAGGTATCCAACAGCATCCGCTCATACTGCTGGGCGGCACCGTTGTAATAACCCGCCGGCAAGGCCCTGAAGCCCGTGGCATCGTCGCCGCCGCCGTCAAGCCAGTACAATGGTGAACGCAGCCCGTTGGCTGTCAGGATGCTCGTGCCTCCTCCATACTGGTACAACTCTTCGTACTTTTCAGGTGTCGGCAGATACCAGCCCTCAGGACAGATACCGCGGATATGGCCGTGCTCGTTGATCACGCTGTCGTCCAAAGCGGCTTCCGCACAATACAGTCGGCCGTAGATGTCCACGTTCTGATCCTCATCCGGGAACTGGTCGCTTTCATACTCATACACGCACGGTATCGGATCCTCGCACTCTCCGCTCTCCACACACTCGTTCGGGTCGCCGTAGCAGTTCGACAGCAGGTTGATCTGCGTCCAGCAGTCGCAACCGATACGCACACCGTGATAGACGTTGCCCTCGCAATCGATAGCGTCAGGACACTGCGGGAAGACCACCACAATATGCTGGTCACACGTCACCGTGTTGCCGCACACCAGATCTGTCATCGTGTAGGTGACCACCGTCGTACCCTCGTAGTAGAGGTTGTCTGCAGGAATCTCGTTATTGATTTCGAACGGCCACTCCGCAGGATAAATCGTGGCGGTCGGTGTACCGAACGCCTCGGGATAAATCTCCATCACGCAGTCACCGTATGCTAACGTGTCATAGTAGGTGGGCGGACAGATGATGTTCAGCTCGGCTATCGGAGCCGATGCGATTGTCACGGTCGTCGTGGCCTCGCAGCCGTTGGCATCCGTGGCATGAATCGTGTAGTTGCCGTCCGACAATCCGCCGAACACATTCGAGGATTGATAGGTCACACCGTCCAAGGAGTACTCTATCGGGGCAAGGCCGTCCGCCGCCTCCACCGTCACGCTAGCGTCGTCACCGCAAACCTCATCAGTGTGGGAGATGACACTCAAAGTGCTGCGGTTGATGGTGAGGTGGAGGGTTACCAGACTGTCGCAGCCAGACGAATTGGTCATATAGGACGGATAATCGCCAGACTCAGTGTAGGTGATGCCGTGCCAGATGAAGCTTTCGCAAGCGACAGCTGTCGTGTCGCCTATTGAACTTTCTTTCACCGTCAACATCAGGTACGAGACCGTATCCACCACCCTGCCGTCAATCTCCCGCTTACCCAGGAACTCATAGTAGCCCTGCGCATCGGGAACCTTGCCCGCGATGCAGTTGGCCGTGCCGTTCGCGTACCAGCAGTAGTCCGCGACATTGTCCTGCCAAGTCTGCGCCGGGGTGAACGTCCGGTCGCAGATGGTGTCGTAGTACGGTTCCTCCACGATCAGGATGCGGGTCGTGATACTGTCGCAGCCGTTACTGCCGGGGAGCGTGTCCGTGTAAGTCAACACACCGGGTTCCGTGACACTGAACTCGTGACCTGCGAACTCCGTCGTGTAGGAGACTCCCGCGTACAGCGTGTCCTTATAGACAGTGTCACGGCGCACGTAACGATGGTTGACTGTCAGCGTCACGACGCTGTCGCAGCCGTTCGACCGCGACATCCGCAGGATGAACGTGTTGGCCGAGCCCGCGACGGTCTCCACCGACACCACATCGGGGTTTAAGGAGGTGGTCGTCACGCTGCCATCGGTGTTCACCGTGACCGAGACATTCTCATTGTAAACGGTGGTGTAAATCTCTTCGTACAGACAGAGGTCGAGAACGTCCGCGCCCTCGGCAGCCGGAAGCACCGTCAGCATCAGGTACGAGACCGTATCCACCACCCTACCGTCAATCTCCCGCTGGCCCGGGAACTCGTAGTAGCCCTGCGCATCGGGAGCCATGCCCGCGATGCAGTTGGCCGTGCCGTTGGCGTACCAGCAATAATCCGCGACATTGTCCTGCCAGGTCTGTGCCGGGGTGAACGTACGGTCGCAGATGGTGTCATAGTGCGATTCCTCCACGATCAGGATGCGCGTGGTGATGCTGTCGCAGCCGTTGCTGCCGGGGAGCGTGTCCGTGAAGGTCTGCACACCGGCTTTCGTCACACTGAACTCGTGACCCGCAAACTCCGTTGTGTAGGAGACACCCGCGTACAGCGTGTCCTTATAAACTGTGTCACGAAGAACTTGGTGATGGTTCACCGTCAGCGTCACGATACTGTCGCAGCCGTTCGACCGCGACATCCGCAGGATGAACGTGTTGGCCGAACCCATAGCGTTCTCCACGGTCACAGCTGCAGGGTTCAAGGAGGTTGCCGTCACGTTACCGTCAGTATTCACCGTGACCGACACATTCTCACTATAAACGGTGGTGTATGCGTCTTCATAGAGACAGAGGTCGAGAACATCCGCGCCTTCAACGGCCGGGAGCACCGTCAGCATCAGGTACGACACCGTATCGACCATTCTGCCGTCAATCTCCCGCTGGCCCGGGAACTCGTAGAAGCCCTGCGTATCGGGGACCTTGCCTGCGATGCAGTTGGCCGTGCCGTTCGCGTACCAGCAGTAGTCCGCCACGTTGTCCTGCCAACTCTGCGTCAGGGTGAATGTTCGGTTGCAGATCGTGTCGTAATGCGGCTCCTCCACAATCAGGATGCGAGTGGTAATACTGTCGCAGCCGTTGCTGCTGGGGAGCGTGTCCGTGAAAGTCTGCATGCCGGGTTCCGTGACACTGAACTCGTGACTGGCAAGCTCCATTGTGAAGGAGACTCCCGCATAAAGCGTGTCCTTATAGACAGTATCGCGGCGAACATTGTGGTGGTTGACCGTCAGCGTCACGATGCTGTCACAACCGTTCGACCGCGACATCCGCAGGATGAACGTGTTGGCAGAGCCCGCGACGGTCTCCACAGTAACTGTTTCGGGATGCAGGGAAGTTGCCGTCACGCTGCCATCAATGTTTACCGTGACCGACACATTCTCATTGTAAACCGTGGTGTAAGTCTCCCCGTACAGACAAAGGTCGAGAACGTCCGCGCTCTCGGCGGCCGAAAGCACCGTCAGCATCAGGTACGAGACCGTATCGACCATTCTGCCGTCAATCTCCCGCTGACCCGGAAACTCGTAGTAGCCTTGCGCGTTGGAAACCATGCCCGCGATGCAGTTGGCCTTGCCGTTCGCGTACCAGCAGTAGTCCGCGACATTGTCCTGCCAACTCTGCGTCAGGGTGAATGTCCGGTCGCAAATCGTGTCGTAATGCGGCTCCTCCACGATCAGGATGCGAGTGGTGATGCTGTCGCAGCCGTTACTGCCGGGGAGCGTATCCGTGAACGTCAGCACGCCAGGTTTCGTTACCATGAACTCATGGTCGGCGAACTCCGTTATGTAAGGCGTTCCCGCGTACAGCGTGTCCTTATAGATTGTGTCGCGATGCACGTAACGGTGGTTGACCGTCAGTGTCACGATGCTGTCGCAGCCGTTCGACCGCGACAGCCGCAGGATGAACGTGTTAGCCGAGCCCGCGACGGTCTCCACCGACACCACATCGGGGTTCAAGGAGGTTGCCGTCACGCCGCCGTCGGTGTTCACCGTGACCGACACATTCTCATTGTACATCGTAGTGTAAGTGTCTTCGTACAGACAGAGGTCGAGAACATCCGCGCCCTCAATAGCCGGAAGCACCGTCAGCATCAGGTACGAGACCGTATCGACCATTCTGCCGTTAATCTCCTTCTGACCCGGGAACTCGTAAAAGCCTTGCGCATCGGGAACCATGCCCGCGATACAGTTGGCCTTGCCGTTCGCGTACCAGCAGTAGTCCGCGACATTGTCCTGCCAGGTCTGCGTTAGGGTGAACGTCCGGTCACAGATGGTGTCGTGGTGCGGTTCCTCCACAATCAGGATGCGCGTGGTGATGCTGTCGCAACCGTTGCTGCCGGGGAGCGTGTCCGTGAACGTCAGCACACCGGATGCCGCCACATTGAACTCATGATTCGCGAACTCCGTAATATAGGGAACTCCCGCGTACAACGTTTCCCCGTACAACGTGTCGCGCTTCACGTAGCGGTGGTTCACCGTCAGCGCCACGATGCTGTCGCAGCCGTTCGACCGCGACATCCGCAGGATGAACGTGTTGGCCGAGCCCGCAACGGTCTCCACCGACACCACATCGGGGCTTAAGGAGATTGCCGTCACGCTGCCATCGGCATTCACCGTAACCGAGACATTCTCATTGTAAACGGTGGTGTAAATCTCCTCGTACAGACAAAGGTCGAGATCATCCGCACCCTCGGTGGCCGGAAGCACTGTCAGCATCAGATACGACACCGTATCGACCATTCTGCCGTCAATCTCCCGCTGGCCTGGGAACTCGTAAAAGCCCTGCGCATCGAGAGCCAAACCCACGATGCAATTGGCCGTGCCGTTCGCGTACCAGCAGTAGTCCGCGACATTGTCCTGCCAACTCTGCGCCGGAGTGAACGTCCGGTTGCAGATCGTGTCGTGGTGCGGTTCCTCCACGATCAGGATGCGAGTGGTGATGCTGTCGCAGCCGTTACTGCCGGGGAGCGTGTCCATGAACGTCAGCACGCCGGGTTCCGTAACCGTGAACTCATGACCGGCAAACTCTGTGATAAAGGGAACTCCAACGTACAGCGTGTCCCTGTACAACGTGTCGCGCTTTACGTAACGATGGTTGACCGTCAGCGTCACAACGCTGTCACAGCCGTTCGACCGCGACATCCACAGGAGGAACATGTTGGCCGAGCCCGTGACGGATTCCACAGTAACTGTTTCGGGATGCAGGGAGATGGCCGTCACGCTACCGTCGGCATTGATCGTGACCGAGACATCCCCATTGTACATCGTAGTGTAAGTGTCTTCGTACAGACAGAGGTCGAGAACGTCCGCGCCCTCGACGGCCGGAAGCACCGTCAGCATCAGATACGAGACCGTATCCACTGCCCTGCCGTCAATCTCCCGCTGGCCCGGAAACTCGTAAAAGCCTTGCGCATCGGGGACCCTGCCCGCGATGCAGTTGGCCGTGCCGTTCGCGTACCAGTAGTAGTCCGCGACATTGTCCTGCCAAGTCTGCGCCGGGGTGAACGTCCGGTCGCAGACCGTGTCGTAATGCGGCTCCTCCACGATCAGGATGCGCGTGGTGATGCTGTCGCAGCCGTTACTGCCAGGGAGCGTGTCCGTGAACGTCTGCACACCGGGTTCCGTGACACTGAATTCGTGACCGGCAAACTCCGTTGTGAAGGAGATTCCCGCGTATAGCGTGTCACCGTACAACGTGTCGCGCTTTACGTAACGATGGTTGACCGTCAGCGCCACGATGCTGTCGCAGCCGTTCGACCGCGACATCCGAAGGATGAACGTGTTGTCCGAGCCCGTAACAGCCTCCACAGTAACTGTTTCGGGATGCAGGGAAGTTGCCGTCACGCCGCCGTCATCGTTCACCATCACCTGCACATTCTCATTGTAAACCGTGGTGTAAGTGTCTTCATAAAGACAGAGGTCGAAAACGTCCACGCCCTCAATAGCCGGGAGCACCGTCAGCATCAGATACGACACCGTATCGACCATACGGCCGTCAATCTCCCGCGTACCCGGGAACTCGTAGAAGCCCTTTGCATCGGGAACCATGCCCGCGATGCAGTTGGATTTTCCGTTCGCGTACCAGCAGTAGTCCGGGACATTGTCCTGCCAGGTCTGCGCCGGGGTGAACGTACGGTCGCAGATCGTGTCGTAGTACGGCTCCTCCACGATCAAGATGCGTGTGGTGATGCTGTCGCAGCCATTGCTGCCGAGGAGAGTGTCCATGAACGTCAGCACGCCGGGTTCCGTCACACTGAACTCGTGACCTGCAAACTCCGTTGTGTAGGGAACTCCCGCATACAGCGTGTCCTTATAGATTGTATCGCGGCGAACATTGTGGTGGTTGACTGTCAGCGTCACGATGCTGTCGCAGCCGTTCGACCGCGACAGCCGCAGGATGAACGTGTTGTCCGAGCCCGCGACGGCCTCTACAGTAACTGTTTCAGGATGCAGGGAAGTTGCCGTCACGCCGCCGTCGGTGGTCACCGTAACCGTGACATTCTCACTGTAAACGGTGGTGTAAGTGTCTTCGTACAGACAGAGGTCGAGGACATCCGCGCCTTCAATAGCCGGAAGCACCGTCAGCATCAGATACGACACCGTATCGACCATGCGGCCGTTAATCTCCCGCTGTCCCGGAAACTCGTAGTAACCTTGCGCGTCAGGAGCCATGCCCGCGATGCAGTTGGCCGTGCCGTTCGCGTACCAGCAGTAGTCCGCGACATTGTCCTGCCATGTCTGCGCCAGAGTGAACGTCCGGTCGCAGATCGTGTCGTAGTGCGGTTCCTCCACGATCAGGATGCGAGTGGTGATGCTGTCGCAGCCGTTGCCGCCGGGGAGCGTGTCCGTGAACGTCTGCACGCCGGAGTTTGTCACCCAAAATTCATGTCCAGCCAGATTCAAGATATAATCCTCCCCCGGGATATGCAACACATTGTCCACCAACGTGTCTTTCTTCACATCCTTTATACGCACCGTCAAATGCACGATGCTGTCGCAGCCATCCATCGTATGCATCCAGATAACAAATGGAAAATCATCCCCCACATGCGCCAAAACCTCTATCTGATAATCACCAACAGTCTGCAAATCCACGAGCCCATCGTCATTCACCACTATCGTAAAATCCTCATGATTCCAATACGGAATATCCATAAACCCTTCAGCATGACATATTTCCATCATATCCTCGCTCTCATACACTGGATTCACCGTAATATCCAAATAGGTCACCGTATCTATATCCAAGCCATTCAATCCCATCTTTCCCGGAAATTCAAAATACCCGTTTTCATCCGTTTCCATCTGTTCCAAATCATACCCGTTCCAATATTGAGCATCTGCATTGGGCTTCCAACCGGAAAGCTCATACTCGGATTCACAAACAGTATCCCGAACTATCTCTTCCACAATCAAATAGATAGTAACGGAACTATCACATCCGAATACTGAAGTGAGCACTTCTGTTTGGGAATACACTCCCGGTCCTGCTACGTCCTCAAAAGTGACACACGCGACCGTCACCTGACCATCCTCAACGACATCGGGCGGAACCACATAGTATAAGGTATCATCGCCTTCGTGAACCACAACCTGACTGCTGAAATTCAAGGTGTCGGGACCAAATATCACAACCGCGTCATAAACAGAAGTCTCCTCCGGGCTGACCTCCATTACATTTAAATTATTGTCCAGCCAATAGGCCTCTATCACATCATAAAATTCACGAACCGGACGTATGGCATACGATTCCGTCCCACTGCCATAAAGGATAGAGCCGTCTTGTTGCAAATAATACATCATCACGTCACTGTTCAACGATTTCGTGGAACTCCAATGGGCACCCTGCGTCAGGTTCATCACATTTCCTCCTACAGACTCCACGGCAGAACGGACAATCGGCAAAACACTGTAAAATTTCCGAAGTTGCACAATATCAGGAATATACCATTGTCTATGGACATCTACGGCCGAGGCTGCAGGAGACCGTCCTGACAAGAAAAGACTTTGGGTATTTTCCCATCCGGTATAACTCCAATAGCCCATAAAGGCAACACTGGTAGGTTCATAATTGTTCCATCTTTGCAAATTTTGAGGACACTGGCCAGTCCACAGCACATACGTGCCGGGCAAATCATCCAGGGCGGCAACCCAGCCGTGGTTAGGGTCTTCGGGATCGACATAATACACAACCCCTTGCGACCCGTCTGCGAAAGTGTATATCTCCCCCACCCGATGTCGCTGGGCGGAAAGCGTCCACACCAATCCTGCACAAAAAAACAAGCAAAACAAGATTCTAATAACGGGTAAAACAATTCTCTCTTTCATAATTTCTACCAATTAGTTGTGAATATTTCTTATATTTTTAAAAAGCGATAATGGCCCGAACCAAATTTTCAACATCCATCTCTTCACTGAATATGCCGCCTGATGTAGAAAAAGCCCACGCATAGCCGCTCTGACGAACCGTGGACGACCAATAGTTGCCTTCCTGAAGCGGCTGAATATGACCATCATAGCCATTTAACAACATCAAGGTTTTATTAACCTCGAACATATTATCATACAGAATGTTACATTCACCCAAAGAGGGTAAATACCACCCAAATGGATCAGAGCCTGTCGCGGAGATTCTGTGATCGTAATAGTAACAATGAGAGGCGGCAATGGCCTCGCCTCCGAAGCCATTACTTTCTGCTTCTTCCGATTGTTGCTTGAGGATGAGCGTGTTACCCATCCCATTCATATCTAACACCGCATCCGAATAGTTGGCCGCCAAAGACATAGAGAGATTCAACATCGGCTGATCGGCGAACGGTAGGGAAAAAGAAGTCAAGGCCACCGCCAAACCGTGCAGCCCGCTCTCATCCACATAAAAGACCACCCCTTTGGGCAATCTACCACTTTCGTAAAACTCAGACGGGGAAAGAATCGCCCCGTCAACACAAACCACATCCCCCACATGGACAGGCTCCGGTATCACATCCTCCCAATAGGAACTGCTTTGTTCCGAGGCACTGATTTCCAACACGATGGAATTCCCTTTACAAATCTCACCTCCTGATATGTCCACATCCAAAACAGTGAGATGCAATATGTCAAGACTGTCGCAGCCCTCAGACGTTTTGGTCTGATACGCGTAATGACCGCTCTCCCAATAAGTTTTGCCATGCCAGCTAAAAAAGTCGCTACTCAAACTGCTGATAGTCACTACCGTGTCCCTGTGAGGCGGGGGAAGAACCGTGAGTGTGAATATGGAATCAAAGAAGTGGATGCCGTCTTCCGAAAACGGTCTCGTAAAGACATAGGTGCCGGCGTGCCGCAGCGCATCATCCAACTCTTCGGAAGAGGCAAACAGCGGCGCAACCCCGTACGGGTCATCATAATTGGCCGTCTGGCTCTGACAAACCACATCGTGTATAAACACCGAATGGCACGCCCTCACTTCCGCGACGACCACCCCATGTGTCATCGCGGCGCTGTCCCAAACATCCAAAGTGTCAGCACACAAGCCCTCGACCCTCGGACACAAGCCCTCCTCAACGGTAGTAAAGAGAAACGTCCTCCGAACAATGCCGCCCGTGTCATAATACGACCATGCCGAATCGGTGATGATTTCCGTTTTCAACAGATGGGTAAGCTCACAATCGGCATACCACCGCAACGTATAAGGGGGTTCCATGTCCGTCCGAGCGAAAAGTCTGGCAGTGTCGCCGAGGCAAACCGTGTCGTGTATGACGTGAATGGCGCAAGGGGGAAGCGAATCCTTGTCCAGTCTTACGTCCATGGCGAGATCCGCATCCATGACAGCGTGGTCCAGCATCTCCGCGCACCTTCCGTGGAAACGCATTTCCCATTGTGGAATCAAAACTTTCCCCTGAAGCAACACGCAGGAGAATAACAACATCGTCCAAATCAGAAACTTTTTCTTCATCATTCCAATAATTTAACAAATTGTAAAATTAACCACTTTCAAACTATATTTGAATATTATTGATTATTCTTATTATACACTCAGTTTTTCATTATAAAACCAACAAAACACCACAATAATCTTAATTTTTACTATAAATATTTAATTTTATATCCATTTTCAACAAAAATTGATGCGACAAAAATAAAAAATTTTTATTCATAATTAACACGATTATTAAATTATTTTTTGCTTATGGTTTTTTAAGAATTAACAGTTAAAATTAAGGGCAAAAAAAACAGCGATGAAACCATGTTCATCACTGCGACTAACTGTTATTCAAATAAATGATTAAAAAACAATCACCCTCATCTCACATCTCCCGCAATCGAACTCCAAGCGGAACCTGAACCGTCCGGAAACCAAATAGAGCGGTTGCGGCGGACATTTTTCGGAAGGATTCCGGCTGCACCAACCTAACTCGTTTCGCAAACAATACTTGCAGGTCATAACGGTTTTGCCTTTATAATCCTCCGTCTTGTCCAATCCGTACTCAATCTCCTTTGCTCCAAAGTCCTCATACACAGATTCATGCGCTTCATTGGTGATATTACGAAGATAATCAGCATGTTGAAACAAGGTTTCAGGATGATAGCATAACGGAAGGTCTTTAGGACGGAAATGCTCCACTCGGACTGCTGCCAACCGATCCAACACTTTTGTTTTCAACTCGTTGATAAACCCAGCCCGAAGAAATACCGTGCATATTGGAATAACGATGTTGCGTGCCTCAAACGGTGTGCCGCCCAACTTCGACAAGGCCGTGCGCAGGGTTTCAGCCATTTTCTCCGGCTGTTGTGCCGGGACCAGATCAAGACATTCCTCCACGAATGCAGTACATCCGTCTTCATCAACGATTGTAAGCCGCACTCTGTCAGACAGTTCCTCAAAACGCATATCCACCGCAATCTTCCGCTCCGCCGTCTTCCCCGACAGCACTTTCTCGAAATACTTGTCTATATTTCTATATAGGGCAACTTTTGTGAACGCCGACAACGGCTTATGTGGAATAATCCGATTACCTTCCACACCATTTACCAAAAAGCCTTCCAATTCACCCTCTGTATTGATGAAACACAGCCCGTCACCGTTGACGATTGCGCCACCGAGCTTCTTGCCCCTGCCGGGGCTGCTCAAGGAAGATGTTTTTGAATATTGGGGTTCAACGTAATAATTTCCGTTTCGTTGGATGAGCGCACCGATGGGTTCCCCGATCGCCTTCGGGGTGTCAAAGGAGGCAATTTGCTCGCGACGACCATCAATGAAATACGGGGTGTATTCGCGGTTGAAGGTTTTGTGCAGGTCGGGAGTGAAGAAGAAGCGAGTAATGCCGCTGCCAACCTGTTGACATTCAGGATGTCCCTCAAGTATGGCATCCAATCTCTGACGGTAAAAGGCAGTCACGTTCTTGACGTAACTTTCGTTCTTCAAACGACCTTCAACTTTAAAAGAGACGATGCCTGCTTTCAGCATAGCTTCGATATAATCGGCACGGCACATGTCCTTGAGGGAAAGCAGATGTTTGTTGCGTATCAGCGTTTTGCCGTTGGCGTCCTGCAGGTCGAAGCGGGTGCGGCAAATCTGGGCGCACTCTCCCCTATTGCCGCTTCTGCCCGTCATCATCCGGCTGATGTAGCACTGTCCGCTGTAACTCACGCACAACGCACCGTGTACAAAAGCTTCTAACTCAATGTCCGTTTGATTATGAATCTGTTGTATAGTTTCCAAGTCGGTCTCCCGCGCTAATACCGCACGCGTGAAACCTAACTTTTCAAGGAACTGGATTCGCTCCACTGAATGGTTATGGCATTGCGTGCTCGCGTGCAAGGCAATCGGAGGAATGTCGAGTTTCAACAACCCTAAATCTTGAATCAACACGGCATCCACCCCAATGTTATATAGCTCCCACAGCAGTTTTCTTGCTCCTTCTAACTCATTGTCATACAACAACGTATTAACAGTCACATGAACTTTGGAACCGTAGAGATGGGCATACCGCACCATTTCCTCTATGTCGTGGAGGGAATTGCCTGCCGCCTGCCGCGCTCCGAAAGCCGAAGCTCCGATATAAACGGCATCCGCCCCGTGGTTGATGGCGGTCATGCCAGTCGAGAGATCCTTGGCGGGCAGCAAAAGCTCAATCCTACTCATCGGCAAAACGTTTCGCTTTCAACGGGAACTGTTCAGCCAGCTCGCCGGAAAAATAAAAGTCGTTGCAGATCACCCCGAAAGTGTAAATTGCATCATGCACGGTAATGTGCGAGCCGCCACATTGCGGATCCGGACCCGGCTTGGAAGCTGCGAAACCGAGATTAAAAAGGGTGAACAGAATATCCGGACGGTTCACGATGTCGTAACCAGAACGCCGCCACTGCAACATCGTCTGGTGCAGGATACAACCCGTGTAAATGTATGAGTAAAGATGGTTCCGGTAATTCGTAAGACGGCTTATACGTTCCGCCTGATGATTTTCTGTCTTGAAGTCGAGAATATGCTCGTAAGGCTTGCCCATATAGAAGATGGAGGAGGTGTCGGTGAGGTTGCGTTCCACCTGCATGGCGGTGAAATCCTTGATGCCGTTGACACCGAGCGAAAACTGCGACTGCACCGAAAGCACCTTCATCGGGCCGAGATACCGCTTGTACATCTCGCGCTTGCTGTTGAACAGGCGCACCTGCTCACCCACAAGACAGCCCACAATGAGTCTCGGCTCAACACCCGTAAGCCGCGCCGCCTCGTAAATCAAAGCCGAATCCTTCAAGATGGCGGCTTTCAACGCAGGCCAAGCAGAGTCGTTCATCCAGGGAATCACATTTCCCTCAAATGGCTGCATTTTTTTGGATTTCAAGATATTATCCACATCATCGACCATCTTACGATAGGCGTCAGCGTGATCATCCTCTTGCATGTACATGTTGGCGGCGTAAATCATCTCCTGTACCGCAGTAGGACGATCGCTATACCGCGCGGCATTGAAGATGAGGTCGGCGTTTTTGGGATAAAACTGTCGGAGAACGGACAGATGACGATAGCCGTTAAGTGCTGCCTCCTGACTGTTCACGGAATCAGAAGATGCCAAATAATGTTGACTTTCAGTAAGATATCGATTGTTTTTATCGGCACCACCATTGTTGTTGGTAAAGCCCAACTCAAAGAAAGCCCAAGCGCCAAGAATGCCTGCGCCAACCAACGCAAACAGGTGCAACACTATCAAATAGAATTTCGTACGCCCTTTCAGCCTTTTCCACGATTTCCATAAGGAACGTTTCTTACGCACCTTTTTCGTGGGTTGTTGCGACGCGTTATCAGATGATTGTAGAGACGTTTCAGGAAACGTCTCTACAGAAGGATTTGTCTCTTCCATCTCGTTTTTCGGCCTTAAACCTTAAACTTTAAACTTTGAACCTTGAACTTTGAACTTTGAACCTTACACCAGATTCGCAAATCCCATGAACGCCATTGCGAGGATGCCGGCGGTGATGAGCGCGATCGGAACGCCCTTCATGCCTTTGGGGATTTCCACCAGCTCGAGCTGCTCGCGCAGGCCTGCGAAAATCGTGATGGCCAAGGTGAATCCTATAGCGATAGCAACCGCGTATATCGTGTTGTCAATCACGGAGAAACCATGGCCAGGAATGATGGTTTGCTGGGTCACGTTGATGGCGACACCGAGGACGGCGCAGTTCGTCGTGATCAGCGGCAAGAAGACACCCAATGCGCGATACAGCGACGGACTGACCTTCTTGAGGATGATCTCCACCATCTGCACCAAACTGGCGATGACCAAGATGAAAACGATGGTCTGCAAGTAGGTGATCTCCAGCGGAAGCAGGACATATTTCTGTAACAACGAGGTGACCAGCGTGGCTAATGCCATGACGAATGTAACGGCCGCGCCCATGCCGAGGGCGGTGTTCACCTTGCTGGAAACGCCCAAAAACGGGCATATACCGAGGAACTGCACCAAAATGATATTGTTGACCAGTACAGCTCCGATTATCATTAATATATATTCCATTGTTTTATTTTATTCGTTTGTTATTTAACAGTGATCAGTGAACAGTGATCAGTGATCAGTGAATTGTGAATTGTGACTTGAGACTTATGAATATCATACGTCACACGTCTTATTCAGCAGCGCAATGTTTCTTCTTCTCCTCTCTTTTGTTCACCAGGAAGCGTACGGCAGCCATCACAAAGCCGAAGACGATGAACGCGCCGGGGGCGAGCACGAAAATCAGCATGTTGTATTCCGACGGGATGAACTGGTAACCGAGGAATGAACCGGAGCCCAGAATCTCGCGGATACCGCCGATAAGCGTCAGCGCTATGGTGAAACCGATACCCATGCCAAGACCGTCAAGCAACGAGTCGAACACGGTGTTCTTGTTGGCGAAGGCCTCCGCACGGCCCAGCACAATGCAGTTCACCACAATCAACGGGATGAACACGCCCAAGCTGGCCGACAATGAAGGCAGGAAACCTTGGATCAGAAGGTCGATCATGCTCACGAAGGTGGCGATGATGACGATGTAGCTCGGGATACGCACTTTGTCGGGGATGACGTTCTTCAACGCCGAGATGAGCATGTTGGACATCAGCAGCACAAAGGTCGTGGCTGCGCCCATACCCAAAGCGTTGGTCACCGAGGTGGTGACGGCCAGCGTCGGACAGCAGCCCAACACCAAAATCAAGGTGGGGTTCTCTTTGAAGAAGCCCTTGGTCAATATGTTTAATTTGCTGTTACTCATGATAATCCTCCTTTATTTTCATAAAAATGTCGTAAGCGCGTTGCACCGCATCGCAGTAGGCACGGGAGGAGATGGTGGCCGCCGTGATGGCATCCACGTCACCGCCGTCCTTTTTAACCACCAGTTTGAAATCCGCAGGATTCTGATGGTTGAACTGCATGGCGAAATCGCTCTTGTCCTTGTTGATTTTGTCGCCCAAGCCAGGGGTTTCACCCGCCTTGATGACCTCAGTGTTGACAATAGCACCGTCGGCATCAAAGCCCACCATCAGGTCGAAGCGGCCCGCGAAGGCTTTCTTGGTATAGGTTTCGATGCCTGCGCCACAAAGTTCACCGTCCTTGCCGATGGCCAAGTGGACGGGAATCTCTTCGTTGTCGGCATCCACAATCAGGGTGTCGCGCACCGTACCTTGATAATCGGGCAGCACGGCTTGCAAGGCTTTTTCCTTTTTCTCTTTCTGACCCAGTTCGATAGGTCCTTTGGTGAGGGCATAGACGCCGGTGAGGGCCAATGCCGCCAACAGTGATATGCACGTCAGCACAATCACTAATCTCCATATAGAATCTTTCTTTGCCATATCGATAGAATTTTAGGGTTAGTGAGCAAATTGTTTCGGTTTGAAACCTTTGTTAATCAACGGCACCACGGCGTTCATCAGCAGGATGGAGAAGGAGACACCCTCGGGGTACGCGCCGAATAGACGGATGATGATCGTGAGCAGACCGCAGCCGCAGCCGAACACAACCATACCCCACGGGGAAGTCGGGGAGGTCACCATATCAGTAGCCATGAAACAGGCACCAAGAATGAGACCGCCGGAGAGCAGGTGAATGAACGGGTTGACATACTCGGCAGGGTTCGCCAAGTGGAAAATGCCAGCCACTACAAACACCGTGGCGATGAATGACACGGGAATGTGCCACGTGATGATGCGCTTCCAGAGGAGGAATGCCGCGCCGATGAGCAGGGCAATAGCGGAAACCTCACCGAAGCTGCCGCCCATCTGCCCGACGAGCATATCCACGTACGACGGGAGCTGCGTCAGGTCACCGCCCTCCTTGATGAGACCGAGGGTCGTGGGACCCGTCACAGCGTCGGCGAAACCCCAGATGGGAGTCGGCACCGGCCATGTGGTCATCTGCACTGGGAATGCGATGAGCAAGGTGACACGCGCCACCAAAGCGGGGTTGAACGGATTGTGCCCCAGACCGCCGAAGGGCATCTTGGCAATGCCTATGGCAACGAGCGCACCCACTACCATGATCCATATCGGAAGATTGGAAGGCACGTTGAAGGCCAGCAGAAGTCCTGTCACCACGGCAGATCCATCATCCACAGAGGGCTTCTGATGCAGCATGAAACGTTGGATGAGATACTCGAAAAGCACGCAACATCCAATGGAAACAGCCGTCAGGATGATGACAGGCAGCCCGAAATAATAGACGGATACCAGAAACGCCGGTACCAGCGAAAGAACCACCGACCACATGATCTTCTTCACAGACTCGTCGCTGTGAACGTGCGGTGATCCCGAAATGTGTAACAATTTATCCATACAGTGTGATTTTAATATTTCCTATTCTTTTAAGTTCAAAGTTCAAAGTTCAAGGTTCAAAGTTATAGTTATAGTCATAGTTATTGTTATTGTCAAATCTGTCCGCGCAATGCCAACAGCTCATATTTGGCCTTCAGCAGTTGGATGCCATGAAGTTCTTGGTTCATAAGCGATTGCAGTTCATCATTATGTTGCCGAATATAGTCGATGGCGGTAATCGTGCCGTTTACCAACTGGCTGGAGGACGTCTTGGTGAGGTTCTTGTATTTGGCGGTGATTTGCTCGTCGAGGACCAGCATCTGTTCAATTCGGTGTATTTCGTTCAGTTTGTCCTGAATGGCAATCTGGTTGGCATTCCGGAAATCTTGCTCCTTGCTTTGCAGAATTTCCTTCTGGATGTTGATGACCTTACCCACGCCGGAAGTTTTCGCCCACTCGATGACCGGCACATGCAAATGCACGCCCGCCATATAATACCACTGATTTTTGTTCAGGTAATATGCATAGGTTGGACGACCGTAACCTCCTGTGGCAAAAAAGGAGAGGCTCGGGAGACTGTTGGAGAAATGCAATTTGCGCTGATACTCCAGCTGACGCTTCTGATTCTCGAAAATAGAGAATTCCAGCCGTTGGGAGTTTCCGTTGAACACATCCGTCTCTGGCAACACAGGAATGTCAAACACGACATCGCTTAAATCCTTTCCGGTCAAAATGGACAAAGAACTGATGACGGAATTCTTTTTGGCTTTGATTTCCTCGTAATTCTGTTCTATTTTCAATGCCTCCAACTCCAGCTGCGACAGTGTGTTAGCGGATATCACGCCTTCGTGCAGCAAAACTTTGAGCTGTTTGATCTGGTCATCAAAAGTACTCTGCACATTCTCAATGATTCCCATTTGCTTGTCAAGAATCAGATAGGAGAGATAGAGATTGATCACCTGAGCTTTGATTTCATTCATAGCCAGGTCGATCTTATAGATTTCAGCCTCATTTTTCAGATGCTCGTAACGACGGCCGAAAAAGATTTTTCCACCCTCAAACACGGTCTGCTCAAAATCCAGGCCGATATTGTATTGCATTTGGTAGGGAAGATTATTGTCGAAAGGGGAAACATCCGCATATTCTGTACCTTCCCACGGGTTATGGGCGGACTGATAGGTAAAGTTCCCATTCAGGGAGAGTTTGGGGTACAAATGTGCTGAAGCGTTGCCTAAATTCTCCTTCAGAATCTGACCGTTGAGATCCTTCTGGACATTGGCCGAAGTCTGCGCCACCGCCCAGTTCTGACACTGGTCAATGGTGACGTGTTCTTGCGCAAAGAGGTGGAAGCCAAAGGCCAACAGACAAAGAATCGCATATAACTTCCTCATAATCAACTATTACCTATAAAACATCATCAGAATGATAACAAACGGCAAATTTAATATTTTTTTTGATTGAGTGGATTTTCACTTTTGCCATCCCTTATTCCACTTCAATTTCATCCACAAAAAGCCAGGCCGGATGTCCAAATCCAGTGTGCCCGCTCGGCAACTGATGGCCAGTGATGCGCACACGAACGAATTGCGCGGTCACCGGCTCAAAGGTGAACTTGTAGGATTCAATACTGTTAATGTGGTCCCAATCCGCAAGTCCATAATGCTCCTCCGCCACTCTACGGAATTTCTTGCCGTCATCAGAAACAAAAATCTCACAATCTTTCGGGTTGTAAATCCAGTCGTTGATATTGATAAGGCTACTGAATGCAACCTGCTGTATCTCCGTGGGCTGCTGGAGGTCAATGGTGGCCTCCAACGGCGTGCCCCAGAAGCCGATCCAGCGGCCGGTGCGGTAGTTCTGGTTGCCGTGCAAACCGTCAATGAGCGTGGACGCCCCCGCGTAGGCGTAGTTCTCGTGCGGCGGCTCCGTCAACGTCACGGGTTTCATCGAAGACTTCGTGAACCGGAACTTCGTCTTGTACTCGGATGTCTGCCCGTCGGGACGAATCAGCACCGCCCGGAAATCCGTGTTCTTGCGTACCTCAACAATGTCGGAATAGAGTGCGCCTTTGGCCGGGTCGCTGCCGTCGAGAGAGTAGCGGATCTCACCTTCCCCGAATTTAGACAACACGATGTCAATGCAGCCTTTGTCATAGTTGGGAATCACTTCCGCCTGTAAGTCAAAAATATGATGCGCATAGTTGTATTGATACACATCGTAGAGTTTGGCCATCTTGAAACATCGTTTTATAAAATCCTGATAATTACGTTGTTCCGAATAACACCACTGTAATTCAGCGAGGGCGGCCATACGCGGCAGCGCGTCGTATTCCACATCTTTGAAACTATGGACATACTCACCCCAGATGTTGGCCTGCACCCCGATGATGTGCTTTTTCTGGTTCTCGGAAAGTGCATCCGGAAGCGGGTTGAAGGAATAGACACGCTCCACAGGCAGGTAACCGTCGGCGGCGACAGGCTCCTCTTCGGGAGTCAGCGACTGTCCTTGGCTGAAGTAGAGGTAGTCACCGGGGGACATCACCACATCGTGGCCCTTCTTGGCCGCCTCGATGCCGCCGGAAGTGCCGCGCCAGCTCATGATCATCGCCGTTGAACTGATGCTGCCTTCCAAAATCTCGTCCCAGCCGATAATGCGGCGGCCGCGCGCCTTCACCACCCTTTCCATCCGGTTCATCACATAGCTCTGCAGATGGTCCTCCGCCGAGAAACGCCCGTCATCATGCAGTCCGAGTTGCTGGATCTTCGCCTGACATTTCGGGCACTCTTTCCAACGGGTCTTCGGACACTCATCGCCGCCGATGTGGATAATATCTGAAGGGAACACGTTCATCACCTCGTTGAGGACATCCTCCAGGAAGCGCATGGCTTCCTCGTTGCCGGCACAGATCACCTCATCCGTCACGCCCCAGCGTTGCCACACCTCGTAAGGACCGCCCGTGCAGCCGTACTGCGGGTAAGTGGCCAACACCGCCTGTGTATGACCGGGCAAGTCTATTTCAGGGACAATGGTGATATGGCGGTCGGCTGCGTATGCCACCAAGTCACGAAGTTCATCCTGCGTGTAGAAGCCGCCATGCCGCACACTGTCATACTGGTTGGTGTTGCGACCCACCACAGTACCGTCGCGCCATGCCCCGATTTTGGTCAGCTCGGGATATTTCTTGATTTCCATACGCCAACCTTGATCATCCGTAAGATGGAAATGGAACTTGTTGATATTGTGCATCGCCATCATGTCGAGATAGCGTTTCACAGAGTCGAGCGGGATGAAGTGGCGGCTCACGTCGAGGTGCATGCCACGATAGGCGAACTGCGGGAAATCCTGGATGGTGCCGGCGGGGAAATGCACCACATCGACCTTCTCGCCAGCAGGCATGCTCTTGCGCAACGTCTGGATTCCATAGAAAACGCCCGCGGCATCCGTTCCCGTAACCACAATCCGCTCCGGCGTGATGTCAATTTCATAACCATCGGAATGGCCTTCCGCCGCTCCGCAGTGCTCGTCGTCCACCACCAGAAAAACCCCGGTGCGGGTGGAGGCCTCAATGGGCTTGATCTGGAAATCCCTGTCCATAAGGTCAGACAGATATTCCGCAAGAAACTCGGCCTCGCGCCGTAAAGAGTCTCCCTCGTCATAATAAATAATGGTATTCTTCGTCAGCGCGAATGGCGTGTCTTTGTTCAAGTCAATCTGCTTGGGAAGCGGAATCACCTGGTAATCAGCCTCCGAGATCTTCTGTTTACATCCTGCGAACAATCCGCAGCACAGCATTATGCACAAGACAAGACAGCATTTTGCGTATAATTTTCTCATAATTTGACGATATTTCCATTTGAAACGGCAAAGATAGTTTTTTTTGATTAATAAAAAAAATTTTATCTTTGCGGCTGTTTTTTTGAGAGGAAACAGGGAAAAGGCAATAGGCAATAGGCAATAGAGTTTTTCCTTGAGCAGCCTCGAAGAGGCAAGACGCACGAAGTGCTAATAACCCCACATAAGCGAAGCGTAATGTGGGGTAGTTACTGGACGATAATACTAATAAACAAATAAAACAAGAATGCAAACCATCAATCCCCAAGAAAATTACGAGGCCACACGTGCCGCGATAGGCTATGTGGACCGCAAGGAGGCCACCCAGGCCGACTATGACCGCATCGGGTTCATGTCGGGGCTGGAAGTGCACCAGCAACTGGCCACCAAGGAGAAACTGTTCTGCCGCTGTCCCGCCGGCATCTTCCAGAAACCGGACCAGTTCGACGCGGAGCTGCTGCGTCACATGCGCCCCACCCTCTCGGAAATGGGCGAATACGACGGCACCGCGCTCATGGAGTTCAAGACGCGCAAGAACATCATCTACCGCATCGCCCACCGCACGGCGTGTACCTACGAGGTCGACGACACCCCTCCGTTCCCAATCAACCCCGAGGCGCTGCAGTACGCCCTCGAAATCACCCTCGCCTCCAAGCTGAAGGTCGTGGGCGAGGTTCACATCACCCGCAAGCAGTACCTCGACGGTTCCATCCCGACGGGCTTCCAGCGCACCGCCATCCTCGGCATCGACGGCGAGATTCCGTTGCGCCACAAGAAGGTGCGCCTCATCCAGCTCAGCGTGGAGGAAGACGCCTGCCGCGAGGTTTCCGACATCGGACACACCCGCATCTACCGCACCGACCGTCTGGGAATGCCTCTGATTGAGACGGTTACATACCCTGATATGGTGAACCCCGACGAGGTGGAGGAGGCCGGCAACGTGATCCGTTTCCTGAACCGCAGCACCGGCCGTGTGCGCACGGGCATCGGCGCGGGACGCCAGGACGTGAACGTGAGCTGTAAGGGCGGCACCCGCATCGAGGTGAAGGGCGTGGCCCACACGAAATGGATTCCGGAGGTCACCCATGTGGAGTGTTTCCGCCAGTGGGCACTGCTCGCCATCCGTGAGCAACTCAAGTCCCGCATCAAAAAAGAGAATTGGAAAATGAACTATATGGAGCTCAACCCCAAGGAGTTCCACTTCTACTTCGACCCCATCACCGACGCTATCAAGCGCGGTGAGAAGGTCTATGCCGTCAACCTGCCGCAGTTTGCCGGCCTGTTGTCGCACTTCACGCAGCCCGGCCATCCGTTCTACTATGAGTTCGCGGAACGGCTGAAGGTCATCGCCTGCATCGAGCGCCCGAACATGGCCACCAGCGAGGATCTGGAGGACGTGGTAAGCCGCAGCGTGTTCGAGAAGGCCGCCAAGGCGCTGAATGCCGGCGACAACGACGCGCAGATCATCTTCTGGGCGGCTGACGACGACGTGAAGACCGCTTTGGAGACCATCGAGGAGCGTGCCCTGATGGCCTTCGACGGTGTGCCGCAGGAGACCCGCAAGGCCTTGCCCGACGGCACCACCATCTTTGAGCGCGTGCTGCCCGGTGCCGACCGCATGTACCCCGACACCGACTCCGCGCCCATCCCGCTCACCAACGACTACATCGAGGGGCTGCGCAAGAACATCCCCGAATCCATCGCCGACCGCTATGCCCAACTCGACCAGTGGGGCGTGCCCGCCGACTGTTACAAATATATCCTCACCTACAACTATTTCCCGCTCATCAAGCGCATCACCGACGAGCTCGGTGTCTGCCCGAAATATCTCGGCACTTTCTTCGGCCATCGGCTCAAACATCTGCACGGCCAGTACGGAAAGCTTCCGTTCTACGCCGAGCGGGTCTATGACCTTTTCGCTTTCCTGAAAGAGAAAAACCTCGACAAGTCCATCGCTCCAGATTTGCTGAAGTTGCTGTTCGAGTACCCGACCGCCGACTTCACGGAACTACTGAAATTGTCCAATTACCGCAAGTGTACGAAAGAGGAAATCTTGTCGCAACTGAATGTTGCCGCCAATGCTTTCAAACCCCGCCGCAAGCGCACCAATGATACTGACAAACGCAATAGTCTCATAGGGTATATACGTTCTATGGCAATCGGTAACATTCCATTCACAGAGCTTGCCAAATAATTCTTAATTCTTAATTTTTAATTCTTAATTGAATATGGACGACAAAGTAACATTCCAAGGATATAAAGGCAGAGCACTGGAAATGCTCAAAAAATACGACGTCCACGTGTGGGACAAGGCTGAGGTCGAGACCACCCGCGGGCACTTCTCGGGCAAAATCCTGCCCAGGGCCGAGAATACCGACGACATCCACATCGTCATGAAAGTGGCCACGGGCTACAACATCGGCATCGACATCGAGACGGTGACCGATATGAAGGGCGAGCGCGACCCGCAACCCGTCTTCAAGATTCCCGAGAAGGAGTTCCCCTACACGCCCGGTCTGCCGCACGTGAAGCTGCTCGGCACCGGCGGCACCATCGCCTCGCGGTTGGACTACCGCACCGGCGCGGTGATTCCCGCCTTCTCGCCCGGCGAGCTCTACGGCGCCGTGCCCGAGTTGGCTGACATCTGCAACTTGGAGACCGAGAAGGTCTTCGCCGTCTTCTCCGAGAACATGTCTCCGACGGAGTACATGGCTTTGGCCAACAAGATCGGCGACGAGATCAAGAAAGGTATCGAGGGCATCGTCATCGGTCACGGTACGGACACGTTGGCGCACACCGCCACCGCGTTGACCTACATGTGCCAGAACCTGCCCATGCCGGTGGTGTTGGTCGGCTCGCAGCGGAGTTCCGACCGTCCGAGCTCCGACGCGGCGTTGAACCTCATGCACGCCATGACGGCTGCCGGTCACGGTGACATCGCCGAGGTGATGGTCTGCATGTTCGGTCCCACCAGCGACGACTACGGTTTCCTGCACCGCGGCACCCGCGTGAGGAAGATGCACAGCTCCTACCGCTCCACGTTCCGCACCATCGGTGACACGCCGTTGGCGACCGTGAACCGCAAGGACGGCGTGCAGCCCATCAAGGAGGTCTATAACCACCGTCGCCACGGCGAGCAGCATCGCAAGGTGGAGGTCATCACCAACTACGAAGACTACAAACGCAGCTTGGCGCTGAACGACCCGAACGTCACCCGCATCGTGCCGACGTTCGACGACCGCGTGGCCATCCTCTATTACTATCCGGGTATGAAACCCGACGTGTTGGATGCGTTGATCGACAACGGCTACAAGGGCATCGTGTGGAACGGCACCGGCTTGGGCCACGTCAACAAGCACATGTTCGACGCCATCCAGCGGGCCACCGACGCAGGTGTACACCAGTACATGAGCGTGCAGACCATCTGGGGCTACACCCACATGTTCGTCTATGACACCGGCCGCGACATGATGGCGCGCGGCATCATCCCCGCCGACAACATGCTGGCGGAGAGCTCCTACATCA
>JAEEGK010001308.1_pt1 | contig 62562 bp, 41 predicted proteins | sample 8958771 | NCBI WGS metagenome assembly JAEEGK01 (sample SAMN16246547, study PRJNA631951) | gut metagenome | biome: gut microbiome; feature: rumen; material: SC-attached | host: Bos | place: Iran: Karaj | collected 2018-10 | reverse complement strand
TTTAATCAAACACTCAATAAAAATACTAATAATTCTAATGATATAAACAATAATAATAATTTAAATAACTCAATTAATAGTAATTTCCCCAAATTAAATTCTCCTTTTTATTTCTTTGGAAATTTCAATTATGAAAGTAAAAATAAATTTATAATAAAATATAGTGAATGCATATCCTCAAATAAATAATTCAAATTTTCCATTGATGAACAATTTATATGACGAAAATAATAATTCTTTTTTATATATTAATAATTTAAAAATAAAAAAAAAAGGAAAACCATTTACTGAAAGAACTGGAGATTGGTTTTGTTCAAGCTGTAAAAATTTAAACTTTGCTTTTAGAATGGTTTGTAATAGATGTCACTTATCTAAAGCAGAGTCTCAAAAAATAAATGAGAAACAAGAAATGAAGAATAAAAAAGATTGTAAGGATAATATGTGTATATTAAAAAATGAAAAAGATGAAGTAAATAATAGTATAAATAATAGTAAGTTAAATTTAGATAATGAAAATGTAAATAAATGATAGAAAAATATTATTTAAAGAAATATATTCTCAAGAATATTGAATAATATTTTTAAATTTATTAATATAAGAAGAACTATATTTGATTATATATTAATATTTATAAATATTTTTATCTTTTTAAAAAAAAATAATTAATTGAATTTTAGATAAAATTAAATATTTTTTATTCATTTAGAATTTTATAAATGAACTGTTTAATGACTTATATGCTAGAAATTATAATTTTAAAAAAATTATTTATATGGAATTCTGATTATTTTTTTTTAATATATAATCTAAAACAAAAAAATATATATCAATTCTATTTTATTATATCAATTTTATGAATATTAAACATTTTTTCAAATAAAATAATGGATAATAAAGATTTATTTATGAAAATTCATATTTCTGAAAAAGAAAGTAATTTCATTAAATTTCAAAAAAAATTCAAAGAAAGTTTATTTTATATGTATTTTGTATTATTAAAAAATTATAAACAAATTTTATTGTTAGAATGTTTAAGCATAACTCTTGAATATCTGCAATTTTTATATTTTCCTTTTGATTCATATGTAAATTATATTATTTAAAATATATAGTTTGATATTGAATGGAAAAAAGAAAAAATTTTTGGAGAAATAAGTTCTGTTATAAAATATTTTTTAATAGTTCCTTTTTCATTTGGAAGTAAAAAAATATATTTAATAATATTATACTTCTCTGTTTTTATTGTTTTTGTTTTATTTCTCATAATTGTTTATATCTTATTTAAATTTATGAAAAAAGATTATAATGTGATATTACCATTAAAAATTTTACAAAGAGTTTTATCTCCATTAACATCAACTTTTTTTTTACCTATACTTTTTACTTTATTATCTGTATTCGATTGTACTCCTGAAAAAAAAAGTCATTATTCAAAAGATTTACAATGTTTTACTGCTTTTTATTATATTAATATTGGAATAATTATTTTAACTTTAATATTTTATATACCAATTTCTCTTTTAAGTGTTAATATATTTTATGATTATTCTTTAGGTGGTGATAAAATATTATCAAAAACTACTTCTATACCAGATTTATTTTTTTCTTTTTCAAAAGTAATGGTATCTTTAATTTTTATAATAATAAATGGAGGTGAAGAAACTCATTATTTTTTAATTATAATTCTTAATTGCTTTACTTTTATAACATGTGTTTTAAATTTTAAATATCCAAGATATAATGAAAATATTTTAAATTATCTTCATAAATTTTTATCTCTTACATTATTTTGGTCTTCTTTTGTGTTATTAATAGGAAAAATTTTTATATCAACATCATTCAATGGTTGTTTAGGATTATTTTTTGCTACAGAACCAATAATGTTTTTATTAATATTTTTTGAAAAAAAAAACACACAAGAAGATTTATATCAAGAAAGAAATAGTTATAATCTTATGGAATCTTTACAACAAATAAAAACATTTATTAATGTTGTAGAAAAAAAAGATACAAATAGAAATTCAGATTTAATTTTAAAAGGTTATATTTCATTATTCGAAGAACATTGTTTGGTTCCAGAATGTCCTTTAAAAAAATATTTAGTTTCTTTAAAAAATGGAAATGATATTAAAGGATTTTTATATCAACATGCAGAACTTCTTTTTGAAAATTGTTTGAAACAATTTCCTACATCTGCAGAAGTAAGATTTGCTTATGCATTATTTTTATTGAAAAAATTGAACAAAAAAAGCAAAGCACAAACTTTATTAATTGGGATAGAGCAATTTTTTCCAACATTAGAAGAAGAATTTATCATTTATAGAAGTAAGAGAATGTTTGAAAATGATTTAACCGAAATAGAAAAACAAGATATAAATAATATTGAAATTATAAGAGAATTAGAATATAAAAAATATATAAATGAATTTAAAGAATTAATTAATAATGCATCTCAATTATATATTGATTTTTGGGGACAATTATTATCTTCTAGATCATCTGGTTCAGAAGATTTAACAAAATTAAATGAATATGGAGTTAAAATAAATAAAATTGTAGAAAAATCAAATAATTATTTTGAAAAAATCCAAAAAATTAGAAATAATGATTATGAAATATTAAAAATATATTATGAATTTTTATTAGATATTTTAAATGATAAAGAAAAAGCAATTAAATTAAAAGCTATTATTGATGAAGTTGATGATATTGTTGAAATTTCTGAGGAAAATGAATTAGGAAATTTAAATATATATTCATTATCTACAAATGATGAATATAGTTATATTGTTATTACAGGAAAGAGTGAATCTTTTGGAATTATACAAAATATTTCTTTAAGTGCTTGTTTAATCTTTGGTTTTCAAAAACATGAATTAGTTGGTGAACCACTTGAATTATTGATTCCAGATATTTTTCAAGAAGAACATAGGAAATTATTACAACAAAAATTAATTGAATTTAAAAAGAATATTTTTGGAAAAGTTTCAAATAATTATAATTCAGAAGTTAAAGAAATTGATGTTTATGGTAGAAATAAATCAAAATATTTAATTGAATTAAATATAAAATCCAATATTCTTTTATCTGAAACAAATGAATATTTTTTCATTGCTTCAATTTCAAAAGAACATGTATTTTTTAACACATATAATAAAGAGAAAAATGAAATAAGTAAAAAATGTTGTGTATTAACAAATCCTTGCTTATTAATTCAAAATTTTACTCCAAATGCTTTTGATATTTTAGGTTTAACATCAGATGCAATAAATAGTAATATTGAAATAACTTTTTTAATAAAACAATTATATGAAGAATTTTTACAAATAGTTTCAGAATCTAATGAACTAAGTTTAAAAAAAAAATATGAATTAAAGAGAACTGTTTTAGCCACAAAATTTAGTACCTCAAGAATAATAACTTGGAGAAAAACTGACTTATTTGATAAAAAAAATATGTCTAAATCAAATGATTTTTCTTCAGTTTATGTTCAAAAAAAAAAATATTCAATAATTCCAAATAATAATATTCTATCAGAAGAAAATTTTATATTAACTGTAAAAGAAGTATATATTAACAAAAAATTACAAGGTTATTATTTTGGCTTTGAAAAATGTAATGATTTAAGTCCTCCTGCTTTATCTCCCAAATTACTTTCATTGAATACTATAAAAAATAAAAATAGTTCAACAACAAGAAAAAGTGGTAAGATTGAACAAAATACACTAATAAATGTTAATTATAATAATGATAATAGTATTAATAATAATAATTATAATAATAATAATTATAATAATAATATTATTAATAATGTTTATAATATTAATAATATTATTAATAGTAATAGTAATATATTGAATATAAGATCCACTTATATTCCTGAATCAAAATTTAATTTTAAATTTAATCCAGAAAATTTATCTTTTGAAGGAAGAGAAAATTATGATGATTCTTTAACAGACTATTTAAAAAATAAAGTGTTTAAAAAAATAAAAAGCGAAGAAGATGATTCTCTATATTTTGTTTCAAATGAAGATGATGAAGAAGAAGAGGATAGTGAAGAAGAAGATGAAGATGATAGTGTATATAGAAAAAATTCTGAAATTGATGATTCTTCTCAATTTTCAAATAAAAAACCAAATAATTTAATTTCTGAATATAAAACAAAAAGCTCTTTTTCAAATTATACTCTAATGAATTCTAATACAAATAAACAAGAAGATGAATATTATAAAATTGATTTTTCTAAAATAAAATTTTCTGTTTTTGATTATAATCAAGGAATTCCAATTGAAGTCAAAGATTATAATTACGTTTATCAAATAGATAAAAAAATTCAAGAATTTATTAAAAAAAGAGAAAATGAAGAAAAAAATATAAGTCAAAAATTATCAAATAGAGGAATGACAGTTAATGGAAATAGTTCTCATAAAATTGGATATTTAGTGCTTTCTGAAACTCAAGAAAGTATTTTATTGAAAGAAATTGAATATGCTTTAACTAAAGAAGATGTCGATAAAAGTATCTCTAAATTTAATAAGATATCAGTTTTAGTTTTTATATTAATTATTGGAATAGGATGCATTGCCTTATTCTATATTTTATACTCTATTAAAATTATAAAAATGAATTCTCAATTAATAATGAATTCATATTTACTCATATTATATAATTGTAGAGGAATATATTATACAAAAGAATTAATTTTATTAAACAATGAAAATTATACACAAATTCCATCAAAAAAATCTAGAAATGAATATATAAATGATGTATATAATACTACTCATGAAATTTGTTTTAAAAGTCATAAATTAATTTCAAATTCTATAGCATCTCCAATTAAATTATCTTCAAAAGCATATTGGATGATAAAGAATGAATCTTTTATAACAAGAAATATAAGAAGTGATTTTAATTTAAGTGAAACAAATAATACAATGGAATCAGCTTTTGTTGAAACTAATTCTGCTTTATTCAATATTGGAAATAAAAATATAAGTTTAATCATTCCAACTGATGAAGATGTTTATTTTTACTTACATAATAGTTTAAATAATGTTGGTATTCAATATTATCATCGAGGGGAAATTTTCTTTAATGAATTAGAAAAAAATATTAAGAATATTAAAATATTTTTAATTATAGGTTATATATTATTCTTTTTAATTTTGATTTTCATTTTTATTTTAGTAGTTTATGCTTATGATGCAGTTTCAAAAAGAAAAGAAAGTTATATTGAAGTTTTTTTAGAAATTGACACTACAATAATTAGAAATTCACTTGCTAAATGTGAAAATTTTAATAGAAAATTTCAAAATGATGAAGAAAATGAAGATGATGAAGATATATTATCTCATACTTCAAATACTGAAAATTCTTTAATTAAAAACAAAGAATCTCAAAGTGAAAATCATAGAATTAAAAAAGGTAAATCTCTTTCTTTAAGTTTAATTTTTAAAATTAAATTTATTGGGTTTTTATTAGTTATCGAAATCTTTTTTTCAGGGATTTTTGGTTTTAAATATTCATTTTTAAAACATATACATATTTATCAAAAATTTTTTCAACAACAAGTTATATATAATGCTGAAATTTATAATATTTATAATTCTTTAAGAGAATTTTATTTTGATGTATTTCAAAAAATTCAGGAAAAAAAATCAGATGATTATTTAAATACTGAATTAAATGAAGTATATAAAAAAAGGAAAAATAATTTAATTATTATTAATAAATATAAAGATAAATTACCAAATAATTTTGGAGAAAAATATAATCAATTATTAAAGAAACATCCATGTGAATTTCGTTCAGATGATTATTTCTTAAATGAAGAAGAATGTGTAAATTTTATGAGTAATTCAACTACTTATGGAATGAATATTTTAATTTCATATTTTATAGAAGAAATAAGATTTTTTAAAAAACTAATTTTTGTTTATTCAAATCCATTATTAGAATTAAATAATTTAACTTTAACAGGAACAAATGAAAGTAAAAGTAAATGGCCTACTAAAGAACCTGATTTAAGTGAATTTTCTAGAAATGATCCAATTCATTATTTTAATATGGAATATATGAAAAATATGAATATAATGATATCAAATATTATATTTAATTTTGATAAGAATTTAACTTTCTTAATGGAAAATTGTATTCTTGATTTTTTAAAAGTAATTAAAGTACCTTTTTTAATTATGTTACTCGGTTATTTAGGTTTATGTTCTCTTTTGTTCCTTTTTATTTGGTTACCCTTTTTAGACAATTTAAATTCTCTTATTTACAAAACTAAAAAAATGTTATCAATTATTCCAAAAGAAGTTTTAGCTTCTATTCATAATATTGAAAAATTGTTAGATTTAAATAAAAAAAATATGTCTAATAAAAGAAAAGCCAAAAACAACTAACATTCAAAAATATTATTATTTACATAGATATGTTAATATTGTTTATATATTTTTCAGAAATTAAATAGAATTCTTAAATAATTAAAAATTAATTTTTACAACATTTTCCTTTTATTTTTAATTCAGGTGTAATAATTTTAGTATAATTCTCACTAATTTTACTAGCATGTTGTTTATTAATCATAGAGTTTTTATTCCCTGCATGAATTTTTAATAATTTCATTCCAATTGCTTGGAAAATTTCTTCAATATTAATAGAATCTTTTGCCGAAGATTCTTGATAAAACAAATTATTTTTCACAGCAAAATTTTCAGCTTCTTCAAAACTGACTTTTCTATTCATTGATAAATCACATTTATTTCCAATTAATAATATGATTTTTTCAATTTCAGGATTACAAAATTTATAAAAACTTTCAATCCATTTTTCAGTAGAATCAAAAGATTCTCTATCAGTAATATCATATACAATTATACAAGCATGTGCTCCTTTATAATAACTTGATGTTATACTTTGATATTTTTCCATTCCTGCAGTATCCCAAATTTGAAGTTTTATAGTTTGTTGATTAACAACTATTGTTTTCATAAAGAAATCAACTCCTAAAGTAGCAGTGTAATTTTCATTATATGTTTTATCAATAAATCTATTAATTAAACTAGTTTTCCCTACATTAGAATTCCCAATAATGATAATTTTAAATATATATTCGTAATTATCATCAAATGACATTAAACAAAAAAAATTTAAAAAAAAAATAAAAAACAAATTATAATTAAACTTCTGAAAAATTAAAATATCAAAAAACAAAAACTTAAAATAATTGCCCAGAAAAAATTTCCTTTTAAAAAAAATCCATTTTCTCTAAAATCAAGAATATAAATAGAACAATCATCTCCAAAATATCCTCCATTACAAGTACAACTTCCATCATTTTCATTACAACTTCCTAAAACCCCACAAGAATTAAGACAAAAAACAACAGAACAATCATCTCCTCCTCTTCTTAAACTTTCATTACAATAGCATTGACTTTGAGGTTTCATAACAATACAAGTTCCATAAGGTTCACCAGAGCAGTCATTATTACAATTTTGAATAGAACAATCATCTCCTATAAATCCTTCGTTACATTCACATTTTCCATTTGATAAGCAATTACCATTATTTGAACAATGATAACAAACTTGCTTTGTGAAAATATCTGGATCTGTGTAACAAAAAGTTCCTGGACAATATAAATTTTCACATGAATTTCCCCAATAGTTAGATTTACATATACAACGATTATAGGAACATTCACCATTTGATGAACAGTTATTTTCACATATATTTGAATAAAGAATAAATAAATTGTCTATTATAGTAAAATAGGTTTTTTCATCTTTGAGCTTATCTATGAATGAATAATTTAAATATGATGAAATGTCTTCTTTAGAATTTTTCCATATTTCACCACCATATATTATTATCCCGGTTGAAAATTTTGATAAGGTAGCTGCTTTTGCAGGGAAAGGCCAATTTTCTATATTAGATTCGTCATTTTCTTTTATTATTTGAGTCCAAATATTTGAATTTGTATTAAATAACCATACATCGTTTAATACATGATCACTATTCATTCCTCCATATAATAATAATTTACTTTCTCCTACTGAAATCATACAATGAAAAAATCTTTTTTCTGGATTTACATTTCCATTTGGAAATTCTTCCATCCATGAATTACCTTTAATAGAATATACCCACATATCATCTAATTGTTTTTGAATATTATAAATACTATTTACTTCCCATGAATAACCAGCATATAATATTAAATATCCTTCTCCATTTAAAGTAATATATACAAGGGAACATCCTGCTCTTTCAGTTGGAAATTTTCCATTCATAGTTGACTCTTTATTAATTTGAAGAACTGTTGTAACTTTATCAGTTTCTTTTTCATATTCTTCAGGTTCAATATTAATAGTAACTTTAGTTCCATCCCAATAAGTAATTGGTCTTGTAATTTGATAAATACCAACAGGATTTAATTGTTCCCAAACATTACCAGAAATTGAATATCTCCATAAATCATTAATTAAAACATTTTTTAATGTAGTTATATCAACAGTCATTCCTCCAAATAAATAAATAAAATTATTACTTGAGTCAATTGCCATTGAATGATGAACTCTTGGTCCAGGTGATATATCAGAAGAAGGATAAATCCTTCTCCATTGATTTCCTCTTTCCCAAGTAACAGTTCCTGGATTTTCACTATAATAACTATTGGGATAATATCTTTGTGGTCCATATGATATTTCATATATCCACATATCAGAACATGCATGTTGACAATAAAGTGAATATCCGCCATAAATTAACATATATTTCCTTGTAAATGCTCTATTATACACAGAAGTTTCAATTTTTTCAAATATAACTGCAGTGTGTCCGTATCGAGGATATGGTTTTTGTTGTGTTCCTTCAACACTATCAATATATGGTTTAACATAATCCCATTTATTTCTATTTATATTATACGACCATAATTCATTTGTCATTTCATATCCACAATTATTAACTAGATATAATAAACTTATTTGTTGATCAGATGTCATTGAAGATTTATCAATATTTTTATAATTATCAATAATATCTTTACATTCTTTTATGATATCTTTATTAGAGCCATTGACATTAATAGTAACATTAGTATTAGTTAATCCTCCAAAAACAAGCATAATTTCTTCATTAGGATAAGTTTCAACTCCCGCATTATTTATATATCTATAACAAAATTCACAAGAATCATCACAACATTGATTAGGACAATTAGTATCATTAGGTCCTTTAAAATTATAATTACCTAAAGTAATATCTGGTAAAGGATAACCTTGATATGTATATTTTGATTCACATGAATCATCAGTATAATTACAAAAAGGACCACAAAAATTATCAGGACACATTTCATTCGCTTCTTCTTGAGAATATGTTGAATAAATAACAGATGAATGAAATGCTCTTGAACGAGGATAACTTGGTACAATTGAACATTTATTTGTTATACTTTGACAATTCCCTAATATAAAATAATCAGAAAGAGAAATTTGGGTTGGAATAAAAGAAAAATCTGTTTTTCTATAAAAATTTTGTCCTGAGATTGTTGGTTCTTGACATGTTAATTTAATTATGAATAATATTAATAGAAATATATTTTTGGATAATATTATTTTTTTATATGTCATTTTTAAGGAATTTTTTTTTTGTTTTCTCAAAAAATAATTTATTTTTTTATTAATAAAAGGAATAAAAATTTTTAGGTTTTCATTCAACATTAAAATAAATTTTTATGAATTATTGGATAATATTTCATTCTACAATTTAATTAATTTCTTCCTTTTTCTATTTTAATATATTATTCATTAAATAATTATTATCCAATATTCTATTTGTTCTTTGAAACTTTTTAAAAAATAAAAAAAAATATATCAAAAATCCAAAAAAAAAGAAACTTTAAAATAAAAATAAAATTAATTAAAACATTGTTATAAAAAAATGAAGACTTTCGATCCCTTCTCAACAACAAATGCCTTATATGGAAAATTTTATTCACGTAAAATTCCCTATACCCCTCCAGGTCCTTCTTACTCCAAGCCAACAATGGAGGATGATTTCCGTCGAACCACTCTTCAAATGCGTCAAAACTATTTTGATCCATTTTCTCATTTACACAAAGGAATGATGAGTGAGCTTCCCACTGAATCTATTACACAATCTTTAATGAATCAGACCTCATCTTACTTCAATAGAATGAACAAACAAGTAGAGACTCGTAGATGGTTACAAAAGAAGTATATGCAACCTATTCCTAATCAATATTATAACGGATATAAGGTTCCCCCTATGGCTCCTTATCGTCCTCCTACTCCTCCTTATAAAAAGGATACATTTACTGGAATACCACAAAAGAGAGAACATGACCCAGAAACCACATATCAAGTCAGTTATCAATGGAGACAACCATTGAGATTTGGAATGGAGAATTTTAGGAGTGAAAGAAATTTTGATGGGGATAATAGTTCTTTTCAAAGAAGTGGAAATGTTGGAGGTATGCAAAGTGGTGGAACTCCAAGAGAGAATATGCATGAAAGAATTCAAAGTGCAATGCCTTCTTATTCAAATATGGCTAGGATGGCACAGTTTGGAAATACTTTTGATAATAAACAACCTACTCCAAAGAGAGTGGGTACACCAGAACATAATAGTGGGACTCAAGCTATACCACAAGAGGAAATATCTCAACAACAAAGCCAAACTATCAACATTGATAAAGTTTCCACATCTAAAGTAGGATTACAAAATACTCAAAGTGACTGTTTCTTAAATTCAATAATCCAAGTTTTGATCCATTGCCCTCCTTTAATCTACACATTCCTATCTGAATCAAACAATAAAATGGATAAGAATCAAATAGGTCCAATTACATCATCCTTCACAGAATTGCTTTTGAACTTCTCCTGCTGCCCAGACTTCCAAAGTTTCACTTCCTCTCATTTCAGATCAGCATTCGTTTCCCTTCACCCATCCTTTAGTAAAAAGGACAACGATAGTCATGAATTTCTTCGTTTCCTTCTTCAAGATTTGAACAATGAATTGAATCGTGTTTCTCAAAAGATGCCCATTCGTTCCTCAATACCGCAATCATCTAAAATGGAAATGTTTAATGAATATAGAAGAGATTGTATTTCAAAGGAAGATTCAATAATAACTGATTTATTTGTTGGATATATGTCTTTTGAATTTAAATGTAATTGTGGAAGTCGAGATTTTGCTTTTGGGCAATTTTTAGATTTACCTCTTTTATTTGATAATGATAATGTTTATCAATATGATATTAATGATTTAATTGGAAAAAATATTTTAAGAGATGAAATTATTAAAGTTAATGATTATTGTAGGGCTTGTGGAAAAATTTTTGATAGACAACAAAAAATTAGAATTGGAAGTTTACCTCAATTACTTATGTTAAGTATTCAAAGAATTAATCCCGGTAATTTAAATAAAAATAATTCTAGAGTTCAATTTGAAGAAACTTTAAACATGAGAAATTATGTTGATGATGATATTTTTGATGGAAAAAGTACTTCATTTAGATTATGGGGTATTGTTTGTCATAAAGGAAATTTCCAAGGAGGTCATTATTTTTGCTATGTTAAAATTAATGGAATATGGTTTTGTTTTGATGATGATAATGTGAGTGAAAAAAATCCTGAATTTAATTCTAGTGATGTTTATAGTTTATTTTATACTAGAGTTAATAATTAAAAAATGGGTTTTTTGGGTTTTTTCTAGATAAGTATTGTTTTTTTTACATCATTTATTTAAAACTATTTTTTTTTTGTCTTTAATTTGTCTTTTAAATTATTAAACCATTTTTATATACAACTATTTTAAACATATTATTTTTTTATTTATAACTCAATTCAAAATATATTTGATAAGAAATATCTTTCTATTTAATTCTAGAAAAGAATATTTGAAAAAATCTTAAACTTTTCCACCTCAATATTTTAATTACTTCCATTCATTTGAATCCTATTTTTTTTATAAAAAAATATAAATAAGTATTATCTCCTTTACTAAAAAGATACTTTTTATCATAATCATATCTTTTTTAATACTATATAAATGTAAAATAAATCAAACAAGAAATTATGTTATAATTCAAGTCTTAAATAAAGAAAGATTCAAATTTCATACTCATTTAAATTTTAAAAAAGAAGAAATAATGAATATAATGAATAAAGAAATGATAGATTTAATTCAAATGAAAATTGCTAGATTAAAATAAAATCAAATTAAATTCAATTCAATAATTATACTTTATGATATATAAAGTTATTATAATTGTTTATCTATTTTTCCTTCACTTATTTCTTATTAATTATTATTATTTTATAAGAAAATTCTAATATTTTCATGTTTAAGAAATAAATTAATTTTTGTTAATTTATGTTTTGTAATTTTTTTTAAAAAAAAAAATAATTAAAAAAAAATTTATTTTATGGAATATTATAATGACAAAATACTTATTTTAAAACAGTTTGTTTATTAATTTCGATAAATCTTTTAACTCATTAATATATTCTTTGGGTAAATTTTCAATTTCTTCTTTTGACATTTCTGATAAATTTTGTTTTATTGATTGAATATATAACAAATTAATTTTTGGATTATTGTTTATATTTTTATAATTATTTTGATATAAATTATTTATATAGTGAGAATTTGATGTATATGATGATTTATTTCTTTTTTTATTTTTAAATGTGTCATTCATTTCTCTTGTTTTCATTGATGAAGTATAATTTTTATAATTTGAATTACTATTATTTAATTCTTGAACAAATAAATTAATTTGATTTTGAATTTTATTTTTATTTTTATTTTTTTCAGTATATTTATTTATTGAATAAGGCTCATTTTGATTTTTATTAAATTTAATATATTCCCTTGAACTTTTTGTTTTTGAATTTGATTTTGTCTTTATATTCTTTGAATATATGCTCAAAGAAGGATTTTTATTTTTAAAAATATTTTTTATATCAATATTTAAAAAATTGTCATTTTTCTCATAATTGGTTTTATTATTATTATCTTCATAAACATTCAATTTTGAATTAGATATAATTTGATTTTTTTTAATATCAAATATCTTCTTGTTTTCTTTTTCATTATCATCAGTAAGAAAATTTTTATAATTACTATTATCTTCAATTCTTATGGTAGGAGTTGCAAAATTGAGCATATCATTATTATTGTTTTGATTTATTTTACCACTTTTTATAATGTTCATACTATTATTTAATTTTTCTTTTATATTATTCTCACCATCATGACGATAATATTTTTGTAATGCTTCTCTACTTACCTCGAAATTTAAAAGATCATCATTGTAATTATCTCGATTACGTTTAAATTCTCTGATTTTATTTTTTATTTGTGATACAATTTCTCCTCTTGATTGATTATTTCCTTTTATTTGAATATATGAAAGTTTATTACTTTGATTTTTTATATTTATTTTTTGATAGTTATTTTCTAAAGGACTGTTAATTATTCCTTTTAATTTTTCTTTTAAGGATGTCATTAAAAAATTTTTAAAATATTATTTAAAAAATAATTGTATATTCATTAAATTTAATATTAAATATTTGTTGATAGGAAATTTAATTATAATATATATTATTATTGTTTTATACTTTTAAATTAGCTTTCATTAAATTTAAATATTATATTTTATTTATATTTCTCTGAATTTAACTTTTATTTACATCTCATTTCTTTTTCTAATTATAATATATTTCTAATTTATTATTTTCATTTATATATTTGATAAAGTTATGATTTTTCCATTTTTAAAAATTCCTTTATATTTTTTTCCATTTGAAAAAGTAAATTCTCCTTTTCCTTCTTGCTTTCCTTTAATCCAATTTCCTTCATAATAATTTTCTTGTTTATTATCATAAAAATAAATACCATAACCATCTCTTAAATTATTTTTAAATTGTCCAATATATTTACAATTATTATTATAAAAAAATTCTCCATTTCCTTCCATTAAATTATTTTTAAATTGACCTCTATAACTTTTCCCATTATTAAATTTAATTATACCATAACCTTCAATATTATTATTTATAAAATTTCCTGTGTAGAAAGTGCCATCATTAAAATAAAAGTTTCCTTTTCCTTCTTTATTACAATTTACAAAATTTCCTTCATAATATGAACCATTTAAATAAGTGATTTTTCCATTTCCATTGATTTTATCATTTATAAAGTTACCTTCATAAACAGAAGAGTCTGATAATATTAAAATACCATATCCATGTTTTTCTCCTTTATAATTAAATTCACCATAAAATATAGTTTTATTATCTTTATAAAAAAAAGGTTGTTCATGAATTGAATATTTATATTTTTTAGTATAATTTTTATTTATATTTGTGTTATAAAAATTTTTGACGTTTAATGTTTTTATGTTATATAACATTAATTCTTTAATTTTTTCTGGAATAAAAGTTACCATTTTATCTATTGAAATAAATTCACCTTTTTTATTCATTTCTTTATAAAAATCAACTAGATATAAATGGTTTAAATTAATTTTAAAATTTTTCATTGTTTTATATTTTTTAAAAGTTTTTTGAAGTAATATTATAGAATTAATTGGATAATTTACTCTCCCTTTTATTTTAATTATTTGATATTTATCCTGAATTATTTTTGGGGAATATTTAAACTTATCTGATAATTTTTTTGATGAAATCTCTTTATCTAATGTTTCATCATAAATATTTTTTGTTTCTAATTTTTTAAATTTATTTTTTGGATCTAATGTCTTTAGTTCTTTAATATAAACTACATTTTTTGGAATATTTTCATAAAGGATTTTTTCATTATAATTAATTTCTATTTCTGTATTATCATCTTCTTTTTCTCCACATTCACATATTTTTTGATTTAAACAATTTATTGGTAATTGCCCCATAAAAAAAGAAAAAGTTTTTATTATTAAATAAATAAAGCATTTTTTCCAATAAAGAAAAAAATTAAATGGATTAAATAAATATTATAAATAATCAGTAAAAAATAAAAGAAAAGGAAAAAAAGAATGTTTATAATAATAATAATGAAAAAAAAAATTAAAAAAACCCGGTTTATAATAATAATTTAATAAAAAAAATAAAAAAAAAATAACAATAAATTTGGAGGGTCTGAATTGACCCTCCAAATTTATTTTTACAATTTTTTTTTTATTTTTTTTTTTTTTAATAATTTTTTTGCAGTTTTTGATTATGGATTCAGGGAATTCATTGGAATTTTTTTTTCTTTTTAACTGAAACATAGTAAATTTCATGCAAAACATTTGATTAAAGTTAAAGGCTTTTTCTTTTTTATTAAATAATTAAATAGAAATAATAAATATTTATTTATAAATATTTTATTTTTTTGTAATTTTTTTAAATGAAAAATATATAATTTCCAAATTTAAATTAATTTAAATTTATGTCATTAAAAGACTTTACAATAATAAAAGACATTGGAAATGGTTCATTTGGCGTTGTATTATTGGTAAAAAGGAAAATAGATAATAAAATATATGCTTTAAAAAGAGTTAAATTATCAAATTTAATAATAAAAGAAAAAATTGATTCATTAAATGAAATTAGATTTTTAGCATCAATTTCTCATCAAAATATTATAGGATATAAAGAATCATTTTATGAAGAAGAAACAGGAACATTAAATTTAGTATTAGAATATGCAGATGAAGGGGATTTACAGACAAAAATATGGAATCAAAAAAATCAAAAAATATATTTTAAAGAGAAAACAATATGGTCAATTTTTATACAATTAGTAAAAGGATTAAAAGTATTACATGATAATAATTTGATGCATAGAGATTTAAAAAGTGCAAATATATTTATTATGAAAAATGGAATATGTAAATTAGGTGATTTAAATATTTCAAAAATATATAATGAAAATATATTAAATTCTAAAATGGGAACTCCTTGTTATGCTGCACCAGAAATTTGGAATAATAAACCATATACTTTTAAAAGTGATATATGGTCTTTAGGAATTATATTATATGAATTATGTTGTTTTAAATTACCTTTTTTTGAGAATAATGTTAGAGATACTTATAATAAAGTTATGAAAGGAATTTATTCTCCTATTCCCAATCATTATTCAAGTAATTTAAGTTATATTATTAAATTATTGTTACAAGTTGATCCAAAAAAAAGACCAGATTGTAAAGATATTTTAAATGATAGTATTGTTAAAAAAGAAATTGAAAATGTTTTTGGTTTTTTTGATGAAAATAGAAAAAAAAAAAATTCTACTTTAATTCCTTATAAAATTAAATCTGTTAATAATAGTAGTGAAATTAAAGAATGTCTTCCAAATTTTCGGAATTATGAAAGTGGAACTTTTAAAATACATAAAAAAGATATTTCTAGTGTTGGTTATGATAGTAGTTTAAATATATTAAATAATGTGAATATTCATAAAAAATATTTTGGGGATAATGGGAATGTTAATGAAAAATTAATTCCTGATATAAACACCAAAAATATGACTTTAGACAAAAGTAAAAAATTAATGAAAATTATTTCTCATAAAAATATGTTGTTTCCACAGAAACTTTTAAATACTAGAAATAAAAAGGTATTATTAAATATAAATCCTATAACCATAAAAAAGTTACATATTCCTTTTAATTCAATACTTAATAATAAAAATCATGAAGAAAAATCTTCTTTATCTTATAGAGAAACAAATGCTTCTTCTAATAATAGTAAATTAAAATTATCTATTGAAGGTAAAAGTGAAATTAAAGAATTTCAAATTAAATTAAATGAAAAAGAAAAAGAAAAGGTATCAATGCTCAAATCACTTTTAAAAAACATATCTTTAGAAAATAAAAAAATAAATTATGAAAACCTTTTGGGTTTCAACCCTGAAAATAAAGAAAATATAAAAAACCTAATAAATATTAATAACAAATAAATATTTTTTTTATATAATAATTAAATTATAATTATATTTTTTAATTATTCTTTTAATTAGAAAAAATTGAAAAAATAAATTTAAACATTTTTGTTTTATAAAAGAAAAGTCAATAAATAATTTAATGTATTTCCTCATTGTTTACAATTTTTAAATTTTGTTTTTTTTATTGAATAAGGATGAAATGAAGTTTCTTTATTAAGTGGTTGATAAAACCACCAATATAGTCTTTTCTTTATAGTTTCATATTTTTCTTTTCAAAAGTATTCATATTTCAATTCCTAGATTATCTATTGGAATTTTTGTAAAATTAGTGACTTTATAATATTTCATTATTTTCAGTTAATTATTTTTTTATATAATTTATTTATTCTATTAATAATTTAACTAATAATATAATAAAACATTATTAATGGAAACTATTTCTTTGAAAGTTTTATATTTCATTATTATTATTAGTAAGAAGAGAAATTAATTAATGTTGATTCTCAATAAATTCAAATTCCTTCTAATTTTTCTTTTCCTTTGTATATCAAGATAATCCCTATCTTTTTTTCTAACACCAAAAAAATGAGAAAATAGTAAAATTAGGAAATAATAATAATTTATGTATTTATGATTGAACTCTTCATTTTTATTTTATGTTATTTGAAATAAAAAAAAAATTTATTGTCAAATATAACCCTGAATAATGTGAAAATTATTTCTCTAATTAAAAATAATATTTAAATAGAAATAATTTCTTTTTTTACATTTAGAATTAATTATTTAAATTGTTTTTAATTAAAAAATTGATTATGGAACAAACTATGAAAGAATTTTTAGATTATTTATGTTATATTGGAATTGTTTCTGATGATTCAATATCAATTTTTTTAAGTAGCATAAATTCAAATGTTAATTCCTCAGTAAAAGTTAAAGAAATATTAATGAATTCATTTTATTTTTATATAATGTCATTATCCGAAAAAAATAAAAAAAAAATCAGTGTGAATATTGTAACTAATTTTTTTATAAATAAAATAAAAGTAAATATAAAAATACTTCAAAATTTAATTAAAAAATATGAAAAATCTTATTTTGAAAAAGTAAAAATATCTTTTTTTCAATGGTATAAAAATACTTTTTCAAATAATATAAATAAAGAATATTATCATAACAATAAAAGTAGAAATGAAAGTAGTGTTAGGAATTATGATAATTGGATTGATGAATCCACAATAAACAATAATATCTCTGAGAAAAAACAAATAAAAACACAAAATATACAAGAAATTTATTTTGTTCAAATAATTATAAAAATAATAATTTGTTTTCAAAAACTTTAAGAAGTAGAAGTAATAATTCTTCAAGAACTATTCTTCAAGATTTTATGTCTAGACAAGATGAATATAATAAACTTAAAAAAAAAAATAAGGAATTATTAATTCAACAAAATGAAGATGAATATGATTTATTATGTACCTTTATTCCTAAAATAAAAGGAAAATCTTTTGAAAGGAATTCTAGTCTTAAAAATAGTCTTAATCACAGTAAAAATATTTATCAAAAATTATATGAAGATTCAAATAGAAGACAAAAAGTTCAAAGTCAAAAACTCTTAGATTATGTTAAACATTTTAGAAGTGATAGTTCTTTAAATTCAAATAAAAGGTCTTCAAAAAAAATATTTGATAAGAATAAAATTGAAAAATTATATAATGATTATAAACAAAAAAAATTTAAAAGAAGAGAATTAACAGAAAAAATTAATAAAGAAGAAGGTATAACTTTTAAACCTTATATTAAATCTTATAAAAAACATTTAAGTAAATTATAATATTATTAATTAAAATAAAAAAATAATACAACTAATTAAAATTTTATCCTTTTTTATCTAAAATTAACATATAAATTCCATTATTAATTATTTCTTCATAAGTATTTTGTTTTTTTGAATTAATTGAATTTAAACTTATTATATTACTTTTTTTAATATTATTATTTAAAAATTTATTATCATCTTCAAAAGAAATTATACTATCTCCTATTTGATTTATTGGACCTTCAAAATATAAAATATCATCACAATAAATTTGAATGTTATTTGCATTTTGAGAAAGTCTTTTTAAATTATTTGATATTTTAATATATTTTACTTGAACATATTCTTCAAAACAAACAAATAATAAATTAAATGATCTTGAAAATTCATCTTTTTTATAATCATAAAATTGATAAGAATAAATCATTTTTTCATCATTTGTTTCACTAATGACAGTATTTTTCACTTCATCTCTTAAATTTATATTATTTTTATCATAAAATTCAATACTATTTAATGATATATATTCTTTATCCCCGTAATTATCAATCAATATTATTTTAAAAATAAATCCAATGGGATATTTTTTTATATTAAAATCAATTGTGTGTTTATTTTTATTTCTTTTTTTTAAATCAATCAAAGAAATAGTTTGGAAATAATCATAATAATCGATACCTAAACCTTTCCAAAGAATTGTTTTATATATTTTTTCATCATTTAATACAATTTCAATTTCTTTAACTCCTTTATCTAAAGAATATGGTTCATTATAATTCCAAATTTTAATTTTACTTAAAGTCATTTCTTTTTGAAAAATAATTTCTAAAAAAGGTTTTGGGCTTTTTACAGTTAACCACATTTCATTTTCATCTATTGTATTATTGATATTATTAAATGCATTTTCAAAAACTCTATTATCTTCACTGTTATTATAAACTGTTCTGACATCTTTTGGAAGAGCACCAATTGAAATTGCTTCTTTTTCAATATCTATTATTTTATCATCTTTATCTATCAAATTTAATCCTGTTATTCCTGTAAAGTAATAATGACCATAATTTGATAAAAATTTAATTCTAATTTTATTAAATTTTAAATAATTATTTCCTTCTTTCCTTTCACTTTTTATTTCATTATATAAAATATTTGAATTATTATTATTATCACTTTGACTTAAATTTGATTGACTTATTTGACTTTGTTTTAAAAGAGATAAATATAAATTTCTTTTATATGATTTATTATTGGTTAAAGTTCTACTTAAAGTTTCATTTCCAAATAAATTTATTTTAAAAGAATAATCACTTTTTATATTATATTCTCCTTTAGGAATAATACCTCTCCAACATTTATTATTTCTTTTACAAATTTCAATTTCTTTAATCCCTTTATTCAATTCTCTTCCATTATAATTCCAAAAAATAATAGATTTAATATCATCAATAGAAGTAAATTGATTACTTAAAACATACATTTCAATTTTAATATATTTATCATATTTTTTATTAAAATTTGAAGTCCACATATCTCTATCATTTAAAGTATGATATTTATTATTGTGAATTCTCCCAATATGTTCCTCATTACCATTAAACACATGACATTCAGAAATTGGAATTTTTCTATCTTTTCCATCTAACAATTGTATTTCTGTAATACCTACTTTATCTTTATTTCCCCAATTTGAAAAAATTGTAATTGAAATGACACTATAATTAATTAATTTTTTTGTTATTTTTGAATTATTTGTTGAATCTGTTAAAATGTAATTTCCAGTTTTATTACTATTATTCTTTTGATTTGATGATGTATTACTAAAAATTTTTTGTTTAATTGCTGAAAAAGGAACAATTGGACATTTATAATATTTATTTAATGAACTGGAAGAATTTGTTGATGATAAAGTTGATATTGAACTTTTTATTCTTGTACTTAAAGTAGTATAATTATAATGATGTAAATTTGAAGAAATTGTTTTATGAAATTCTACTCTTTTTAAATTAGGGTTCTTATTATTTTTATTTATATTTATACTTGTATTACTTGTATTGTTTGAATTTTTTTGGTTTATATTTTTTTTACTAGATGAATTTAAATCTTGTTTACTTTTATATTGAAATGTTTTTTGATTTTGACTTAAACTAAATGATTTTATTTCTGAATGACGTTTTTTATAATTTGGTAATTTTTTAATTATTTTTTGTTTATTTTTTAATAATGTTTTTTGACTTCCAATTTTTTCACTTTTTTTATTTCTATTTTCAAAATTTGTACATGAACTAAAAATATTTTTTTGACTTTCATTATTTCTTCTATTTTGGCTTTTGCTTTTACTTATATTTTTATTTGAATTATAAATTATATTTTTATTTTTACTTTTGTGATTATTTAGACTTGTAGAATATCTAAAATTTTCTTTATTAATTTTAATATTATTGGAAAAATAATTTTTCCTTTCTTGAACTTTAACATTTAAAATTTTATTTTTTGATTTAGGTGTTTCATTATTTGAAACTGTATAAATGTATTTTACATGAGAAGGAGATTTATCATTTTCATCGGTTTTAATGTAAGTAGTTTTATTAAAAGATGTAGTTCTTTTTTCATCATCTTCAAAAGAAAAAATGTAAGGTTGATTTAATTTTTTATCTCTCTGAGCTCTTGAGGAAGATTTTTCAATATATTTCATTTCGTTATTTAAATAATAATTTTTCTGTTTATTTGAATTAGATGCTTTTATTATTGTTGTATATAAACTTTTTATTCTATTTACTTGTGTATTTTGATTATTATTAGGAAATTGATTTTGGAATTTATAATTTTTATTTTTTTGTTCTGAATTATCCATTATATATATTTTAAATTGATTAATCAAATAATTTTTTATTTTTTTAAAAATCTTTAATTTTTTTTTCTTAATTTGAAAACAAAGAAGAAATATTAAAATAAATTATTAAAAATATATCTATCAATAATATTGTTTAAATTTAAATACATATTTTATAAATGAATCATGGAAACAAACAAAAATATTCTAGACGAAGATTTTATCTTCATACAAATAATATACCGTTGTTAGGGATATTAACTTTAATTGAGTATTATATAGTTTTTATTGAATATGTTAGAATCATCATTTATTTCAAAAACTCATTTAATCCAGAAAAAGTGGGAGATTTATTTATTAGTAAAACGACAATTTTTAGATTACTAAAATATATAATTAATGAAAAAAAAAAATATCCAATTTATATATTCATAATTGAATCTATTCTTCAAATTTTTTTTAATATTGTTTATATAATTGAAATTGATAATTTTGATGTTTTTTGTGAAATTATTATTAATTTTTATGAATTAATTTACTTTAGAACTTTATCTACAATTTTTTTTGATGTGATTGTGAATTATATTGTTTATTATATTTTAAATTTATCAAATATTATCAATGTTGTACTTTTTATATTATCATTAATAATATTTATTTTAATGATAAAGACAAGTTTATTAATTTTTTCTCATTATACATTATTTAAAATAAAAGAAAAAAGTTATTATCCTTATGATTTTGTTACAAATTATTTGAATAATTTTTTTATGATACTTAAAATAGATTTAAGTTTTATTAGAAATTTAGCTTTTTTTAATGTAAATATTTCAAAAACAAAATGTTTAACGCTTTTAGCAATTTTATTAGTAATTTTTATGTTGATCATATATTTTAGCATATACTTTAAATATCCTTCTTTATATTTCCAAAATTATAATTTTCATAAATGTAGATTTTGTTTTATTCTTTTGTGCTTTTTTTGGACAATAATTACTTTTTGTAATTCTTATAAATACCAAAAAGTTTATTATTTTTTTGGGTTAACTTTTATTGTTTTTTCATTAATTTTTATATTTTCTTTTGACTCAAAATTTTATTATAAAATCATAACTAAAGATAAGTTGAATTATATTAATAATTTATTTTATATTATAACAATAAGAAACGAAAAAGATGATTTGAATAAAAAATTATTTATAGAAAAATTAAATTTTCATTATTTAAATTGTGACAATTGTGATTTTTGTAAGGCCTATAAATCACAAAAAGATTTTTCAATTTCATTATTATCTAAATCGAAAACAGTTTCAGGAAATACTAAATTGAAAAAATCAATAAAACATACAGAAAATTCTTTTGATAATGAATTATTTATTTTATTTACTACTTTTCTTAATATGTTTCATAAAAGTCTTTTAAATTCAAAACAAGAAACGCACTTTTTAAGAGAAAAATTTTATGATTTATTTTCTATTTATCAATATTGTTTTGAATCAAGAAAAGTAACTTATAAATTAAAATGTGAAATTTGTGCTTTAATTTACAAATACAATAATAAAAATGAAAATATGATTTTAAATTTAATTGCTATTTATCAAGAATTATTTGAATCAAAAGATGAATATTCACTTAATATTATAAGTAATATTAAAGTTTACCTTTTATTTGTTGAAGAAATTACTCAAATACTTGAAAGAATAAATAATTATTTTTATAATGAAATTAAATCTCCAATTAACTTTTTAAAATTAGGAATAGAATTAAAAAAATTAAGAAATAAAAAAAATTTAGATTTTTTAACAAGTAGATTAAAAACTAATGATTACTGCATTGATATTATAGCTTATATTTTAGAAGAAATTACAAATATACCAATAAATAAAGATAAAGGATTTGTAAAAGAAAATTTATTAATGAATGAAGAATTTTTAAATTTTTATTATAGTAAATCGAATAATATAGTTATAAGTTGTAATTCAAAATTAAATAACTATATTATAGAAAAAACAGGAAAAGATATGGTTCAATTTATTGGAAAGGATATTACATCTTTATTTCCAAAAGAATTCAGACATGAAGGAATTATAAAATTAACAAAATCTCTTAAAACAAAACATTCTTTAAAAAAATTTGATTTTTTAATTAATTCATATATAAAAAAAAATGAACAAATAATATCTGAAAATGATGATTTCAATCATCAAAATTTCATAGAAAATAAAATTAAAAGATTTAGTCTTAATTATAAATTATATTTTGATTATTTAGAAAATGATGATTTTTATATTAATGGTGAATATAATTATGCATTTGATGAAATAGTCATTACAAAAATATTTAAAAATCCATTTTATGATTTTCAAGAATATATTTTTGCAATTGACATAAATAAAAAAAGAATGAGTGATTTATCAAGATTTAATAAAATAAATCTAAATGCTTATTCCAATTATTCAAAATACTTAAAAAGACTATCAAATAATTCTTTAATTAAAGTTGATGAATTTTTTAAAAAGGAAAAAGAAAATATAATAAAATTTAATGAGATACAATTTCAGAAAATTTATTCAATAAATAAAAAGAGTTGTGATTATAAAATATATAGTTCAATGAAAATACCAAAAAAAACAGCAAGAAGCAATCAAATGTCATTGGGAAATTTAAATAGTATATTTGATGAAGATTCTAAAATTCTTAAAATTCCAGATTCAATTTCAATGGCTAATAGTTTCAATAGTCAAAATAGTGTTTCAAGTCATACAAACAAAGAACAAACATTATTAAATTTAAAAGTTGACAATAAATTTAAACAATATCAATCGAGATTTGTTTCAATTACCAAAATTACTTTTATTTTTTGTTTATTTATGATTTTTTTTTGTATTATTTCCTTATTTATTGAATTAAATCAAAATACCAACTTATTAGATAGTTATAGTGTTTATACTCAATTAAGGGCATTAAATAGATTATTTTATAATTTAATTACAAGTATTTTAGCTGTTAATTGTATTGGAAATCCTGGAGAAAAAAATTGTACAAATTATTACAAATTATATTCAGAAAAATTTAATGAAATTAATAATATAAATTATCCTTCTTTTAATTATTCAATATATGAAAATCCTTTTAAAATAAAAGATTTTGGAAGTGGATTAGATAAATTAAAAAAAAAAATATATTCATTGAATGATGAAAGAGTGACAAATATTTTTAATGAACAATTTATTTACACTCATATGTCATTAAAAGGGAAAAATGTTTCAATTGAAAACACAACTTCAACTTTTGTTGGAGCTTTAGGTATTTTATTTAATAGTTTACTTGTAATTATTGAAAGTAATAAATATTATAATCATTCTGTTTATATTTTTTCTATGGCTAATTTTGACTTTGAAAATATTTATGATCAAGAAAATATAGAAGATTGGCAAAAGGAGTACTATAATTTAGTTCTAAATTATCAAAAATATTTACATACATGGGTTAACATTCAATTAAGTGTTGGTGAAAATACTAATCATAGATTGAAATATTTAAGTAAAATTGTTATTATATTTTTAACTATATTTTGTCTTTCCCATTTATTTTTATTTTTTCTTCTTTTTTATTTTGTTTTTTCTTTTGAGAATTTATATATTATGAGTGTAAATAAACTAATGAGAAAATTTAAAAATCAAAATTTCCGAAAATTCTTTATTGAAAAATACGAAGTGTTAAAAATATTAATAAAATTTTTCCAAGAAAATCCAGTAGCACTAATACATGAAATGCAAAAAATATATTCAGAACATCATCATTTAGACAATATTAAAAAACGTTCAATTCCCAAAGATAATAAATTCAATGAAAAAGAAACAAATTTAAATGGAATAGAAGAAAAACAGTATTATCCAATCAGTGCTTATAGAATTGTAACTGCAAAATTTTACTTATTAATTATAATAATATTATTATATCATTTATCAATATTTATATTATTTTTAGCAATTTGGGTTATAAATGTAGATAAAATTTTAAATGTATTTGAAATAATAACAGATAATACTGTTGCTGCTTGTTCAGGTTATAATATGTTTGCTTTATGTCAAATAATGTTATTAGCTAATCAAACTCAAGCAGAAATATCAGTAAATATGAATTATGATAAAGATAATTATTTAATCTATGAAAGTACTAGAAGTATTTATACTATTTTTGATTTAGAAAGAAGAAGACAATCTGTAAAAAATTTAATTAAGACTACTAATGATTATTTAGATTTAAATTGTGATACCTTTTATAGTGATATTAAGGATATTAGATTTGAAGAAATTGATTTAGAACATCCAGACGAAGGTTTTAGAACTAAATATCCTAAATTTTGCGAAGTATTCCATATTTTAGAATATAAAAATGACCAATTATTTTATAAACCTGTTTTTTATGAAATTAATAAATTTGTTAATTCTGTAAATAAAAGAGACTATAATGATTATATTGATTATTTAAAAAACGGAAATTTATATTATATGTGTGATTTACAATTTTTATTATATCGACCATTTAGATCTTGGTTTAATGATATTGTATACAATGATGCTATTAATAGAAGTATAAAACTAGAAAAAACCATTTTATTCACAAATTTAGGAGTTATTATTTCCAGTGAATTTATAATTTTTGCAATTTTATATTATCAACTCTTTAATAAATTAAAACAAATTAATGCAATTATTGTTGGAGTGAAAAATGTTTTCAAAATTTTAAAGAAAGATTTTTAAATTTGATATAAAATATTTAATTATATAGTTTATTTATATTTCATTTTAATAATTAATAATTAATAATTAATATATTATTTTTAAAACTAATTAAAATTAAATTATATTAAAAATAATTTATATCATTAATATAAAATAATAATTGTAATAAATGATAAATTTCTTTTTTCTTTCAATTTCCTTTTTAATTCATTACTCATTCGAAGAACCTTCATTAATTGAGTTAGATTCTAATTATCAGTTGTTTGAAAATATTCAAGAAAAAGTACCATTAAATCTATATACGGATATTTCTTCATTAGATAAAGAACAAGAAGCAGCAATTACCATTAATTCAAATACTTTTAATAAAGATTTATTTATATCATGCTCTTTTTCAGACACAGCTCCAACATCAGATGTTAACTTTTCCAAAGAAAAATGTGTTTTCAATTTATTTGAATCAGGATTTGACGATTACTATCATTTATTTTTCAAAAAAAAACAAAATAGCAATTATTTCTTAATTTCTTTTACAGTAGCAAATTATGAATCAAAACCTTATTTTAATATATCATTAACAAAAGTAAAATTACAAAGAACAAGATATTCTAAAAATAATTATGAAATAATTAATATTAGACCTTATTATCCTATTTTTAGAAAATATGTTATCCAAAAACAAGTAGATTGGGGTTTAAATTACTTATTTGTAACTTCATCATCTTGTATGAATGTTTGGGATGGAAATCTTTTAAAAGATAATGATAAAGTAAATGAAAATGTAATTCAAAGAAAAATTAGTATAATAACACTTCCAAAAGATAAAAATATAACAAAAGTTGTTGTTTTAAGACTTATTACTGATAATCCTAATGAAAATCAAATAAGATTAATATATAAAAATATTGAAAATGAAGCTGAATTTGATACTACTTTTGATAGTAAACCTCAAAGAATGACTTACCATATTCAAGATACAAATCCTTTTGAAGATTTTTATTTTATTAAACAATATACAGAACCTTCTATAGGTTTAGTATATTTTGAAAAAGTTTTAGGAGAATTTATCGTATATTACACAAATAGAATTGAAGATTCAAGTCCTGATTTTTTGCCTTCTCCAAATTATGGTTATAAATTAACAGATTTTTATACAATGACATATTCTGATATTGATATTTTTTCTATTGATTGTAAAGGATTTTGCTTTTTTAATATTCATTTTATTTCTGAACATCAATTAGGAAATGAATTTTTACTCATTGATAAAACAAATTATGCGCTAGTTTCTAAAAATAATCCTAGGAAATTTTATGTTAAAGAAGATATTACCAGTTATGTTATTACAATTACTACATCAAATAAAAAATATGTTGATATTAAAATTAATGGTATTTTGGAATATAAATTAAATTATACTGAAACCATAATTTCTTTTTCTCCAAACCAAAAAGTTGAATCTATTGAATTGATAACTGAAAATGAGCCTGTTCTTGTAATTATTACATTAAATAAAAGAAATGAGTATATTATTTATGAAAAAGAAGACACTCGTGATGTTTATGCAAATAATAAAGTAGTATTTTCTATTCCAAAACATAAAGATACAATTGACAGTTTTGATTTTCATATAAGTGGAAACACTAGTACTGTATTTTATCATATAGGATATGGACAAAATAATCAATATTTTAATGCTGATATAGAATCACCAAAAAAAATTGAAATGCTAAATCCTTATAGATATACTAATTTAAAGAATTCTGGTGATAATTTCTTTTATGTTACTTTTTATTCAACAAATCAATTCACTGTAACTCATAAATATACTCCAGTGAATACAAAATTAAGTGTTTTTAAAAAAGATGAACCAAAAAAAGTTTTAAATGAAGTTAATTTTACATTAGAAAAAAATGATAAAGAATATAATAAATATTTAGTGATTGTAGTAACAAAATGTGGTATAAATGAAGTAGATTTATATTTAAGATTAAATGGAATAGAATTAAAAAGAGAATTTTTAGAAAGACAATATAATTTATTGGTTTATGAAGATGCTTTTATACCATATCAAGTTTCATTAGAAAAAGGATATGATTATCAAGATTTTAATGGAGTGTTATTTTATTATACATATGCAACGAAAACAGAAGTGGAAAACTTTAAAATAACAGATGGATTCCATTTATCTTATGAAGAAAAAGAGAAAATAAAAAGTAACAAACATCAAAATATTTCTCTAAATTGGATTTCTCCATTTAGTAGAAAAAGTAATATAGGAAATCCAATAATATTATATAATGTATACATAAATGAAATTAAAAATGAAAAAACTGACATTTGTACTTATGATCACAAAGAAGGATACACTGTTGAATCAGATAAATGGGATGTTTCAATTTTTGTTGAATTAAATAGAAATAAAAATTATTATATTTCACTTACAGGAAGATTAAAAAATGATTCTTTTAATGAAATAAGACCAATATTTTTATATCCTCAAATTAAAGTTCCTATGATTATAGGAGGGAGTGGAAAGTTATGGATTGTTTTTCTTATTATTGCATTTGTTTTATTAATTATTGCTGCAATTTTCTGTTATATGTATTCAAAAATGAAGGTCAATGCTGTTAAATTAACTCAAGAAGGATATTCCTTTACTAATTTAGCTTCAGGACCTTTATATTAACATAGATTAATTTTTAATATTTAAATGAAAAAGAAATTTTTAATATTAGTTATTTATTAAAATTAGATTCTTTAATTTTTGTGTTTTTTATTCTTACATGTTGTTCAATATTTTTTTTATTTTCCTCATGTAGTTTTCATTTTTTTTATCTTTTGATTGGATGTTTACTAAAGTTTTTATTTCTTCTATATCTTTTTTATCACTTATGTTTATTAATTTTTCACATAATTGACGATATAAATTTAATTCTTTTTTATAATAATAATCTCTTCCAATCTTTTGCTGAAGATAAAAATAAAAATCCTCAATATTATTATTATATGTTCCATATTGTCTTTTATAATTTTTTAATAAATTGTTTGAATTTTCATCAAAAGCATTTGCTTTATAATATATTTCATTGATATTTGAATTTAATAAAAGATTTTTAATTTTTTCTACAATTTTATGATTATTATTTAGATTTAGATCATAATAAGAGCTATAATTACCATTTTTGATTTCTTTATTATAATCATAATATAATTTTGATTCTTTTTTTTTATTAACATCTACACTATAATTACTTCTATAAGAATTAATATTTTTTGAAGTTATATTTTTTTTGAAATTAAGAAAAGAATAATTGGATGAAGTATTTTTATCTCTATTTGTTGAATAATCTTCATCTTGAATATTTGTAAATGCCATTAAATTTTTATTGTAAAATGATATTTCATTACCAGTTTTTGTCGTTTTGATAGGATATTTAAAATGAGAACTCATTGATTTTTTAATCTTTTTTTTACCATTTTCTTCTTTTTTACCTGAATCAAAAAGAGAATTAAATTCATTATTGTCTTTTACTTTTTTTTGCAAAGCAATTATATTATTATTATTATTATTATTATAATTATTATTATTATTATTATTATTATTATTTGAATTGAAATTTTTTTTTTTTTGAATTTTATTATCTTGGAATGAATAATTTGTATTTTTATTATGAACTGAATTTAATTCTGTTTTCATTTTATTTATAGTATTTTTCATTGTATATAATTTTGTGTTTAAGTTTTCCATTAATTTAATTTAAAATTAAATTTATATAATAAAATTTAAAAATTATATTAAAAATAAAAGTAGCCTATATAATAAAATAATTAATCCTCATCATTTAAATAAATATCTTCTTTATTATTATTTTTATAATTTTTTTCAGTATTAGAAATTTTTTTTTTAAATTTAAAATTCCTTTCACTTATATTTTTATCTTTATTCATTACAGATTGAATATCAAATTTTAAACTTTCAATTATTTTTAAAGTAGGATTTTTCGTTAAATTATTAGAATTTCTACTATGTTTTTCAACTTTATCCATAAATTTATTAATATTAAAAGGTTTTGTAATAATTCTTTTATTATTCATATTAAAAGGAACATAATTTTTTTTAAATTGTTTATTCTTAGAAAGAATATTAATTGCACTATGTGTATTTTTTCCTAAAATTCTATTTTTAGAAGGTGATTTTTTTTTTTTTATTTCATCTTTTTTTTGTAAAATGGCTTTTTTAATTATTCCTAAATCATAACTATAATCTTTTCTCTTTTTTTCAGATAAAAATAAATTATGTTTACTTTGTTTAATATTTTCATTTAATTTATCAATTTCTTGTTTTAATCTTTGTTTTTCAATTTCTTGTTCTTTAATAATAATTTTATATTCTTGTTCCTTGATAAGAAAATCATTATGTTTATCTTCATATTCTTTTTTCATATCATTAAGATGTAAATTACTTGTATTTTCAGTTTTATCTTCATCTTTATTTTCTATATCTTTAACTTTTTGTTTTTTTTTATATTCAATATTATCTTTTATTAATTTAATTTTATTTTGAATTGAAATAATTTCTTTTGTTTGATCTTTTGCTCTTTCTTCACTTTCTTTTAAAGTATCTTTCTGCTTTTTAATTTCTTCTTTTAAAGATAATATTTTTTCATTTATTGTATTTATTTCTTCTCTATGATAAACTTTTTGATTATATTCCTCTATTTTTTCTATTTGATTTTCTTTAATAATATTAAGAGCTAAATTTTCTTTTTTTAATTCTTCAAACATTAACTCTTTTTCTTTTAACAAACTTTCATAATCAATTATTTTATTCATTGTTAAAGCAATATCTAATTCACTTCTCATTTCTTTTATTTTTTCTTTTAAATAATTTAAATTTTTTTGAAAATCTTTTTGACTAATGTTTTCTTTTTCTTGAATTGGAGTATTATTTATTTTAATGAAATTGCCATTTAATATTTGACTATTAATTGAGTGAAATGGATTGGTTTTCACACTTAAATTTGCTACTGAAGAACTTTCTCTTTCATTAGGATAATATATTAAATCAAATCCTTTTTCAATTTTAACGCATATATTTATTAAATATGATTTCAATTTATCATGCGTTTGAAGTGAATTTTCAAAGTTTTTTTCTTCATTTTTTTTTTCCGTAATTTCCCTATTATTCATTTGTTTTTTTAATTCATCTTCATTGGTTGTTGATATAAATATTATAAAAAATTTTTTTATAAATAAAAATGAAAATAAAAACCTTTATTTTTATTCTACAATTATTTTTATGTTCCGGTATTGAATTTTATCCATCAGTAATTAAAAGATATTCAGATGAAGTATTTTTATCGCCTCGCACAAAAAACTTTGCATTTACTTTAGATATTTCTCAATTTCAAGATAACGACAAAATATTTATTCGAATGAATTTTTATCAACTTGACGTTGGAACAAATAGTATCAATTTTTATTACTTATTTTCAAATGATTATAGCATTTCGGATGAATCGGTTTCAACGAATGCTATTAAAATAAATAGAAAATTGGATTTAACGAATACTATGGAAATAAATAGAAAATTGGATTTAATGAATGCTATTGAAATAAATTCAAGAAAATCTGTTCAGACAACAACACGTACTACTAAAACAAACTATTATTTTGAAATAGAAAAAAAAGAAGGAGCATCATATTTACACTTCATTATTGAATCATCAGATTTTTTTTCTTTTGATGTTGGATTTAAAAATACAAAAAAAGATGAATCAAAATCGAAAGTCAATACAGCAATATTAGTAGTAATAATTATTGCTTGTATAATTGTCTTTATAATATTGGGAACGATAGCGGTACGTTGTGCTAATAAGTATGGTTTAAATAATCAAGAGGAAGTAACAGTAGGAGGACCACAGTTATATAATCAACAACCAATGTATGATCAACCTCAAGGTTCTAAACCCCAACAAGATCAAATGATTGTTTATAGTCAAGGTACGAATCCTCAAGAAAATGCTCCTAATCAAATAGAGACTCCAAATCAAGGAATTAAAAATAATAACCAAAATAATGATGGTGGAACTAAAGTTGTATAAAAAATTAATTTTAAATTTTTAATTATATTTTTGCAAAAATTTATAATCAATATATAATTTATCTTTTCCCTTATTTTTCGTTTTCATAAATGTTTCAGAAAATTCAATTTTGTTTTGGTTGAGTTTTAAATTTATAATATTAAAATTTCTTTTTTTTAAAAATTATTCTCTTTGATTTATTTAATTATAATTGTCTTCCTTTTTTGTAATATTTATTTTTTTATAAAAAACAAAAAAGATTTCATTGAATATAAATATATTAAGCAATTTTAATTAATTAATATATTTTATATATCAAAAAAATTATTTTTATAAATTTATAAAAAAATTTTGATTTAAAGAAATAATAATTAATAAAAATATGATAATGCAAATTTTTGAAGATATAGATATTATAGGTTCTAAATTTCATTTTTATCAAGGAAAAACTCAAAAAAGAAAAACAATATTTGGAGGTTTTTTAACAATATTTATGTTGGTAATAAGTTTCATCCTTATTATACTTTTTGGTGATGATTTTTTCACAAGAACAAATCCAGTAGTCACAATGTCAGTAGAAAATGATTTAAAATATGAATTTATAGATTTAAAAAAAGAAAATATTTTCTTTGCTTTTAGAATAGAAGATTATGATGGAAATTTTATAAACGTAACTAATATTTTATATTTTAAAATATATTATTATAAAACTGAAGAAGATGAAAATGGAATTTTTCGTTCAAAAATAAATGATGAATATTTATCATATCATATATGTAATGAAGATGATTATTCAGATATAAATTTAGCACAAAATTATGGAATTTTATATTGTCCTGAATTAGGAGGAAAAAAATTTGGTGGTTATTGGGATAGTCCTAATTTATATTATTTTGAAATTCAAATTTTTTTTTGTGAAAATGGAACAAAATATTCAATTAATAATACTAAATGTACTTCCTTAGATACTTTAAAGGAATTTTTAAATCAAGATAATCCTAAATTTTTCGCTTTTTATTATCCTTTCATTGAATTTAATCCTCTTTCATATTCAAATCCAATAATAAAAAGATATAAAAATTATTATTATATTCTTAGTTATAGATTACAAAGAAATGATGATGTCTTTTTAAAAAAAACTATAATGAGTGATGATAAAGGATGGTTGTTTAATAATTATAAAAATTATTCTGTTTGGGGTGTTGATTCTTTTAGAACAACATATACTTATTATTCTGATGATGATTTAAATAAAGAAGGTTCTTCTACTAAAATTTATGAAATTAATTTATATACTTCAATGGAGAAAAATTATTATTCTAGATATTATATGAAAATTCAAAATGTTATTGCTGTTGTAGGGAGTTTAATAAATATTGTTTTTTATTTTTTTCAAATACTTTCTGATTTTGTTGGAGATAAGATTTTAAAATTAAATATTATTCAAAATTCTTTTAATTTTGAAGATAAAAATCAATTATCGAAAAAGGTTTTTCAAAGAAGTAATACTTATTTAGTTAAAAATAATACTTTAAATTCTTTTGAAATTATAAAATTTGACTTATTTGATTCAAAAAATGAGGGAAAAAAAAATAAAAATATTCAATCTGCGCTTTTATATAAAAAAAAATTTTTAAATATGTATAAAGATAAAAATATAAAAAGCCCAATAAAAAATAATAATGATAATTTACTTTTGATAAACGAAAGTCAAAAAGAGGATTTGAGTTATCACATTACTTCAAAAAAATTTATTTATAAAAATATAGAAAAACTATCTAATGAACAATCGGTGAATCAACTTCTTAAAAAGAATAAAACTTTACCAGTTAAAATGTCATCTTTTAAAATAAATGATTCAAAAATGAGAACTGAAAGAATAAAAATGTATATTTTCTTTTGTTGTTATAATAAAAAATTATATGCAAAAATTTTTAAGAACAATAATTCAGAAATAATTCACTGGTATTATATTAATTCAATGCAAATCGAACATTATTTAAAGTTAATTAAACAATTTCATTTTATCGAACAATTACTTTTAAATGAATCTCAAATTCATAGTTTAGAATTTTTAAAAAAAATTAATTTATCAAATCAAGACGAAAAAGAAAAATTGTTAGTTATTAAGCATAATAATATTGAAAATGAAGTTATTAATTATTTTAAAACTATTTTTAAATCAGGAAATTATTCAAAATCAGATGCTTTCATATATAATAATTTATCTGAAACAATAAAAAAGAATATATTATAGTATTTACATTATATTCTATAGTTTTATATTCTCTCAAAAGTTCTTATTTATGTGCTTTTATTTTATCGTTTATATCCCTATTATATTTTTCAAGTCAATAAATTAATAAAAAAAAAAAATTGAATCCTTGCTATAAATTAATTCTTAATAAAATATATAAAAAAAATTTAAAATATGGTATAATATGTTATATTAAATAAGAAATATAAATAAATTCCTTTATGAATTATAAGATAAATGAAAACAGGAAAAAGTATTAAAATAACTAGAGTTCTAATGGTATCATAAATTAAAAATACATTTATAGGATAGTAAATATATAAATTAATTTATTTAGATTTTTTTAAATAAAAAAGTCGAATTTTGTTTTTTTTTCTTAATTTATTTTTTATAATTAATTTTAAATCTTATTTTCGTTTATTTAGAATTAATTTTTCTTTATAAAAAAATTTTAAAAATAGGCTTTATCTTACTTCTGAGATGTATAATGATAATTTGTAATAACTCGAGAAATATTTGGATGAATATTAGATTCTGTATTATAAACCTTATAAGTAGACTCAGTATGACCTAAATAAATTAAATAAAAAAATTTTACTTGGAATGTCCATTGATTCAATATAATTAATATCTTTAGGATATTTATGATAATTATTAGTATAATCTGTGTAAAAATTTGCCATTTTAACTTTAGGAGTATTTATTGTTTTGTTAATATAAGTATTTACTTGAGAAATGTTATTTGAATTATTTCTGATATTATCATTTGATTTTATTTCAGTGAATTGAATATTAGAATTTTTTTGATTATTTCTAGAACGATTTATTTCAGTGAATTGAATATTAGAATTTTTTTGATTTTTAGTTGTATGATTTATTTCAGTAAATTTAATATTTGAATTATTATTTATATTAGATCCAGTTGGAGCATTTTTAATTCTATTATATGTTTCATAATTACCAATTAATTGTTTTTCTCTTTCATTAATTCTTCTTTTATAATCTTCTAAATTAAAAGCATCCATTGATTTAGAAACAGAATGAATTTCTTTATAATTATCTTTACTGTAATTATATCTTAAATCATTAATTGGAAGATTACTATCTCTGTAATAATTATTATATTCTTTTTTAAAATTATTTTGTCTATTAAGATAAGGAATTCTAAATTGATTTTGATATTCATCAAATGGATTATAATCTCTACCAAGTGCATAATAATCATTAAAATTATTTCTATGTTCAATATAATAATTATCAATTGGTTGAGGAATCATATGATATCTTCTAAGAAAATATGCTTGAGGTGTTCTTACTCCTTTATATTCTTGTCCTATTTTTCCTGTTAAATGATCTGGATTTAAATTTGATGCTGGGTAAAATGATGGTTTATATTTTCCATTTTCTATTACATAATTTATAAATTCTTCTCTTTCTGCTAAATTTATATTTCTTTGAGGAACAATATTATAGATTCTTCTCATTATTTTTTATATTGGAAAAAAATAAAACTCCTAAAATAATATTTATAATTTTTTATTAAATAAAAAATGTTTTGGAATAAATGAAATATGATAATAAAATTTAATTAAAAAGATACTATTTAAGCATCATTTAAAAGACGATTTGTGAAAATGACAAATTCTCAATTTAAATTATGATAATAATAATAAAAAACAAAAGAATTTAAATTTATTCAAATGAAACAATTTATATCTAACTTTATATAAAATCATTTTTTAAATTATAAAAAAATAAAATTATTTAAATTATTATAAACAATTTAACAAATAAAACAATATGATTACTAAAAATAAAAAAGTAATAAAAAATGATATCATAAATAATTAAAAATTAATAAATAAAAAAATACAATAAAATACATAATTAACCAAAAAAACTTTAAAAATGATATACTAAACATATAAAATACAGAATTATAAAATTTAATAAAAAAGAAAAAAAAATGTATCACCATAAAGTTTTAGTGATGATCTTAGCAGGAGGACAAGGAAAGCGTTTATACCCATTAACACGTGACAGAGCAAAGCCAGCAGTTCCTTTCGGAGGTAGATATCGTATAATAGATTTTGTATTAAACAACTTTGTAAATTCTGGATTCCATAAAATTAAAGTATTAACTCAATACAAATCAGATTCATTAAATAAGCACATTGCTCATGGATGGAATTTATGTTCTCAAATTGGACAATATGTTGATTTAGTTCCTGCTCAAATGAGAACTGATGGTAATTGGTATAAAGGAACTGCTGATGCTATTTATCAAAATTTAAATTTGTTTAAAACAAAATATGAAAAAATTTTTGTTTTTGGCGGTGATCATATTTATAAAATGGATTGTCATAAAATGCTTAAATTTCATAATAATAATAATGCTGATTTAACTATATCAGCTAATCCAATTCCTATTGAAGTTGCACATGAATATGGTATTATGGAAGTAGATAATGAAATGAATTTAAAAAATTTTATTGAAAAACCAAAAAATAAACCTAATCATCTTCCAGGAGATGAAAGTAAGTGTTTAGCATCAATGGGGAATTATATATTTAATGCAGATGTTTTAACAGAAGAATTAATATTAGATTCAAAAGATGAAAATTCTCAACATGATTTTGGTAAAAATATAATACCAAATATGTTAAAGAAAGGTAAAAAAATATTAGTATATAACTTTGGAACAAATGAATTTCCAGGAATGATTCCAGCAGAAAAAGGATATTGGCGTGATGTAGGAACAGTCGATTCCTATTGGCAAGCAAATATGGATTTATTAGATTATAATAATGAATTAAGATTAGATAATAGAGAATGGCCATTAAGAACATTTAATTATAATTTACCACCTGCAAAGTTTACTTGGGATAGACATGAACATGTTGGTATGGTAAAAAATTCATTAGTAAGTGAAGGATGCTTAATTTCAGGAGGTTCTATTTCAAGTTGTGTTCTTTCTCCTAATGTTGAAGTCCAAGGTAAAACTGAAATTACTGAATCTATTTTAATGGAAAATGTTTCTGTTGGGAAACATAGTAAAATTCATAAAGCTATTGTTGATAAAAATGTTAAAATTCCTCCTTATACTAAAATTGGATTAAATAAAGAAGATGATGTCAAAAGAGGCTTTTTTGTTTCAGAAGGTGGAGTTACTATTGTTGCTAAAGATAGTATTTTACAAGCAAGTGAAGCTTTTGAAGAAGAGGAAAAAGATGATAAGGAAGAAGGTAGTTAAATTATTTAAATAGATTTTTTTGGGTTATTTTTTTTATTTAAATGTTTTAAAAAAAAATAATATTTAAAAATTTGTGGGTCATTTAATTTTTTAAAAAAGGCAAAAAGATTTTTTTTTGTTATCTTTATTTTTAATTAATAATATATATTAATTCTATTTTTTTATATTATTTTATTGTTTAATTAAAAATAAAATGTTGAAATTTATCTAATTATTTAAAAGTACAGAGAGCTGATAAAATCCATTATTTTTTAATTATTATTTCATGAAATTTGGAATTTTTTTGACATAATAAAATCTAAATTAATCATTTATAATTAAAAAAACTTATAAATTGAGTTATAATTTAATTAATTTTTTTTTTTTAATAAAAAAACAAAAGCCTATTTTTTTCTTCAAACTATTTAATCTTTATAAAATTTTCAAAAAACTGTTTAAAATTACATATTAAACAATATATTAGATATAATAAATAACCGTTCAACTATTTAACAATAAAAATCATATTTATCACTTATATTTTCAGACTCAAAATCACAATTATCACTTGAAATTTTCATAAAAAAACTAATATAAGTTTTAGCTTTAATAATATACTCCTTTATATAATCTTCATCTTCGTTTTCATCTTTCAATTGTTTAATAGATTCTTCAAATTCAGCAGAAACAAAATATTCTTTTAAAATTTCAGAATATTTCATTTCTCCGATGACATCAAAACCTGAATTCTCTAAAATTTGAGGATTATGGTCTAAATAATTTAAAACTCTTAAATTTTTTTCAAATTTTAATTTACTTGGTTTTTTCTTATAAACTCCTTTATTTTTATGATCTTTTGAAAAATTTTTTTTTAAAATTTGTCTATAAGTTAATGACATTGCTTCTCTGTTTAATTTTATAGAAATATTACTTACAAAGCTTTGAGGAAAAAAATCAAATAATTTTTTAGAACCAGCTGCAATTAATTTTGAATTAATTGCATTCTTTAAACTTTTATGAAATCTTGCTTTTATTTTTTTTCTTATGTTATCAGGTTTAAATTTTCTTTTTATTTTGATGTTATTTGCCTTTTTTTTTTTATTTTTTATTATTTTATTTTTGATAATCACTGAATCATTATTTCTAAATTCAATCTTTATATAATATGGATTTATTTTTTCTTCACAAACTTGAAAAAAAATTGGTTTTTTTATTTTTTTTTGTGTTTCATTTAATAATTGAAAAAATTGTTCTGAGCCTTTATGAAAAATTTTATAATCAATTTTATGATTTTCTTCTTTATTTCTTAAATTTTTAAATATTTCTTCATTTTCTTTTAAAGAAATATTATTTTCATTTATTTTATCTTCATGAAAGAAAATATTTTGAAAAATTTCATCTTTATACAAAAAATCATCACTTTCATTTTCTTTTGTTGTTGGAAATCTCTCTTCTATTAAATCATTATAATTATTATATAAATTATTATAACAATCATCATAATAAGAATTTAAATATAAAAGTTCTATTTCAGGTTGTTTCGTTGAGTAAATTGATTCAAATTCTTTATATTCAAAACTCATTTAATAATATAATAATATTTTAATTGTATTTTATAGTTCATTTCTTATATATTTTTTTCTACATCTGTAAGAATTTTAGATTTTTTAATCAATTTAAATTTTTTTTTATATTTTTGAATAATCAAATATCTTAAAATTTATTTTTATTTTGTTTTTTTTAAACTGAAAGAATATTATTGAAAGCAATTAATTTTTTTTATTATCAATTTTACATCATGTTTATTTCTTTTTTAAGTAAAAATAAATAAATCATTTCTTTTTTTTGAGTGAAGTAATTATGGTTAAATGTAATAATATTATAATTAAATCAAATGAATGAATGTAAATAAACATTATTAATTTAACCCATAATTTTTTCTTTTTATTCTCCAAAAATAATTTAAGGATTTACAATTAATCAAATTATAAAATAGTCAAAATTAAATAAAACAAAACTCTATGAAAAAAACAATAAATTAAATCCAATTTTCAAATAAAAAAAAATAATTAATAAAAAATATAACTTTATAAAAGAAAATGAATATGTACTTTACCCCTCAATCAGAAGGAAATATTCCAGCATCATACGACTGTGACGTATGTGAAGGAAATTGGTATGAAGATCGTTGTACAAGTGAATATGACACAAGAAAAAAGAGAGATTATTTACTTCCAAATCCAAATGCATGGCAATATGAAACAACATATAGTGATTTAGGACAAAATTGTAAAGATTATCCAACAGTTAAAAAACATTTTCAAATAGCTAATGATGATTGTGTTCATTTTCAAGGAATGGATTATAATATGTTTATTACTACTAATAAACATGCTATGGATCCTAGATATAGAGATACTTTCAGACAACCTATTAATATGAAAGATTATTTTAAAGGAAAACCTGAAGAATTAGGTAAGTTAAGAGATACTTGGACTAAAAAATCACAATTGTTTGATACTACTTATCATCATGATATTTTGAATAAAACTGTTAAAAAGTAAATTTTTAAAGGACTTTTTTATTATTTTTAGTTTTTTATGTTTTTGGAAATTGTATTTGAAATATTATTGTTTTGTTTTTATTTTATTATTTTTATTTAAATCTAAATACTTCATTTATGATTTAAATATTTTTTTATTTAGAAAATAAAAATTTAATAAAAAATTTTTTCAAATTCCTTTTGAAATATCAAAAATAAAAAATTTAAATTTTTAAAGAATAAATCAAGATATCAGACAAAAATTTAAATTAAACCTAAACACTTTTTCCACTTTTTAAATTAATCATAAAACAATAAAGAATCCAAACAAAATATAAGAAAATTAATAAAATACATCCTTCTCCAATATCTTTGAAAATTTCTTTAACTTTTAAAAAATCATCTCCAAAAACATTTAAAAATTTAATAATATCAACAATAGTTTCAATAACATATTCAATACAAAAAATAAGCCATAAAATAGTAGCAGCAATATAGGAAATTTTAGCATAATCACTATTATCATTTAAAGCAGAAAAAAAACCATAAAAAGCAATAATTAAGAAAATAACACAAACAATAATTTCATAAATTCCATCAAAGAAAAATTCTCCTTTTAAAGCAGAAAGAAAATAAGATATTGAACATATTAAAGCAATTATTGATAAAATTTGAACAGTTAATTTTTGAGTTATTCCACAAATTGTTTTTTCATCTACATCTGGATTAAAAAAAAATAAAAATTTTTCTTCAGATATATCTGATGAAGCATTTCTTATTTCGTTTGGAATATTTTGAATATTATCTAAATTATACTCTATTTTATTTCCTACTTCATTTGCTGAGTCTTTTATTTCATTTTTTATATTTTCCGCTGTTTCTTCTATTTTATCCATTTTTTTATATTTTTTTTTTCTTTTTTTTTATTAATTTATTATGTTTTGATTCATAATTTATTCTTGTTATTTCTTAAAATAAATTTACATAATTAATGACTTTTTTCGATGTTAAAGAGATAAATTGTTATATAATTTAAAAAAAAATAGTTTTAATTGTCTCTGATTTTTTATTTTTTATTAGAAGTGTAGATTTATAATATTAATTTTTTATTTATTTTAAATTGTGAAAATTTAAGAATAATAAAATGTTGTCTTTATCCTTATCTTTTGATAATAGTGATAAATTTCCTTTATATTTTGATGTAGAAAAAACAATTAAAATTGACATTAAAATTTATAAAGACTCTAACTGTGAAGATCTCTTAAATAAAAATCATCAAATAATTCAAAAAAAATTAACTGAAAATTCAGTAATTTTAAATTCAAAAAATAAATTCACTGATTATAAAATGTATTTTGTAATAATAAGCACAGAATATCCAACAACTAGGATAAAATTAAAACCAAATGATAAACCAAGAAAATATTTAGATTTATCAAAAGAAATGTCTTTATTTTTTATTCCAATAAAAAATAAAAACAGTAAACTTGAAAGTTTAAACAAAATTCAAATTAATCAATCATCAAATAATAAAAATAAAGCGATAATAATTAATTATGTAAAACCTGAAGATTGTTTAAGAGAAGGTCATTTAAAAAAATATAATTTTTCAAATCAAAAATTTGAATTAAGAAAAGTAAATGTAGATAAATATAAATTAATAATATTATACTCTAATGATTCTAATATATGGAAAGTAATTTATTTAAATGATATAAAAACAATAATAAAAGGAACAAAAGAACAACAAATTAAAGGAACTGATGATACATTTGAAATCACTCTTTCTGATAATGAAACTTATATATTTCAAGCTGAAAATACTAATGATAGAGAAGAATGGTATAAAGTTATAAATTCTTTTGTAATTCAAATTAAAGAAAATAATTATTTATATTCTTTATCTTTGATTAATAATAATATTATGAAAGAAATTTATCAAAGACAAATTAGTATTATTTTTAATTATTTATCTCTTAGAGGTGTATTGGCTTTGGAAAAAACAAGAAATATTTATTTTAAATATTTAAATAATCTTCTTTTACAACAGACTTTAGAAAAAATTATTAATTATAAATTAGCAATTAATAAAAATTATTATTTTCAATCTTTAAGATTATTTTTAGAGATTATGGAATTATTAGAACTTAAAAATTTTGATTTGGATAATTATCATCAAAAGAAATATGATTTAAAAAGAATTACCAAAAAAATAGAACCTCAAAATAATAATCAAATTTCTAAAGAATATATTTTAGAAAATATGAATTCTTTTAAAACGTTAAAAAGTTATGTACAAATTTTAAAAGTTTTTCAAGATATTTATTCAAAAAAAAATAAAATAGATAATAAGAATAAAATTTTTATAGAAACAATAAAAAAATATTTGAAAAATAATACTTTAAATGAATTATTTGATAATTTAATTTATTCTATTCATAAAAATTTTCATTCTAAAATTGTGAAAAATCCTGAATTTTTATTAGAAATAAAAAGAGCAATAATTTATTATTTGAAACCATCAAATTTTTGTCTTAGAAATAATTATTTATCTTTACCACAAAAAAAAAGAATAAAGCATGTTTTTTATTAGAAACTTTTTTTTCAAAAAAAGTTAGATTCAACACAAAAAACATAAGTTCATAAAAACCTCAAAACTTTTTTCCAAATTTAAATTTAATTAAAATAATGTTATTATATATATATAATTTAATAATATTATTTACATTTAAATATTTAATTATTAATTTCAATAATGTTAATTTTTGACGTATTCTATTTTATCTTATACTTAATAAATGCAGTCATGTCAATTATATTAGTAAATTTATTATTATTTAAACAATAGTGGTCAGATTTAGATGAATTTCAACATAAAGCTCAACACTTACAGAATCTAAGAGCCAAAACTAAAAAAGTAATTTTTTTACAATTTATATTAGATTTTTAGATTGGAAATATATTTTAATATAACTTCAATTATTATGTCAATTGGAGCAAATAATTGGATATATCTTTTATCATCCTTTTTGATAACTGCTTTTAATTGTTATTCTTTTTATACTAAAAATTATTCTTTTGATGTTTTGATTGGAGAACATAAAGAAAATTATAAAAATACAAATAAAGTTAGTTTAATTTTTAAAATAAAATTTACCTTTTATATGATATTATGTATTGTTTCTTTAACCATTATTATTTTACTTATTTTATCTTTACTTTTAGAAGACGAAGATTTGGTGTTTGATATGATTAAAATTTGGGTATAAAAGGTTAATTATTTGAAAAAAATTACTTTTTTTAATGCAAATAAATTATATGAATTAATATATTATATTTAAAAATTTTTTATTGAAATATTAATACATTTGTAATTTAAATAATTTCACTCAATAATTAAAGAAGAATTGAAACTTTTGGAAAATATTATATAAAATTATTTTAAAACTTAAATTATACTTCATTTAAATGTAAATCAATACAATCAAATGTAATATAAAAATTAGATTTTCATTTAATTAACTCCACCATTAAATTCAAAAATAAAAGACATTATTCCACATTTTAATCACAAGAATAAAATTAGTTAAAAAAAGAAAACTTCTTGAAAAAGAGCATATTTAAAATCATTATGATGGGGATTCAATGATTACTAATAAACAAAAAAAGAAAAAATAATAATTATTAAAAAAAATAGAAATAAAAAACAATATAACTGGAAAAATAAAAAATAAATATAAAATTAAGAATAATTCATAGTAATTATTAATAATATAATTCATCAATAGAGTATTGATAATATTAAGAATATTGTGTTATATAATTTACAATCAATTACAAACAATTAAACATTAAAATAAAAAAGAATTTATTTTTTTATTTTCTAATTAAAATTCTTATAGAATAAAAAATTTATTTATCATTTATTTAATTTTTCATTTTCATAATATGATACTAAAAAATTATATAAAAGTTTAAGTTTTTTATTTAATATTTCTTCTTCAATTAATAATTCTTCATTCTTTGTTATAATTTGAAAAATCTTTTCATTTAATTTATTTAATTCTATATCAACCTTTTCTTGAATAAATTTTTCCAAATCATTAAAATTTAATGAACTTTGATTGGTTAAATTATTATAAACAGATGATTTAATTTGATCTATTTCATTTTGAAAATTAATAAGAGACATATATATTAAGAAAATTTAATAATAATTAATTAAAAAAATAAAATTAAAAAAAGAAAAAATGATAATAGAAAAAGGAAAAAGAATATGAATGAAAGGAGAAAGTTTTTAATAGGGAATAAAAAGAGAAGGCAAAATATAATTGGGAGGATGGGGAATAAGATAAAATCAATAGGGAATACTATATTTTCAAATTTCCAATCCTATAAAGAACAATAGATTTTTTCATTAATTCAATTTATTTTTGATATATTATTAATATTATTAAATTTTAATTTTACTTAGATTAATCATATATATATAAATGTCATCAAAGAAATTTGATAATTCATTAATAGTAAAACAATATCAACAATATTTAATTAAATTATCATCAGATTTAGATTCAATTAATATAATAATTGAAAAAGATAATATAATTTATGAATCTAATTTTAATTTAGAATATTTACATAAATATACATTAATTTCATTTTTTTCAATACAAGAAATTATTAAATTTATTATTGGATTGATTCATATGAATAAAATAGAAATTAAAGAAGAAAATATGAATTTAAAATTTATTTTAATTTCTTCTTTACCAAATCATTCTAATGTTGAATTAAATTTACAAAAAAAAATTATAATATCAAATGAAATGATTGAAAAATTATTAAAAGAATCAGAAAATTTAAAAAAAGAAAATAAAGAATTAAAGGATTGTATTAGTACATTAAATAAAAGAATAGAAATAATAGAAGATAAAGTTATAGAAAAAGATGATAATAAAAATAAAATAAAAGAAATAGAAAATAAAATTGAAAAATTAGAAGGATTTCATTTATTAAAAGATAAACATAAAATTCAATTAAAAAGTTGTAATTTAAAAAATATTAATTCAATTCATCCTCATAATAATTGGGTTACTTCATTATCTACTTTTCCTTCAGGGAATATTGTTTCTGCTTCGAGAGATGAATCAATTATAATTTATGATATTCATTTAAATATTTTACAAAATATTCAAAAAGCACATGATAATGGTATTACTTATCTTGAAATCAAAGATGAAAATAATTTTCTTTCTTGTTCTTTGGATAAAAGTATAAAATTATGGATTAAAAATAATAATGAATTTAAAATTAATCAAATTATTAAAAATGCTCATGATGATTCAATTATAGAAGTAATATATTGTTCAAATGGAAATTTAATTTCATGTTCATCAGATAACACAATTAAAATATGGAAAGAAAATAATAATAATTATGAAAATATTAAAATATTAAATCATTCTAATTATATATATTCATTATTATTATTAGAAGATAAAAATATTTTAATATCTTCTGGATTGGATGGAACTAAATTATGGGATTATAATGAAATAAATAATATTAATTTAATTAAAGAATTTCAAGAAACTTTTTGTGTATGGAATCAAGGATTATGTAGACTTAATGATGATATAATTATTGTTGAAGATAAAGGAAGTAATTCTTTAAATTTAATTTCAATATCAAAAAAAGAAATAATTAAAACAATTGATAATCCCTTTCAATGTTTTGGAATATGTTTAATTGAAGATAAAGGAATATTTATTGTTGGAGGATATAGTAAAGATATAAGAATATATAGAAATGATAATTATGAATGTATTCAAGAAATTAAAGAAGCTCATAATCATTATATTTATGGTTTTATTGAATTAAAAGATGGTTCAATCGCGTCATTTTCTAATGATGAAACAATAAAAATATGGAGTTTTTAATTTTATTATTGATTATTTTCTTTTATTATTTTTGATTAAAAATCTATATAATAATATTTGACAATAATTATTTTAATAAACATATATTTTTATTGAATAATATATCACTCCCATTGCTCATATTATTTAGTCTTTTATTTATTATTTCCCTTTCTTTCTCCTTTTATTTATATTCAATTATTGATTTTTATATTTTTTTTTTCATTTTTAATATTTTATCCCTATTATTATTTTTTCTATTTTTATATATATTTAAATGAAATAAATAATTAATTAATAAAAATGCATAATATATCTCCCTCAGATTTTCCTGCATTTGAAGATGACAACTCTGAAGGTTATCTTAAACTTTTTGTTGGGGGTTTAAATTATATATCAATGCAGGCTGATATTAAATCCTACTTTGAAACTTTTGGTCCAGTTTCTTCTTGTTCTCTTTTAACAGACAAACAAACAGGAAAATCAAGATGCTTTGCATTTGTATCTATTGAAGATCCTGATTCAACACTTCAAAAAAAAATATTATCAAGAAAACATGAAATAAATGGTAAAATTGTTGATGTTAAATTAGCTGTTGAAGGGAAAAAAAGAGAAGAAATGTTAGATTCATCTAAAAAAATATTTGTAGGTGGTTTAGAACCTTCAGTGAATAATGATGACTTAAGAGAATTTTTTTCTCAATTTGGTCCTGTGAGAGAAGCTTGTGTTCTTTTTGATAATAATAGAGGTGCAAGTAGATGTTTTGGTTTTGTTACTTTTGAAAAAAGAGAAACAGTTGAATTATTACTACAAAAAAATAGTTATTCAATTAAAGGAAAAACAGTGGATGTTAAACAAGCTTTACCTAAAAGCATGCAAAAAGTACAAAATATTAAATATCAAAGTGGTGGTGAAGATGTTGTTAAACATACTGGAAATAAAAATGGAAATGGATTTATGAGAGAAACTGGTGAAGATGATTTGAAAATGAATGAAATGTTTAATTATAAAGGTCATTATTAGTAATTATTAAATTTTAATATAGTTATATATTGTATGTTTTTACCTTTTTTGTTTTTTTATTTATTTTAAATTAAAAAAATATAAAACTTAAAAATTTTATTATAAAATAATTAATATGAAAGGAATATTATTTTTAAGATTATTTGTTTTTTGGATAATAATATTTTATTCTAAAGGATTTGAATTTAATGAAGAATTAAGTCAAATAGAATTTAATAATACTACAAATACCGTGTCAATTTTCAATGGAAAATATTTTTATTATTTAAATTTAAAACAAAATATTGATACATTACCTATTAATTTTGATAATAAAATATTTACAATAAATTGTTCAACTTTCAATGAAACTTTTAATAATTTTTCTTTTATTAATTTAAATGTAATAATAAATGAAAATAATGGTTTAAATTTTAGTTTTGGGGGTTGTTCTTGTGATTCTAAAATTTCAAGTGGATATACTATTTATTCATTTCAATTATTATTAACTCATTATTGTATTTTTTATGGAAATTTTTTAATTATATCTGGAATTATAGTAGCTTTATATGGAAATAAATTTAAATTACTTGTGAAAATCATTTTTTTCATATATTTATTATATTCTTTTTTAGAATTTATTAGTGAATTCAATACTTTTCAAATTGCAGAAATCTATGCTTTTTATATTTCAGTAGTCAGTTTAATTTTAGGAACTTTTTTTGGAATTTTATTTAATAAAAATGAAAATTTTAATTTTATTTATGGTATAATTTTTGGGTTAACTTTTTATAATACATTATATTATCTTATTTTATGTACAGTGATCAATAATTTAATGATTTATATAATATTCTTATTAATATTTATAATCATTTTTGGAGTTATTTGTCAAATATTTAACTCAAATGAAATATTATTTATTATAGGAACAAGTATTTCAGGAAGTTATTTTATTATAAGTGGATTAAATTGCTTTTTAGGAGGTTTTTATTATTATTACTTTAAAATTAAAGATTATTATAAAGGAAACAGTTATTGGAATAGTTGTATCATCTATTTCATTTTACATATAATCCAAATAGCTTTAAGTATTCTTTTTCAAAAATCAATTAAAAATATTGAAAAAGAAGGAGTAGACCAAGCAGAAACTACGAAGAAATATATTAATAAAAATTTATCAGGTTCAACTTATATATTAAATCCGAATCAAACTAATGATTATAATTTAAGTTTAACTGCGAATTATAATAAAAGAGATGGAGCTGTATTCTCAGATAATAATTTAAGTGAAATAAAAGAAAATGAAGATAATTCTAATGAAAATGCAGAACTCAATGAGGAATCAAATGTGTCTGGTTAAAATATAATTAATATATTTAATATTTAAAATTATTGAACTAATATTCAAAATAATTAATAAAAATTATCTTAAATAATCGATAAAAAATTGAATAAAAAATAATTGATTAATGGAAGATTTTTATCCCACTACTGATTCTTCATTAACAGAAAATAATAAATCAAATCAAAAATTAAAAGTATAATTTTATAAAACTATATATAGTCATCATCAGATATAGTATCATTAAATCAAATATTAAACAATAATATTTCTTCAGAATCTAAAGAAAAAGAATATGAATCATCACTTTACTTAATTATAGATATTTATACTTATGAAAAAGAAAATGAAGAAACAATAAAATTACTTAATGAAAGGTTAAAAAATTTTTCATCTTCATCTCATGAAACAAAAATCCAATTACTTCCTATATTATTTGGTATATATGTTATAATGAATGAAGATTATCCTAAATTAGCAAAAATAATTTTTGATTATATTAAAGAAGAAGTAAAAATTTCAAAACAATTTGGTCATTTAATTATTTTAAATATTTTATCTTGTAAAAATTGTTATAAAAAGCATATTGATATGAAAGATTTACAAAATATTATTATTCAATTTTATCAAATTTGGGAAGAAAACGAAAAAAAAGAAATTAAAGAGAATAATAAAAAAATTGCTAATGTGAAAAATATTTATACTCCAATTTTTGGAGTTTATAATAATATTGAACAATTAGTTAAAAAAAATTTAACTAAATTAGATAATATTAAAGAATTATATCAAGAAGAAGGAAAAATAAAATGGAATCAATTGCTTTTAAATAAAAGGAAAAATGAACAAATCAAAAATTCAGAATTATCAAAAAATAATACTAAATGGTTAGAATACTTTAGTGAAATTAATTTTATAAATGATATTGTAAATATTTCTGATATATTAAGAACAGTTCCAAGAGAAAGAAGAGAAAATTGTTTAAAAGATTTTATATTATATTTAAATAAAGAATATTTACCATCATATATATATAATCCATTATCATCAAATTCAAATAATCATGAAGATATTTTATTAAGAATAGATGAAAAATTTTCTTATCCTATAAGTACAAAAGAAAGAGTTCCATGTCAATTATTATTTGAATATTATTCCCCAAATAATAATTTATTAAATGAAGAAGAAAAAGAAAAAAATAATGTTAAAGAAATTAATAATAATAAACAAAATATTCGACATAATGAAAAAAGATTCAGTGCAATAACTAAAAAAGCAAATATATTATTATCTCCAAATAGCATAAATTTAGAAATAAATTCACAAATTCCAAAAATTAAAAGTGAAAAAATTTTATTGGTTAACCCAAAAGATGCAAAACATTATAGAAAATCAGAGACAAATATATCATTAAGAAATAATATATATAATAATAATTATATAGATAATAATAGTGAATTATTACATATTCAAAATTCAGGAATTTTTGGAAAATTTTTATTTAGTGAATTAGAAGAAAAAATCTTAAATAACTCAAAATATAAAAAAAATCCAAATTTTACTAATAGAAAAATAATATCTTCAATAATAAAAGGAGGAGATGAGTTAAGACAAGATTTTTTCATAAGTCAAGTATTATATTTATTTAATGATATATTTAAAAAAGAAAAATTAAAAATTCATTTATTACCTTTTAAAGTAATATCAAATGGAACAGGAGGTTTCTTACAAACAATAATTAATTCAACATCAATGTCAAAAATAAATAAAATATCTTTTTTTGAAGAAGATAATGATTTATATGAAAATGAAATAGATAATAATGATTCAAATTTAAAAAATTATTTTATATATAAATTTGGAAAAGAAACTTTTACATTTGAAAATGCAATTAATAATTTTATAAGTTCTTTTACAGGATATTCTTTAATATGTTATTTTTTAGAAATTAAAGATAGAAATAATGGAAATATCTTAATAGATAATAATGGAAATATTATTCATATTGATTTTGGTTTTTTATTAAATAAAACTCCAGGAAATATAAAATTCGAGCAAGCTCCTTTTAAATTAACTAATGATTTTATAGAATTAATGGGAGGAACTGAATCAAAATATTTTATTTCTTTCCAAGATTTATTCTTTAAAGGATTTCAATGTCTCAGAAAAAAATTCGATACAATTGTTTTATTAGTTGAATTATTCTGTGATATTTTCCATGATTTAAATTCATTTCATGATAAAAAAGATATTATGAAAAATTTAAAAGAAAAATTCTGGTTAACTGTGAATAATGATGAAGAATTAATGAAAAAATGCAATGAATTAATATTTAACTCAATAGATAATTGGAGAACAAAAGCATATGATGGATTTCAGAAATATTGTGTAGGAGTAAATTAATTTAAAAATATTTTAATAATTTGTTATTTATACTTTTTAATGAGATAATAAAAATAAAATAATTATAAATAAATGGATTCTAAATTAAATGGCATTAAAGAATTAATTGATAAAGTAAAATCAAATGATATTCCATTAAACATCCCAAATGAATTACCAGGACAAAATATATTAAATGATACATTATTAAATGTAAATGAAGATATTAAAGCACCAAATTTACCAACTATGGAATCATATAATATGAATGATATGGGAGAATGTCCTTATTCACATAAAAAAGGAAAAATAAGTGGATGTCCTTTTTTAAATGCTGCTAATACTGAAATTTCATCAAGGAAATTTGATTATCATTATGAAATAAATGTACCTGAATCTGTTTTTGATTTTAGATTTAATGCTTTGAATTATTCTAAAGAAAATTATGAAAAAGCAAAATGGTTAAGAGAAATGCCAAAACATTTAAGAAATACTTTAATGTTACAAAATCCCAAAATTATTGAAATTAGAGGTAAAGAATATAGTGTTATTTTTTTAACTTGTGAAGAAATAAAACAAAAAGCTCATCAATTTTATAAGGAAAAAAAATATGAACAAGCATTAGGAGTATATAATATAATATATGGAATATTAAAATGGTTAAGTTTTAAAGACAAAGAAAAAGGAGAAAATTTTAGAAAAAAATTTGATTTTTCAAAAGAATCAGGAATAATAGATGATGATATAGAATTAAGAAGAATAAACACAGATCCAAATTATTCATATGAAGAAGGATCATATAAAACATATATTATAAATATATTAAAAGGAATAGCATATTGTCATATGAATTTAAGACATTATTCAGAAGCTGAAAAATGTATGGACGAAGCTTTAGGTTATTCAAAAGCAAGTAAACCTGATATTCTTTTAAGAAGAGCTCAATCTATTATGTATAATAAATTTTCTCCTGTTGAAAAATTAGAAAAAGCTTTAAATGATTTAAAAGAAGCTGAAAGTTTAAAAAAAGATGATAAATTAATTGAAGAACATTTAAGTGAATTAAATTCTTTAATTAATGAAAAAAAATATAGAAATGTTGCTAATATTAAAAAATTACTTGATGAAGTTACTTATGCTAATAATGTTATTAAGAAAAAAAATTTAAATGTTAGAGATCATATTTATCATAGTTATGATGATATTCATTTTAATCATAAAATAGTAAAAGAAATGGTAGAAACTTATTTTTCTTCAGTTAAATTTTTCCAAGATACAAAAAATGAAAAAGAACTAAAAAGAATAATGGATGAATATGATAAATTTTTTGATTTTTACTTTCCTTATAATTTCTATTATAATTTAAATTTAACAAAATTAAAAGAAAATGTTTTAAATCTTTTTCCCGATGAAGATAAACAAACAATAAATTTATGTATTAATGATCCAACAATGCATTTATTATTTAATGATTTTAGATTAAAAAAATGTCAAGATTTATATGATGATATGGATTGGAATATTACTTTTTGGAAATTTTGCTTTAAAACTGTAAATGAAAGAGAAAAGAAAGAAAGAGAAGAAAGAAAAAAAAGAGAACCTAAAAAATCTTTCTTTGATTGGAAAATTTTAAAACAACCTTTCTCTAATTTACAATATGGACTTTTTACTATTATTTTTGTCATGATTTCTTTATTAATCTTAGGCTTACATGTTATGTATTTTAAAGATGATAATAATGCACAAATTTAAATAATTGTGAATTAAGGAATATTAATAATAATATTAATTTTTTATTTTAATTTTATATAATATTGTTATTTTCAAAGAATATTTAGAAATCAAGTTTAAATCATTAAATAAATAAAATTAAAATTAAAAACAAATTTAATGAATAACAAAAAAATAATTAAATTTGAAAACCCTTTTTTACATTTATTAAAAAGATTTTAAAGCTTCAATGATTTTAGCATTATCTTCTTCATTTCTACAAGAAATTCTAAAGAATCGATCATCAAGTCCTATTTTATCTCCACACATTCTAATATAAATGCCATGTTCAACAAGTAAATAAAGCATAAGATCTTCAACAGTATAATTAGGATCAATTAATTCTCCAAGGAAAAAATTCGCTTTAGATTTATAAAATTTAATTTTAGGATTACATTTTTGAAGAGCTTCACTATAATCAGAAAGAACTTTATTATATTTTTCTTTTGCAATATTATAATCATTCATAAAATCTTTATCAAGTAATAATTGGAAAAAGTAAATAGCAAAGCAATTAGAATTCCATAAAAATCCAGTTTCTAATAATTCTTTAACATAAGAAGTTTTAGTAATACAATAACCAGCTCTAATACCAGCAATACCAAAAACTTTACTTAAAGATCTTATAATAGTAACATTTTTAAAACTATAAAATTTCTCAGCAACAGATTCTGGAGTTCCAGCAAATTCAATAAAACTTTCATCAAGTAAAATGTTATCCATAAAAGATAATCTTTCTAAAAAATCATACATTGGATTTTTAGTAATTAAAGAACCATCTGGATTATTAGGATTAATAAGAACAATATTATTAATATCATTAACTTTACAATATCTAAGTAAATCATCTAAATCACAAGTGAATCTATCTTTTTCTCTATGTAAAGGGTAGAAATGAATAGTAGTAGTTTTTTTATTTACATATTCATAATAAGGAGAAAAAGTAGGTAAAATAATAAGAATTCTTCCTTTAACAAAATTAGATAAAATAGCAGAAATAATTTCAGTAGCACCATTTCCAATAAAAATATTTTCTGGTTTAATTCCAATTGCTTTACCTACATCTTCTGCAATTTGTGCATTTTGAGCAGGATATGATTCTATTAAACCACTTAACCATTTATCATTAGAAAAATCTTTTTTTATTCTGTTCATAAATGCAATTGTTGCAAAGGGATTTGATAAAAAACAACAATCGATTGATAAATTGATTTCTGGAATTGCTCTTTGTAATGCTAATGCACTTGGACTATGAGAGCCACTTTTTGATTTCATTGCTAAATATTTTTCTTTCACTTTTTGAAAAAGGCTTGGGTCTTTTATTTTTCTGGTTGAAGATGCTTCTACATTTTCTTTAGAGTTTGTATCCATTTATAAAAATAATCAATCAATTGATTATTTATTTTTTTCTCTTACACGTCATCAAACAGTAAATATTTATTATTTTTTAAATATATTATATTTATTAACATCTTATTAAAAGATTAGATAATTAAATTATAATAATAATGATTTAAATTTACATCTATTTAATCATCTATTAAAATAATTGGCATTAAATTATAAACATCATTTAAATAATTCTTCCCTTCTTTTATTTCAATTTTATAATTTATATTTTCTGTGATTTTTTCTTCAATTTCTTTTCTAAATTTTTTAATTAATTCTTCCTTTATTCCACAAGAAGAAATCACAATTTTAATATTTCCATTTTTTTCACTATTCACATAATTAGAAATCATTTGAACATTTTTATCAAAATCATTGAATTTTTCTTTGTCATAAAAAATTAATCCATCTTTATAAATACAAATTTGAAATCCAATATTTTGAATATAATTAACATGAAGTATAATATTAGTGTCTTCTTCATTTAAAGATTCAATATATAAATCATAAAGTGTCTTTATTAAACTTATATTACAAGAAAAATATAATAAATTATCCATTTTATTCTTTTGATAATATCTAAAGTCAGGAATGAAATGTAATATTTCTAATATATTATTTACTCTAACAGATTTATAAGTAATATTTAATAAATTTATTATATTTACTTTCTCATTTTCAATATTTAATTTATCTAAATAATTTTCAAAGTTTTCTTTATTCAAATCAAATTCTTTAAATTCTTCATTATAAAATTTTTCATTTATATTATCAATATATAAATTATGATAAAATATTTTATTTTCATTTTTTAGTTTTTGAAATTTAAATATATTATTAAATAAGTTATCACAATTATAAGCTCGAGTTCTTTGATTAAATTTAACAATAAAAACTTGATCTATATATTCTTTGTTCTTGGTTGTGTTTTCTTCATTTTCAATTAATTGTTTTAATTCAATAATTGCCTTTTTTTTAACGATAGTATAAGGAAATTCAGGGTAAAAAATATTATATTTAAATTTAATAAATTTACTATTAATCCAAGAAAAAGAGTTATCAAAATTAATTTTATAAATTCCTTTATTAATAGAAAACATAATAATTTTATAAGGACAATTAAAATAATTCACTTTATTTAATTTAATAATTTCTTCATTATTATTAAGATCAATAACAGAAAAATTAATATCATTTTCTTCAAGAGACCAAGTAAATTCAAATAAATTATATCCTTCTTCTAAGTCAATATAAATAGAAAATATTTCTCCTGCTAAAATTTCTTTTCTATTAAATGATCCTATTTTAATATCATTATTATTTATTTCTAATAATTCATATTTTGAAGTTTTATTGATTGAAGAATTTGTTTCAAATTCATATTCTGAATTTTCTTTACGCAAATTTATATTATTTATTATTAATTCTTTTAATTTTTCATCTTTTTCATTTTCACTTTTTAATATATATTTCATAAATTGTTTTCCTATTTCTACAAAATGTGCGTTTTTTTCATAAGCACATATTTCAACCAAAATTTCTGATAAATTAATATTAAATTGTTCTTTTGTTTTCTCATCTAAAATATCATAATAATAAAAATATATTTTTTTCATTAAAATATGTAATAAATATAAATATTTAAAATCTTCAATTTTTCTAAATTTTTCAACATATACAATTACTAAAGAAATTAATTCTTTTTTACAATTTTTAATTTCTTCATCTATAATAATTTTATATTTAGAATTATCAATAATATTTAAAAATTCTTCATTTTCTTTTCCATTATATAATATTCTCTTAGTAATTTTAATATTTTTGTATTTCTTACAATCAATAACGAAAATCTCATTAAATAAATAAGAAGAAAAAAGTTTTCCTAAATCTAAATAAAATCTCATATCATATTTATTAATATCACAGTTTAATATACATCCAATAATATTTTCTTTATTATCTAAAATAACTTTATATTGATTAAATAAGCTTTCTTGATTAGATAAAGATTCATATAATGAAGTTACCATATTTTCAAATGTATCAATTAAAATTGTTGGTTTTAAATATTTTTGTTGATTTTTTATTATTATATTTTCTATTGCTTCTTTTTGTTCTTCTCCTAATTTAAAATTTTCTATTATTTTATTAAAAAAATATACACATCCTCTTTCAAATTTTAAATTTAAAGAAGTTTCTTTTAAAATTTCATTTAGATTTATTGCTTCATTTATAAAAGTTATTAATAACATATCATCATATTTTTGAGGGGAAAATAAATTATCTTTATATAAAAGAATTATATATATTTTAGATATTAACATTAATAATATTATTTTTTCATGTTGAGAAATCCTTTTTAATTTAAATATAATATTTTTATTAATTATAATAGAATCTTTATTTTTTTGTAAATAAATAAAAGCTTTTTCTAAATTTTTTTCACATTCTTTATCTAAATTATTTTGTATATCTAAATAAGCATTAATAATATATTCTTCAAATTCAGATTTTTTATCAATAACTTTAATTTCTTCTTTTTTTTCAACATTCAAAAAATCATCTTTATTTTCTTTTTTTGAATTAGTATTAATAGTATTTTCATTCTCACTTGACATTAAAAAAAATTTAAAAAAATAAAAAATTAAATTTTTATAATTACAAAATTTTTATTTATAAAATTTCAGAAAAATAAAAATTAAGGTAATTCTAATATATGAAAATTAACATCATTTAATTTAAATTTCATATCTCCTTTAATTTTTAAAGAATCTTCTTCTTTTAAAATTAAAATAGAACCATTAGTACTCATTAAATCTTTATAATAAAACTTAGAATATTCTTTAGAAAATTCAATAACAGAATGTTTTTTCGAAATAAAAGAATAATTTAAATTAATAGAACAATTATTTCTCCCAATTGAAATTGGAGAATCTTTTTCTTCAAAAGTAAAATTTTGTTCTCCTTCTTCATTATCTTCACTTTCAATTTTAATATCTAAAACTTTTTTCCTATTAGAATTATCTTTTTGAACAATAGTCATTAATAATTTTCCTAAAATGATTAAATTTTCTTTTTCATTTTGGAAATAAAAAGAATTAGTAATATCATAATTCAAATAATAATTAGCATTCATCATATAAATTTGATAATCATTAGTAATTTTACTAAAAGAAATACCAAAAATTCTTCCTGTATGAGAAGGAATTTCTTGATTTTTATTATCTTCATCAGGTAAATTAACAATAAAATCATTATATGATGTTCCTGTATAATCTTTTGCATTTGATGTTCCAAAAAATGTTTGACCATCTATTCTTTTTCTTAAACTATTTACTAATCCATTTTGAGTTATTATTAATTCTTTATTAAAAAATAAAGTCCCTTTTAATAATAACTTCCCTGATGATATTGAATTATTAGCTGTTGAAAATTCTAAGTTACCAAATGAAATTTGAGTCAAATTTACATTTGGATTTATTTCATTTATTTCATTTATTTCGTTATTATTTATATTTTGAGAATTATTATTCGGTGAAGAATTATTTTTAGATTGGTTATTATCATTTTTATTGTTTTTTGTGTTTTGATGATACTCAAATTCCTTTTTTTTTGTATTTTTATTATCAAATGATATTATTGAATTATTTAATTCGTTTTTATTACTATTAATTATATTTTCACTGTTTATTACAAAATCATTTTTTAATTCATTCGAACTACAACAATTTAAAAAAGACATATAAAAAAAGTAAAATTATAATAATAAAAATGTAATAAATAAAATAAAAAAGGAATTAAACAAAAAAGTCACAATAATAGAAAAAAATAATATAATTTAAAAGAAATGTTAAATCAAAATGAAATAAACGTAAACATAATACCAGAAAATTTATCATCAGTAATTCCAATATCAAATCCAAAGAAAGAAAATCAAGAAGAAATTCATGGACACATTTCTCCAAAAATAGCATCTTTAAATGTAGCAAATTCAATATTAGGAGCAGGAATATTATCATTACCTATATCAATAAGATATTTAGGAATAATATTTGGATTAATTATTTTTTCATTAATCTCATATTCTAGTTTATTAACTGTAAGTTGGTTAATTCAATGTCATCAAGTTACCAAAAAAAAATCATATGCTGAAATTTCAAAAGAAATTTTAGGTTATAAAGGATATTTATTAGTTTTAATTATGGTAATTTTAAATAATTTTGGTTTATGTTGTGCTTATTTTAGAATTTTTGGAGAAACTATGAAAAATATTTTATCAGCTTTTCTTGATAAAAGTAATTTTTTAATAACTGATGAATATAACTATCATAATTATCTTTTTATATTATTTATTTTCTTTCTTATGGGCTTTGTTATATTTAGTGATACTTTAGAAGGAATGGAAAGTGTTTCTTTTATTGGAGTTTTTGGTATATTAATTTTTGCAATTACTTTATTAATTGTTTATATATATAAATTAATTTATAATTTAACTTTACCAAAATTTACTTTAAACATGCTTTTTTTTCAAAATGAATTTATTGAATTATTAACTTCACTTCCTACTATTATTTTAGCTTTTGCTTTTCAAATTAATGTCTTTGCTATTTATTTCACTTTAAAAAATCAAAATACTAAATCAATGATTATTACTTCCTTAATAGGAATTGTTTTTTCTTTTTTTATATATTCAATTGCTGGAATTGTTGGTTATTTAATGTATGGAAATGAATTAAATGATACTATTTTAAATATGATGTTTCATGATATTGTTAATTATAAAGAGCAACATTCTTTTTTAAAATGGATTTTAATTATTTCTAATATAGGATTTTTAATGTGTTCTACAACAGGAATTCCATTAATGTTTTTTGAACTGAAAAAAAATACTTTTCAATTTATTTTAATATTATATAAATTAACAGGAAGAACACATTTAATAAAAAAAATAGAAAGAAACTCAAAAAAAAAAAAATTTGAATTAAATAATATTTCGGATAATAAAGAGACAATAATAACCAATAAAATAGAGAAGACAATTGAAAATAATATAGATTCATCAGATTTAAATATAGAAACTCCAGAGTTAAAATTTAGTAAAGAAATAAATAGTGAAGAAGAAGAAAAATATATTGAAGAAGTAGAAATGCAAAATGCTACTAAATTTATAATAATAATAATAATATATTGTCTAATTGGAATAATCACTGTTATTATTCCTGGTTTAAAAATTCTTTTTAGTTTAGTTGGTTGTACTGCTGCTAATGCTATTTCTTTTATTTTTCCTGGATTAATGTTCTATATTTTAATTAAACAAGATAAAATACATGAATCGAAATTTTTACCTTTGTTTATCACTTTTGTTGGAGCCTTCTTTTTTGTTTTTTGCTTAATATGTGAATTATATGTTCTTGTTAATAAATAAATTGATATTTAAATTTTATATTTTTTGTTATTTTTAGTTTTTTAATTTAAAAAAATTAAATTTATTAAATGGGATGTTTTTCGATAAAAAAAAAAAAAAATCCAAAAAAAAAACCAAAAGAAAATAACCCATTTGAGGAAAATAATATTAATCACTCAATGAACATTAATAAAAATAGTCACTTACTTAAAGATTATAGTATTAATCACTCATTAAAAGATAATAAAATTAATAAATCATTTGAGGACAATAATGTAAAAATTGAAAAAAAAAAAAGGATAAATTTATTTCAAAAAATAATATTAATTTAAATCAAAATAATAATTATAACGATAAAAGAATATTCAAAAGTCAAATTATTTCAAGAAATTATGATAATAATAATAATTTTCCAAATCATTTATCTCAAAGTTTTAATAAAAACATTTACAATAACGATAAAAATAAAAACAAAAATATTATAAATAAAGATATTAATGACCCATCAAATTTAGAGAATAAAGAAAAAATTATATATGAATTATCAGAAGAAGAAAAAGATAAATTTATTAATGAAGCTTTGGAATCTCATAATAAATATAGAAAAAGACATAATTCAAAACCATTAACATTAAACAAAGATTTATGTGAAATTGCACAAGAATACGCAAAAAAATTAGCAGAAAGTAATAATTTTATTCATTCAGGAAATAAATATAATGATAAACCTTTAGGAGAAAATATTTTTATGAGTAATCATTTTCCAATTTCAGGAAAATTTACTACAGATAATTGGTATAATGAAATAAAGAATTATAATTTTGATAATCCAGGATTTAAAGAAGGAATAGGTCATTTTACTCAATTGGTTTGGAAAAGTACATCAGATGTTGGTTTTGGTATTGAAGTCAGTACCGACGGTTTTTATTATGTCGTCGCTAATTTTTTCCCTCCTGGAAATATTAATTCTCCTCAATATTTTCAAGATAATGTTGAAAGAAATTTAATCGATGATAATAGTGTTGAATAATATTATTATAATTATTAAATTATCAAAATTAATGGAATTTATATTGAAATAATAATATGTGAGATTATTATTATCAGGGTTAAATATTTGAAATAATAATTTTTGTTTTTAAGCATATATATTTTTTTTCCTTTTTCAGAATAAAATCCCTATTTATTTTATCAATTAATTTTATTTTTTAAAATAGAAAAATCCAATTATTGAACAAAAATAAATGTTTTCATATTACTTAATATATTATTTCAATATTTAATTAACATTTAAAAAAATAAAAACTTTTAAAAGATGAAAAAAAAAGGGTAAAAAATTACAAAACCAAGCCAATAAAACACAAAGCCAAAATTCCAAAATTAACCCACAAAAACTTAGAATTACAAATAACTTGTAAACTACTTAAATAAGTTCCATCACTAGTACCACTATCATTAACAGTTTTATAATAAGTAATAATTCCAATATCACTAGTTCCTAACCAGACACAATTAGTTTCATTAACAGTAGAATTAGCATAATAAGAATAAAAACAGCATGAATTTTTTTTATTACTATAAACTCCGCAATCTTTATAAGTTTTAGGATTAACAACACCACCACAAGTTGCACCTCTTTTACTTCCACAATCCAATCGATATGTAAATCCATTTATTTTAACAGACCTTCCTAATTTATAATATGTAGCTCTTGAAAATGGATAACACATTGAATGATATTGACCATTAAAAGCACCTCTTAGAAAACAACATATTTCTTGTGAATTTGTAAAGTGAGTACATGTTCCTGCATCTTTTGGAATGTAGGATCCACAATAACTTGATTCAAAAATGATTTGAAGATTTAGAAATATTAAAAGTTTTATTTTTGATAAGTGGAGATACATTTTTTTTTTCTTATTTTAGTTTTTTTTTATTTTTTTGGAAGAATAAAAAAAAATTTATTTTTTAATTTTAAAATTTTTTACCTTTATGAAATTTCTTATTATATAAAATCTTTATATTTTTATGTTGTTTTAAAATTAAATAAATTGTTATTTAAATTTTATTACCAAATAATATTGATATTATAATTATATTAAATATAAATTTTAATAAAAAGAGTTTAAACCACTCTTTCCAGTGACTAACTTAAGAATAATAACAGTATTAGTTAAAATAGAGTGAAAATCAATAATAGTATTTCCTCCTTGAAGAGTAACATTAGAAATAGAGGATAAAAATGTAGGATCTTTAGAATAATAAACATCACCTTGAACACCATTTAAACATTTTTCATTTAAAAAATTATTAATTTCAAAATTTTCAACATTCATATAACAACCACAAACAAATTCAGAAATTTCACCTGGTAAAACAATTTTACTATTAATTGCTTTTTCTTCTTTTTCATATCCAGGTCTACAAATAATAGCATAACCTTCATAAATTTTATTATCAAAAATATCTAAATTATTATTATTTGTATTATAATAAACATTAGGTTTAATTGATTTTGGAACATTTTGATTAAATATATTATTATCATTTAAATTTAATTGTCCCATAGAATAAAAAATATCAAAATTTCTATTATAATCTCTTTCTCCCATATCATAAGATAATAAACTTGATGTTGAGTCAATACTTTTTTTTATTTTTTTACCATCAATTATCATTCTTATTATACAAATAATATCTTGATCAGAACGAATAAAAACTTGAGTTTTCATATTTTTTAAATAATTTCTTATTGAATTAATATCTCTTCTTAATAATTTTAAATCATGTGAAAATATTTTATTATCAGAACATAAATCTAAAACATTGATTATTTTTTTATTTGAATCATATTCCATTGGTT